>VAPK010155611.1_pt1 | contig 13344 bp, 10 predicted proteins | sample 3395031 | NCBI WGS metagenome assembly VAPK01 (sample SAMN08290443, study PRJNA428436) | hydrothermal vent metagenome | isolation source: Deep-sea hydrothermal vent chimney 1 | place: Pacific Ocean: Juan De Fuca Ridge | reverse complement strand
TTATCATTAGAACTGTTCGCCCCGGAGACTAAGGCTCTGCCGTTTAAATCAGAACTCTTTATCCAGGCGGCAATGGTGAAATCGCTGGCCCCATCCATCACTGTGCTGGGTATACTGACCCTGTCATTGCCCGAAGTGAAAAGCCCGGCCCGGCATTGATGGCCGGAACCGATGGTAACAGTGCCGGCCGCGGAGGTACCGTCGTTGCCGTTACCGCTACTGTCGGTTACATCTCCGGCCGTGTTGCTTAATGAACATTCATCAAAATGATATTCACCGGTGAGTCCTGCCGAATAGGGGGCACTGGTGCCGTCCGCGGTAACCCGGACAGTTAAATTAAGAGAGGAGGTATTGGCCGGACATTGATCGTCTGTGGCTGTAATTGTGGCAATATAGTCCTGGGCTGTCCCCACCACCCCGGTTTTCTGTAAATTCCCCTCTGCAGCTGAGGCCTTGCTTATGGCAAAGCCGGTGGGGGGCGGTGCGCTCCAGGTTAGTGCCCAGTTAAATTCACCCACTGCTGGGCCGTTGGCTGTTATTATCCTTTTCCAGACCGAAGTGTCACAGACCAATGTTTCGGTACCGGGGTTATCTCCGGTTTCATAAGTCGGCGACAAGGTCAGGGTGCCGGGATTGACGGTGAGGCCGAAGGTGTGGGTATCAACATTGCCTGCGTCTGCCCGGTCCTCAACCTTTACTGTGATGTTATAGGGGGCTGCCTGGCTGCATACCGCAATATCGCCGGAGATAACCCCGGTGAGCCGGTTTATTGTCAAATCGGGAATCTCGGTGGAGACCAGCGACCAGTCGAACTCTCCTGATCCTCCCGTGGCCTGAAAGGTATGGCTGTAGTGATTACCCATAATCGTTGCCGGCAGAGCTGAGGTGTTGATCTGGACGGCGGTATTGCCCGTACAGGCAGGATTTGCCTGGCAGTCCTGATCGGCGCAATCGGTGTAACCGTCGTGGTCATCATCAATGCCGTTGGTACAGTTGGTTTCCACTCCTGTGCCGCTGCTGCCGCTGACTGTGCCGCCGCTGCTGCCGCCGCAGTCGACACCGTAGAGATAATTTAGAGAACCGACCACCATAAGATCATCATATTGACTGCCGGCCGTAGTATGGTCAGGCGGCCGGTTTGGATGATCGAAACGAAGGTCGCTGCCCTCGTTCCAGCCGTCAAAGAAACCATCACCGTTACCATCGAGATTTTTAGGGCCGCCGCTGACAATGATATAGGCCTCATTGGTATCGACGCCGCTGGGAGAACGGCTGTAGAGCCTGGAGGTAACAGGCTGGACAGGGTTATTAATCAGGGAAGAAAGAACGGTACATAAGGGGTTGCCGCCGGTATCGGCTGTAGTCTGAATTAACTCCTGGTAGACCCCGAATTTAGGGACGTTATTCCAGGCATCATTGCCATCAGCCATGCCTAAGGTTAAAAATGGCAGCCGGCCGACGTAAGAGGCGCAGGTGTCATCGCTGGGGTTGCCGCTTAAGGCGTTATCATTACGGTTTTCCCAGCCGTCATTATCGGTATCCGGGCAGGGCAGATGGTGAGTGGCACCGATATATCCCCGGACGGAATAATCAATTTTCTCCAGAATTGCTTTGGTCTTTCTTGCCTTGGCAGAGGCTATGAGACTGGGAAGAACTGTAACCATGGCTGAGATTACAATACCGATAATGATCAGCACAACAGCCATTTCAATGAGGGTAAAGCCTTTGCATGCGGTCATTGTCGTACCGCTGCCTTTTGTCCGTGTTCGGTAAAACATGTCAGCACCTTAATAGGATAGGGGCACCCACTGTGGGGCTCCGTAAATCACCAATACAAAAAGATTCACCTAACTGTTCAGCAGCTCTCATTTTCGCCCATTCGGAGTCTCCCTTTACCTATGTATTCTCGACTGCCAAAGTATGCTTCGAATTCCTAAATGAATGAGGTAAGCGCAGACTCCGAGCTGGAGCAATCTGAATAGTTACACATTTACCAGCAATAGGCTGCCACAATGGGTTTGCCTCTCACTGATCAATATAATAGCACAGATACAATTCAGATTGGGGGAAATATGGAATTTAAAACTGCCGCATGGTTAAACTACCACATTGTGACAAAATTATTATCTTGAAAAATAATTTTTTGTATGTCTATAATTATTATGTTTTTTTTAAAAGCCTTTAATTACCTGTAATTAGGACGATTAATCTTGAGTTTTTCTGACAGGTATTTACCTGGTATAAAAATTATGACGGCTGATTTGATTACAGGTTGTAAATTTTTGGATTCATAAATCAGCCTTAACAAACACTTAAAGGAGACAAACAGATGATGATGATGCGAAAAACAATGAGGAGTGAAGCTGGCTTTACCCTGGTGGAGATTTCTATTGTCCTGATTATTATCGGCCTGATTCTCGGAGCGGCGGTAAAGGGCAAAGACCTGATTCAATCAGCCAAACAGAAAAAATTTTATAACAATTTCATTAAACAATGGGAAGTTACAATTCTTAATGCCTATGATCGTACCGGCGGGGTAATTGGCGATGGAACGGTTAACGGTGGAACAAATGCCGCCACCGACGGCCGCTTTGACAACATCAATACTGCTTCCGAATGGACTACTGTTTTAAATCGCTTAAAGGCTATTGGCATTGATGTTCCCACTACCAATACCGGCACGAGTTATACCTATTCCTTTAAGGGTAAGACAAGCGGTACCCGCACTGTTACCGCTAATTTATATAATTTGTGGGTACATACCAACGGCGGCGGAGCCGGCCCCCGGGTGGCCACTAATTGTATCTATTTTACTCAGATGCCCACCGACCTTGCCATTGCCATGGATCGTATAATTGATGACACAGCTGACGGTATGAACGGCAAGTTTCGCCGCTGGGATGATACCAGTGACTGGCCGGACGTTACGACGACTTCAACGGTCAACGCCGTATATATCCTTGATGTTCCTTAATTATGATTCTTATCTAATATGGCTTTTCATCAGCAGCCAGTTATAATTCTCTCCAGACCGTCTGCTGCCGTTTTTTATTTAATTCATAGGCAATAATGACCCGTAAAACTGCTGTAAAATATACTCTGAGCGTTGTGACCTCTCTCGCGACAGCCCTCTTTTTCGGCTATGCCGCCTGTGTTTTTGAGGGCCATTATTCTGCATTTCAGCTCCAGAGCAGGCGGTTGCGGATTGCCGACTCGGCCGTTATTAAGGCAGGAAGTCAACGCCGGCGAGTGAAGAGATATAACCTGACTATGGCTGAATTTGCCAAATTCAGCCGCCAGGTGGAACATTACGGGCTTGAGCCTGACAGATGGCGGACGTATGATGTTCACCTCGACAAAATACTGCCACTGTCAGAGGCTGGTAATATTATCGCCCAGCTTGCCCCCGGTGCTGGTTACTATTTTCAGCCTCTTACCCTTTCGGTGGGTACCGGTAACTATATAAAAACAACCCCTCAGCCAACCACGCCGGCCGATCCAACCGCTGCTCCAGCTTCTCCGCCGCCCGATGTTCAGCCGGCGGCTCCTTCCACTTTATCTGATAAAATACAGGCCGGAGAGGTTTTTTTAAAGGTGCAGGGTAAATTTATTGTGAGAGAAAAGAAATGATTGGTGCAGATTCCCGGCAATATCTTATTGAACTGGATAAAGAGATATACAGCTATCAAAACGGCCGCTTAAACCGGATCTCCAAGGTGGAAGAGATGGATGGCGAGGCCTGGCTGATTACTGACTTTGCCTCTTCTGATACGTCGAATCCTGTATCCCGGGTTATCATAGTGGATACCAGGGCCAAATACGCTCCCATCATGATTGCCAAGCAATTACAGGAAGAAGGTGAATTTGCGGAACCGATTCATATTATAACTCATGTGATGAAAAAGGCAGGAGCCGACCGTACGGAGGCTTTTTACACAGCCCTGCCGATTACCTTATTGCAGTATTATCAGGAACGGACTGCCCGGAGTCAAAATTTACAGCTTCTCTTCCCTTTGTACACAGTGTTGCTGCAAATTATCAGAAAAATGGCAGGCAGGCAGCCTCTGGCCTTGATTTTCCGTCATAATAATCACGCTGACCTGCTTATTGCTAATAACACCAAGGTCTATTATGCCAACAGAGCCACCATTTATGATAATTCGGAGGCAGAAGCGCAAGCCTTGTGGGGCATTGTCTACAATGATATCACAACGGCAGAAAGAGAACATCATATCAGGGTCGAAAAATGTCTGATTTGCAATTGGTTTGATGCCTTGGATCAACCGAACTGGGACGGGGAGGTGGATAGAATCGTCGAAAAAGCCCCTGTTACGGAGATTACGGTGGATGGTGAGAGCCGATCCTGCTCATTTCTCCCTCTGCTTGAAGGGCTTAGACCCAGCCAGAGCATTTCTCCAGCCATAGAAATTATTATCAGTTACAGCCGTAAGTTTTTACCTGCAGCACAGATCATTATTCTTATTATGGCCCTGGGACTACTGGCCGGCGGCAGATTTTTAAGCACCAGAACGGTTCATCTTAAACAGGAAATTTCAGCTGACAAGCAGAAAATAAGTTCCTTGACTGATTTTACCCTGCGGGCCGGGGGTGAATATCGTCCGGCCCTTACCCTTCTGAAACAGCTTGATACCCTGCGTCAGTCAAAATCGTTTAAAACGGTAATTGATGACCTGTCGGCCGCTTCATCACCTCATATGACAATTGATCAGGTCAAGGCTGATGTGCAGCAAAAGGTCATGAAAATAGAAATGCACGGTATCATAGGCGTTGATTTTGAAACCGCCTACCGTGAATATCAGGCTCTGATAAGCAGACTTAAAAAAAATAAATATACTGTTGTTGACAGTACTTTTACGACGGAAATCAACAAAGCTCAATTTCTGCTGACCTGTACTACCCCCATGGGAGGGGGAAAATGAAGGTCAGGGCTATTCCGTTAGCGGCCTTTCTCCTTTTGGTTACAGCCCTCTGCTATGGCACCTGGCTGGCCTTCAGCAGGGTGCCGCTGCCGGTCAGAGCCGGGGATATTTTTGCCAGCCGGCATCATAAGGTTGATTTTGTAGTGCCAAGCGCCAGGGAGGTGCGCGAGGTGGAAGATATTACTAAAAAACTTATTCTTATCACTTACCCTTCAGGTGCTGCCGGTCATGGTGTTGATCTGCGATTATTCGGGAGACGGCAGCAACAGGTTATCAGGCAGACCGCTGCTGACGCTGAACAGCCGGTGCCTGCTCCTGAGTTTGCCTATGATATCACCTTTACCTTCGTCTCTGACGAAAATCAATATTGTTACATAAATAATAAATTTTATAAGCGAAATGATGTTATGACCGATGGAGGGAAAATCAGTAAAATTAAGCTGCAAAAGGTGTTAATAGTCAAAAATCATGTTTCGCAATGGGTACCGGTTCGACGGCAGCGGGACGACAATGATCGTCTGCGAAGTTCTGACAGCCAACAAAGTTCCCGGCCCGACAAATAGAGAGGTCTCCACAGAATGTTGTCCACATTAATCACCTTCCGGCCAGTCCGCTTGACATCCTGCCTCATGTTCATGCTGCTCTTCAGCTTGACGGCCGGCTGTTCTAACAGCATACGCACCATGCCGGATTTAACCGCTGCCGGCAGTCCCAGGCCGGGTGAGCTCCCCCAAATGGCCGATAGAGAGGCCCGGCGGCTTGATTATGATCAGAAGAGGATACAAAGTCTTGAAAAAATCAGCCCGAAAAAAATTGATATTGAACCAATAGCGCCGATCTATAATCCTCTGGACGGCCATCTTGTGTCACTTGCCGCGATTAATGAGAAATTAGAGCTCGTTCTCTTTTCTCTTGCTAAAAATGTCCATATGAATCTGCTTATTGATCCTGATATTGATATGAGTAATAAACGGGTTACGGTAAATTTTGAGAAGGCGCCGGCATCGCTGATTCTTGATAAGATACTCCAGTCGGCCGGGCTTGCTTACACTATCAACCATAATCTTATCCATGTCCAGGGAGTTGTTGAGCGGCTTTTTAAACTCAATTTTCTCGACACCTCGACCGCTGCCACTTATAAAGCGGGGGGTAATGTCCTCGGAGGGGGCGGTGGTGATTCGGTGAATGTTGGAGGACTCAGCGGCAGTTTTGCCATTAACGGTAAAGGCGGCAAAGAGACGAACCCCTATAAGCAGCTGGAGGCTATGGTCAAAAAGTCCATGACCCCCAACGGCCATTATTCGCTGAACAGTATGACCGGGACGCTCTATGTGCGTGATACCATCAGTACTATCCGGAATATCAGTAAAATTGTTACTCAGCTCAAGGAGATGATGAGCCGTCAGATCCTGATTGAAGCCCAGATTATAGAGGTGCGGCTCCGGGATAATTGTCAATTCGGTATTGATTGGAACAGTTTGCGCAGCTCTCTTGCCAAATCCACCTCATTGGTTGACTCCCTGTCCTGGAACCTTAAAACCGGCCTGGTATTGAATCAGGCCGTTGGTATCCCCACCAATCAGTTTAACGCCGTTATTAACGCCCTTCGTACCTATGGTCGTACTCAGGTGGTTTCTAACCCGACTATCCGGGTCAAGCACGATCAGCCGGCTCTGATAAGTGTAGGCACCTCAAATACCTATATCAAAAATCTTACCGTTACCTCCGGGGGGACCGATGGGACAAGTTCTACGGATATCGAAACTTCATCGGTCTTTGACGGTCTTATTCTCGGGGTCATCCCATTCATTGAGAATAACAGCCGCCTCGTCCTGCAGATCAATCCAATTAAGAGTGATGTGGAAGAAAAAAGTCTGGATCTCATCAATGTCGGTAATGGGGTCAGCGTTACTCTGCCCAAGGTGGATGTCAAGGAATTAAGTACGGTAATCGGCATGCATAGCGGAGATACCGTTGTCCTTGGCGGTCTTATTGACCGCCGGAAGACGGATATTTCCCAGGGCGTGCCTTTGCTGGCGAGAATCCCCATTCTCGGCCGGTTGGTGCGTAATGATTTTAAGCTCTCTGATAATACTGAACTGGTCATTATTCTGAAGGTCACTATCTTATGAGTGTTATTTTCGATGCCCTGAAAAAAATTAAACAGACAACAGAGCCGGATGAGAGAGAGACGGCAACTCTGATCTCTGCCCCCGGCAAGGGTAATGTTCTGGTTTTTAACAAATTGTTAAGGCGCCATGTTTTTGTTAGTGTTGTTATCCTGGCCGGGGTAGTTGCCTTAATGAGCGCTGCTCTTGTGTATATATATTATGATGAAATTGCAGCCAATCGAACAGCGGAGAGCGCCCCGCCGAAAACATTGCAGAGGACTGCTGCCTCCATGCCGCTTAAGGTTGAAGAAAAACGGCAGCCGATTAAGGCCCCGGTCGGAACGTCTCAACAAGCTAAGGGCGACGATAATATTGTTGTCTCCCATATCGCGCCGGGCCGGATACCGGCAGAGCCGGCGGCCTCTTTGATTACCCGGCAGGTAAATGCCGGCCCCGGCAAGCTTGTCCACGCCGCTCCTTCTCTTGCTGAGTTCAAAACGCCGCAAGCTGCGGCAGAACAACATTCAGTGACTACGCCGAAGTCTGCAACTGCCCATAGTCAACGAATGCCGGCGGCGGATAAGCCGACTACCCCAAAACAGATAATTTCGGCCGACAGCTTAGGCACGGTTAGTCATCAAAGTCAGTTGAAGGTAACTGATCACGGGGTAAGCCGCCGTAATTCGGCAAATACCCAATCAACCTCAGGGCCGGGGATGATTAAAAATTTTTCCCCCCCTGCCTCGGCCAGGCGGGAGAAAAATACTCCTCATCCCACAGACCAGCTGATTTCGCAACAGCATATTAAAGATCTGACTCAGTCATTCAAGGCCGCCATAGTGAGTCATAACTATACTGATGCCGGTAAGATTATCAGCCGGTTGGGGCATCTGTTAGGTTCCGAGACGACCTATATTAAAAATTTACGGGCCTTTCTCTATTTACAGAAAAAAGAGCCGGCCAAGGCCGGGGATATCCTGAGTTCTATTCTTCGGAAAGATGCGACTAACCTTGAGGCGGGGCTGAATATGATTGTTGTTTCAGTTAAAGAAGGCGATATTAAGGCCGCTCGGCAGAGGACAACGCAGCTCCTGGACTACTATCCGGATAATCCTACCCTGCTTCATTTTAAGCAGCAATTAGACCCCTGATGAGGGTAAAATTAACCAATAAAATTTTCTATATATGCCTTTATACCGTCTTTATTTTTATTCCAATCTGGGCTGGTGGTAAGCTGATTAATCTGACCCTGGATCAAATCTTTATCAGCCGGTTTGTGCTGGGCTGGCAGCAGGTGGCTTGTCGTCTCGAAGAAAGGGTTCCTCAACTGCCGCCCATGCATAATCACCAGCTGGTGGCGGGGATGAACAAAATAGAGCAGCTGGCAGCTCTTGCCTCTATAACTTTGCCCGTAACTAAGACTAAGCATTCCTATACTTATCTCTTGAAAAAAATAAATCAGCCGGTAGAAAAAATCTTTCTGGTTGTTGAACCAACAAAAATAATAATATACGGGCTGAGAAAACAGACTATGCGGCGGATTGATAAACATGTTGATGGAATTGAAAATATTCATGCCGGTAATTTTCAGGCCATCCGCGGGAAAGAAAAAGGGATTTATATCGGGATATTACAATTATGAGCCAGAGCAGTTTTGATATTCCCTATTTTGATTTTCTGGGCCTGTGCAGCAACCCGTTTCCGGTTACCCCGGATGCTGATGATTTTTTTGTTTCCTCCACTATTGAGGCTGTTATTACTGAACTTGTCCATGGCATTATCAGCCGTAAGGGATTTTTTGTTCTCACCGGGGAAGTGGGGGTCGGTAAGACCACCATCAGCCGAAAAATCTTGCAGACTCTTCATGCGGAGCATGTCAAAACATCTCTGGTTTTTCACTCTCTGGTCTCTAAGCAGGGGCTTATCAGGCAGATAAATAAGGATTTTGGCATTACCGAATTGCCTGAAGACAATCTGGATAATGAGCTGGATCGCCTGAACGATTTTGTTTTGCGGGAAAATAAGCTGGGGAATAATTGTGCTATTATTATTGATGATGCCCAGAACCTGAGTTGGGATAGTCTGGAGGTTGTCAGAATGATTTCCAACCTGGAAAGCAACAGAGAGAAGCTGGTACAGATTCTCCTCGTCGGTCAGCCGGAATTACTGACCAAGCTGAATTGTGACAACATGCGCCAGTTAAAATCAAGGATTGTCATTCAACGTGAGGTGCCTGCTCTTTCCTGTCAGGGGCTGCAAAAATATATTAATTTTAAGCTGACTGCTGCCGGGCCGGGAAGTTTCTGTACCTCGACCGGAGGGCTGAAAACCATTTTTAGAATAACTAAAGGTAATTTACGACAAATAAACATTCTTATGGATCGCTGTCTTTATATTGCCTATTCCAATCAAAATAAAAAATTGAGCCGCCAGATGGTGCGCATTGCGGCCCGGGATTGCAACCTGTCTGCTTCAGGACGGCCCAAGACGGCATGGCTGGTTCCGGCTGCTGCTGTCATCGTAGTTTTTGCTGTTATGAGCTTGAATGGCCTTCATAAGATGCCGGCAGTTCTTAAGGCCGTCAGTGCCAACTTATATTCGTTGTCATTTTCGTCTGCCCGTTCCCGGCCAGTCCCTGCCACATTAGGCAGCCTTAAGCCAGCTACACCTGATATACCAGGGGCAGTCTCAACTTTTCTACAGGACTATGGGCTGCAGGAATATAGTCAAGGTTTCTGGGAAGGACTGGTGCAGGGAAAAGTAGAGCAATTAAAAAAGGAGATATACATAACCACAGGCTTGCAGATGGTTAGATTCCCGGTTATTCCCCCTGCATTTAACAAAAAACTTGATTTGTTGCGGATAGTTGACAAAAATAAAACTTATTTTATCTGTTTTTGGAAACCAACTATCAGCATTAAGGAGTTCCATTGGCATTCTGAAGGGCCGCAAATTCTTCAGCTCCAGCATCTCCTGGCCCGACAGGGGTATTATTCAGGAGTAATGAATGGTATTGCCGGTCAAAGACTGATGCAGGCAATTAGTGATTTTCAAACTGATTTTCATTTATCCGTAACCGGTAATCCTGATCAGACCAGCATCTTTATCCTATGCAATTTAGGGACTCGGAAACAGAATAAAGGAACAAGCTGACAACAGGGCACTCACAGAGGCCTGCCCCCGTACTTAGGCGTGGCGAATCGCCTGAAAAATCCGTGGAGGAAGCATGATCGAACAACAAAAAAGGAAACCCATCGGCATCCTTTTGAAGGAAAAAGGCATTATTAATGAGGAGCACATAAAATTTGCCCTGATGGAGCAGAAGATTTCAGCGGAGCGTTTTGGTGAAATCCTGGAGCACCTGGGGTTTATTACTCAGTATGATGTGGCTACCACCCTGTCGGAGCAGGAAAATATTCCCTTTCTTGATGTTGATGAGGTCTTACCCGGTAAAAAAGAGCTTCAGCTTTTCAATAAGAACATCTGCCTGAAAAATGTATTTCTACCCATCAGTATTGAAGGAAATGAAATTAGTATTGTTCTGGCAGATTTGTTTAATCTGGAAAACATTGTTCAGCTTATTACCCGCCAGACAGGTCTGCGGCCTGTTCTCCATATCGGGGAAGAAAACAAGATAATAAACGCCATCAGCGCCAATTATTATTTTCTGGAAAACCCCATTGAGTCGCAGATCGACAAGGAAATATCTCTGCTTAAACTGGATATTGAGCATGCCAGAGGGTATGATAAGTTTATCCATCTTATTCTCCAGTATGCGGTTAAAATGCGGGCCACGGATATCCATTTCAGGCCCATGGAGAAATCGTTAAGTATTGCCTTTCGGATTGACGGGGTCATGCATGCGGTATTAATTGCCCCTAATGACCTGTTGCGGGCAATTTCGTCCTTAAAAATGAAGTCTGGAATTGATATTGCTGAACAGCGTCTGCCCCAGGACGGCCGTTTTTCTGAGACAATCCTTAATAATGACTATGAATTTCGGGTTTCAACCATTGTGACGGAGTATGGCGAAAACGTAGTTATAAGGGTTCTGTCGGTGTCCAGCTCGGTCATGGGGCTGTCACAGTTGGGATTTTATGAGGAAGATGTCAATCAGGTAGAGGATATTTTTAATGAACCATTTGGTATTGTCCTGCTCACCGGACCCACCGGTTCTGGTAAATCAACTACCCTTTTTGCCGGGATCAGATGCCTGGATCTAATGAAAAAAAATGTTATTACTGTTGAAAACCCCATTGAGTATCGTATCCCCCTGCTCCGTCAAACCCAGGTAAATACCAAGGCCGGTTATACCTTTGCCAACGCCATTCGCTATTTCCTCCGCCATGATCCTGATGTTATTCTGGTGGGCGAGATTCGTGACCAGGAAACGGCGGGTACTGCTATTTCAGCCTCATCCACCGGTCATTTAGTGCTTTCCACCCTGCATACCAACAGTGCCATCGGCTCTATTTCCAGGCTTAAAGATCTGGGGGTGAATTCCTTTCTTATTGCCGACTCCCTGCTTGGCATTGTCAGCCAGCGTCTGGTTCGTAAAATTTGTCCCAACTGCAAAGAGGGCTATAAGCCCGGTAATGAAGAAAAGGAATATCTCGGGGATATGAATATTGAAGTTTTATTCCGTGGAACCTCCTGCGAGGTTTGCGGCGGTACCGGATATCTGGGCCGCACCTTGATATATGAAATTCTGAAAGTTGATAAAAATATGGCGGTTATGATTGATAAAAATGAACCTCTTGATGCCATAACCGGCTATGCTGTCAAACATGGTTTCCATGACATCTTCAGTATATGCTGCCGGAAGGTCATAGAGGGAGTCACGACGGTTGATGAATGTAAACGGGTCATTGGTAAAATGAGGATCTGATTAACTTGACATATTTTCGTTTTAAAATACTTCATAACACAGGTAAGGTTACCTCCGGGGTTATTCAACTGCCTTACGACAACATTATCTCTGCTATAAGTCATCTGGAGCGGGACGGGGATACGGTTATTGTTGCCAAGAAATTAAACCGTTTTATTGCTGCTATCTTTGCTTTTTTTGTTTATGGTCTGCAGGGGAACTCTATAAGCCGGCTGGAACTGGCGGAGTTTTTCAATAATGTTTCGGTAATGCTGAAGGCAGGTATTTCCCTGTTAGTCGCTTTAAGGGATGCCGGTGCCAGTATAGAAAAAGGCCGTTTTGGCGCTACCCTGGATGCCATCATTATTGATATAGAGTCAGGCGCTACTCTGTCTGAGACCATGGCCAAGCATCCTGCTGTTTTTTCTGGTACCACGCGCCATCTCGTTGCTCTGGGGGAAGAGACCGGTAATTTAGACACTATGCTGCTTCAATGCTCTAAGCATCTGAAAAAGATTAATGAAATTATTTCCAGTACCAAGCAGGCTATGCTCTATCCCTCCATAGTTATTACCCTGATCACTGGCGGGATGATTTTCTGGTTCTATTATGTCGTCCCTAAAATTCTTTCCCTGTTTGAGGAGATGGAGGTACAGTTGCCCCCCCTGACTAAGGCCATTTTGTGGGTATCCGGTTTTGTCCAGAATTATATATTTACCATTCTGTTCATAACTTTTGTCGTGGTTTTCGTTATCTATTCGGCTATTCATTCCAGTCTGAAAATAAAAAAAATATTTCATCATATCCTCTTACATTTACCGGTTTTTAAGACTATTATCATGGCTTCTAATCTGGCTTTTATTACTGAATATTTCAGTTTATTGTTAGGGGCGGGTATTGATGTTATCCGTTCAATTAAAATTCTCAGTGATGCTGTGACTAATGAAGTATACCGGGAAAAGTTGAAAGCTATCGGGGCCAGGCTGGCCAATGGCGAAACCGTTGCCGAATCATTTACTATTAAGTCGTTATTCCCCCCATTTGTCTTGCGCATGATAAAAATTGGTGAACAGAGTGGTTCACTGCCGGAGCAATTGACATATATTGCCGATGATTATAGAATCAGACTCAATGCCATAGTAGATACTATTGGTAAAATGATTGAACCTATTGTTCTGATAATTGCCGGCGGCATGTTCACAATTATTCTGGCAGGCCTCTTTCTGCCTATCTATAGTCTGGTTAGTCAGGTCAGCAATCGTTAGGATGCAGATGGGCAGGCGCTAAGCATTTTGAAGCGTGGGCGAACCATCATGTAACAAAATTATGACAGATATTATACAGCATAAAATTCTGGCGGCGGTGGACGGCTCAACTCACAGTTTTAACGCCCTGCGTTATTTGAGTTATCTGTTTACTGATCTGG
>VAPK010926572.1_pt1 | contig 13347 bp, 9 predicted proteins | sample 3395031 | NCBI WGS metagenome assembly VAPK01 (sample SAMN08290443, study PRJNA428436) | hydrothermal vent metagenome | isolation source: Deep-sea hydrothermal vent chimney 1 | place: Pacific Ocean: Juan De Fuca Ridge | reverse complement strand
GTACCCACGTAAAATTAATTTAACAAAAACAACTGTCATTCCTGCGTGCTCTTAGCAGGAATCCATCTGACCTACACAGTAGATTCCCGATAAGAACACTCTGGAATGACGAAAATAAATTGTTAAGTTAATTATGCCTGTCTACTTATACAAATTACGCAACTATTCAGGAAAATATAATTAAATAACTGAGTTAATACACTATAGCTCATTATTAAAGAGCAGACTTTAGTCTCTATAATAGGCTAAAGCCTGCATCCCCATAATGGATAAATTGTTAAAATAGCTTTATCAACAGATTCTACCCATCAAAAAACTTATGAATAGATTAAGAAATAAAATTAGAGATATTCCTGATTTCCCAAAACCAGGAATTATCTTTAAAGACATCACCCCTTTAGTTAAAGACCCGGCAGCATTAAGACTTGCTGTTCATCAACTTATCCACCCTTTTTTAGGTAGGGATATTACTTCTGTCGCGGGTATGGAGGCAAGAGGCTTTATTTTTGGCTCTTTGGTTGCATGGGAACTAGGAATCCCTTTTATTCCATTAAGAAAACCTGGAAAGCTACCTTATGATGTACAAAGTGTTTCTTATGATCTTGAATATGGTTCAGCAACACTAGAAGCGCATATCGATTCATTTGAAAAAGGCGAAAAGGTTTTATTGATAGATGATCTTTTAGCAACCGGTGGAACAGCTAAAGCAAGCTGTGAATTGGTTGAAAATTTAGGCGCAACAGTTGAGGCTATCGCATTTGTAGTAGAACTAGATTTTTTAAAGGGAAGAGAAAAACTTAAGGGTTATGAAGTACACTCCCTGTTACATTATTAAAGCCATCGTATTGAAAGAGACAAGGCACACCTTGTCTCTACTACGGAACTGTGCAGAGGTAACGGTTAAGCTGGGGTTTGCAATGCTATGAAGCTATTTAACCTTCCCCAAGGAATCCTCAGGCGAAGCATCTAATTTAACCACCTCTCCCTTATCAATAGGCATTTCTTTTTTTGGCTCTACAGCAAGGTCACTGATTGACTTATCATCTGTATTTTCAACACCGTCAGGTTCCTCTTCATCAGTAAAATCTTCATCATCTAAATCAAATAGATCACCCGTTTCATCTAGTACCCCATCATTAATTAGATTATTTCGATACTGTAAAAAAGACTCTCTAGTAAAGACATAAGGGTCTAATGCAGCTTCATCTACAATATTTAACTCATTATCTGCATTTGCTCTAGCATTGAGTGCCTGAAGTACAGTAACAGGAGCTCCAACATAAGTAGCAGGGTTTGCAGCCGCATCAAAAATTCCACCAGGAATGCCTCTACTGGTTACTGGACCAAGAAAAGGTACTATCCAGTAAGGTCCTTGCGAAACCCCCCAAACAGCTAATGTTTGAGCAAAATCTTCATCATGCTGCTCAAGCCCTACTTCTGTTGCCACATCAAATAAACCCAGCACACCAACAGTTGAATTCATTAGAAATCGCCCTGTATCTTCTGCACCTTGCTGACCTTTTCCTTGCATAAAGTCATTCAGCACAACATTAATCCCTTTAAGATTGTCAAAAAAGTTAGTCACACCTGTCTGAACAAACTGCGGCGCTACCCATCTATATGCATCAGAAATGGGTTCTGCAACGTATGTATCAACATCGTCATTAAATCCAAATATTTTACGGTTAAATCCCTCATACGGGTCTACCTCAACAGCCTGGTCGTCTCCAAGCTGTTGACTTGCACAACCCGATAAAAAAAGTGTTATCGCTACTAAGGGAAGTGCAAACAAAGATAAACATTTTTTTTCTTGAGAAGTCTTATACATATAAATTAACCTTAATTATTTATTTAGCGTAATTATCAATTTTTTTATTAATAATTGCAATCAATGCATCAAATCCACCTTCACCTGATAAAATCCGTCTATATTCAGAACGCCTTGTTGCAAGGTCACTCACACCATCTGCTGCAATATTATAAATACGCCATTGATCATCTGAATTTTTTTTCAATGCATAATCAAAAGTAACTTTTTTTCGCTTCCCCTCTGGGATTCTTAAAATACTCCTGACAACGATATTACCTTTTTTGGTTGTATGTTCTGAAACATACTCAAAAGACTCATTAGAAAAAGCATTAAAGTTAAATGCATAAGTTGATACGATAAAGTTTGTAAATACATCAGTTAACAGTTTTCTCTGTTCAGCAGAAAACCCTCGCCACTCTTTACTACCAACAATCGTTCTCAGACTTTTTAAAACATCATGGCTTTTTAAAATAGCATCTTTTAAAAAAACCTTTCGGTCCTTAAAACTTAGTGCACTACCTTGTTTCATAGAGGCAATAAGTACACTCTGAAACTCAGTAACAACCTTTTTTGCCGCACTACTTTCTGCATTAGTCAGCGTTAAACCAATATTTTCAGTAGCTGCAACAACACCTGTCATTCCAAGTGAAAAGATTAACAAGCAAGTAAACAACTTAATTTTATTTAGTGCATTCAAAATATAAACTCCTAACTTAGGAACGCTCATTATTTATCATTATAATAATGAACCTTAAATTATTTAAGATTCAACTTTTACGGGAATCTCTGTAATTGACTTTGCTTGCTCTGGTTTATCAGGAGTCGCAACTTCAACCATTTCTCCCGTTGTTTTAGGTCCTCTTAATGAAACCATCATGCCTTTTAAAGGATTAGATAGCATATCTTCAACCGCAGTCGCTTCATAACCACAGTGTGCCATACAGTTGGTACACTTAGGATTATTTACATTACCATACTTATCCCAAGGCGTTGTTTCCATTAGTTCTTTAAAGGTATCAACATTACCTTCATCATCTAATAAATAACAAGGTTTCTGCCAACCAAAAACACTACGCGTTGGGTTCCCCCAAGGTGTACATTCGTAATCCTGATTTCCAGCTAAAAAATCCAGATATAAAGAAGAGTGATTTAACTTCCACTTTCTGTTTTTACCTATCGCAAAAATCCCTCTAAACAATGTTTTAACATCTTTACCTTTAATAAAAACATCTTGTTTAGGTGCATGCTCATAACTAAAGCCTGGTGCAATTGTGACCCCTTCGACACCAAGCTCTGTTACATAATCTAAAAATTCAGCCACTTCTTCAGCATCTTCACCTTGAAATAAGGTGCAATTTACATTAACTCTAAAACCTTTACCTAAGGCTAGTTTGATTGCTTCAACAGCAATATCAAAAACCCCTTTTTGGCAAACAGAATCATCATGCTTGTCTTTAAGACCATCTAAATGCACAGAAAATGTTAAATAAGGAGAAGGCGCATAATCTTTAATTTTCTTTTTTAGTAATAAAGCATTTGTGCATAAATAAACAAATTTCTTTTTTGCCACCAAACCTTCTACAATTTGCGGCATCTCTTTATGAATAAGAGGCTCACCACCGGGAATAGACACCATAGGAGCACCACACTCATCCACAGCATCCAAACACTCCTGAACTGAAAGGCGTTTATCCAGTATTTGATCAGGATGATCAATTTTTCCACAACCTGCACAGGCTAAATTACATCGATACAATGGCTCAAGCATAAGAACCAATGGATATTTTTTAACGCCTTTTAACTTTTGTTTGATTAAATAACTTCCAACTGCCAGTTGTTGACGTAAAGGAACACTCATAATTAGCTTCTCCAAAGATCACAAAAAAAAACCACCTTACCGTATAGTTGCATTAAAACAACAATCAAAAATAATATTTACCCCGGCAACATGTTTTCTTACACAATAGTTTATAATTCCTGAGTAGAATACTATCTTTTTAAATTAGAAACCACCAAAACAATACAAAAAAACAACAAATTGATTTATTTTTCCTTTAGAATCCATTATTTTCATTGCCCAACAAACCACTCAATTAATTCCATAAAACCCAAAAAAACATCATAACAAATTAATATTTAAAGATTTTTTATCTTACATAATGAAACAATCAAACATAAAAGACAGCTAATTAAGCAAAACTCAACATTACATTAAAAACAACATTGTTTTGCAAATTACCAACAAAACGTCTATCATGACCCTAAAATCATTTATGCATATTTAGCGACAAACTATGAACGGATCTCAAATTTCAATAAACAACCCCAAGTCCCTCATTAATTTGACTGATGCCGAGCTTCAAGCTATTTTACTTGAAGGTGTGTCGCGTACTTTTGCGTTAACCATTCCTCAACTACCTGAAGCACTTCATCCTGCAGTCGCCAATGCATATTTACTTTGTCGCATAGTTGATACAATTGAAGATGAGGTTTCATTAAATGCAGAGCAAAAAAAATATTTTTGTACGACCTTTATTGACATTGTTAATAGCGGAAAAAATACTAAATCCTTTGCTGAAGAACTTGCTCCGTTGCTTTCTGATCAGACCATCCCAGCAGAACATACGTTAATTCACTTAATCCCAAGGGTTATTGAAATTACACATACTTTTGATCAGGCTCAAATAGATGCACTGGCCAGCTGTGTTGAAACTATGGCAAAAGGTATGCCTATTTTTCAAGCCTTAGATTTACATGCCGGCTTAAAAACAATGGCCGACATGGATAGCTATTGTTATTACGTGGCTGGTTGTGTGGGTGAAATGTTAGCAAAATTATTTTGTCATTATTCAGATGATATAAAACAGCACGAACAAGAATTATTAAAACTTTCCATTTCGTTTGGTCAAGGTTTACAAATGACCAACATCCTAAAAGATATTTGGGATGATGCACAACGTGGTGTTTGCTGGCTACCTCAGGATATTTTTACGGAAACAGGTTTTGAACTTAAAGATCTAAGCCCAGAAACAGATGATGAAAATTTTCGTAAGGGCCTGGAACACTTAATAAGTATTGCACAAGAACATTTACATAATGCTTTAAGGTACACTCAATTATTGCCTTCTCATGAAACAGGAATAAGAAATTTCTGTTTATGGGCTATAGGCATGGCTGTATTAACGCTTAAAAATATCAAAAACAACCTTAACTTTAATGACTCAGATCAAGTCAAAATAACACGAAAAGACGTTAAGAAAACCATTTTCATTTGTAAAGCAACCGCTCGCAGCAATATGCTTTTATCCTTAATTTTTAATATGACCAGTAGCCGCCTAAAGTCACCAGACTGGAAATATGATGCTGATAAAACTGCAAAAAAATAGGTAATACTCATGCTTAATGAAACAGAACATCACTTGGATAGTAGCGAACCACAAGAAAGTTCGATAGCAAACATGCCAAAAATAAATAGCACTCTTGATGCTGCAATAGATAAAGCTCAAGAAAAGCTTATTAGCCTTCAAGATAAAGAGGGCTTTTGGATTTTTGAGCTTGAAGCTGATTGTACAATACCTGCTGAATATATCATGATGATGCACTATCTTGATGATATTAACCTTGAGCTTCAGGAAAAACTTGCTGTTTACTTAAGATCACATCAATCAAAACAAGGACATTACCCTTTATTTCCAGGTGGTGAAGGTGATATCAGCTGTAGTATAAAAGTTTATTATGCTTTAAAAATGGTGGGGGATTCTATTGATGATCCCCATATGACTCGTTTACGCGAGTATATATTGGGTCAAGGAGGTGCCGCCAAAGCAAATGTGTTTACTCGAATTGCACTAGCTACTTTTGAACAACTACCCTGGCGTGGTGTACCTTATATTCCAGTAGAAATAATGCTTCTCCCTAAATGGTTTCCCTTTCATTTAGATAAAGTATCTTATTGGTCGCGGGCTGTGATGGTACCTCTGTTTATTCTTTACACTTTAAAAGCAACAGCAAAAAATCCTCATAAAATCAGTGTTAGGGAGCTATTTCTTATTGACCCTGAAAAAGAAAAGCATTATTTTCCTGAACGTACTTTGTTAAATAAAATCTTTTTAGGTTTAGATAAATTAGGTCGCATTACACGCCCTCTAATCCCCAAAAAGGCACATCAACTTGCAACCGATAAAGCTGCTAGCTGGTTTATAGAACGGCTCAATGGAGAGGATGGTTTAGGGGGGATTTTTCCTGCCATGGTTAATGCCTACGAGGCATTGTTGCTATTAGGCTACGAAAAAGATCACGAATATGTAATGACTGCACGTAAAGCAATTGATAAGCTATTAGTTATCAATGATAATGATGCCTACTGCCAACCTTGCTTATCTCCGGTATGGGATACGGCTCTTGCCGCTTTAGCCATACAAGAAGTTGATAAGTACAAAAATAGCGAAAGCTTAACACGCGCTTATAATTGGTTAAAAACCAAGCAATTATCTGATCAGCCTGGTGATTGGCGTATTGATAGACCCAACTCAGCTGGTGGTGGCTGGGCATTTCAATTTGCAAATCCGCACTACCCTGATGTTGATGATACTGCTGTTGTTGCTTTTGCAATGGCGGATTCAAAGCTACCTGACCTTGATGAGTCTATCCATAGAGCAACCCATTGGATAGTCGATATGCAATCTAAAAATGGGGGTTACGGCGCATTTGATATTGATAATACCTATTATTATTTAGATGAAATTCCATTTGCTGATCACGGTGCATTACTAGACCCTCCAACAGCTGACGTTAGTGCTCGCTGTGCGATGTTAATGGCCAGGGTTGCAAAAAACCACGCCGAATACTTACCTGCATTAAAACGCACTATTGAGTACCTTCGTAGCGAACAGGAAGAAGATGGCTCTTGGTTTGGGCGCTGGGGAACTAACTATATTTATGGAACTTGGTCTGTATTATTAGGCCTGGAACAAACGGATGTGCCTAAAACTGATCCTTTATTTACCAAAGCCGTTGCCTACCTTAAAAAAGTCCAACGTGGAGACGGTGGTTGGGGGGAAGACAACCAAAGCTATTATGATATTGAAAAATACAGTGGACAGTATTATTGCAGCACTGCATTTCAAACAGCTTGGGCTGTTTTGGGCCTGATGGCGGCTGGTGAAGGCGATAGCCCTGAAGTTAAAGCAGGTATTGAATTTATTCTAAACCAGCAACTAGAGAATGGAGTATGGAATGATGAAGGCTTTAATGCGCCTGGCTTTCCAAAAGTATTTTTCTTAAAATATCATGGTTATGATAAGTTCTTCCCACTTTGGGCTTTAGCACGCTACCGCAATGAGTTGGCAAAAAAGTGATTACTGGAATTATTATTGCCCTTCCCGATGAAATCAATAGCCTAAGTAGCAAAAAGATTCTTAAAGGAGATTGCATTTTTATTAACCAAAAAATAATTGTTGCATGCTCAGGCGCAGGGCCAGCCAATGCTGCTAAAGCCAGCGAATTAGTTATCAAAAAAGGGGCCAACAGGTTAATCAGCTGGGGTTGTGCGGCAGCATTAAGTCCTGATTTAAAACCAGGAGATTTGGTTTTACCTAAACAGCTACTAACAGAAAACCAGCAATTATTATCAATAGATTCGGCTTGGCTACAAAATACGACTCAACAATTAGCCAGTTTAAGCCCTAATAGTGGGTTATTAACAGAAAGCACTGTTATTGTTGCCGAAAGTAGTGCTAAGCAGGCTATTTACCAACAATCAAAAGCAGTTGCTCTGGATATGGAAAGTAGTGCAATTGCTCAAACAGCCATACAACACAAAATTCCATCGCTAGTTATACGTTGTATTGCTGACCCGGTAGAGATGAGTTTGCCTAAAGCCGTCAATTACGCATTAAATAATCAAGGAGATATTATTTTATCAAAACTTCTTTGGTTTTTATTGACACACCCTTCTGAATTACCTGGGTTAATTAGCCTTGGTTTGCATTTTAATACCGCAAAAAACAAATTAAAATTGGTTGCTAAGCAACTTGATATAATAGTCGGTTTTGAATCACAGACAGCCAGCAAATGAATACAGCTTCAACATCAACAATTGACAGGTTTTTATGCTGGTGGGGCAATAATATTCTTCGTTTCCCTTGGACTCTAATATTATTAACGATCTGCTTAACAGCCGCGAGTTTGTATTACACCATTAATAACCTTGGTATTAATACTAATACAGCAGAAATGCTGTCACCTGACCTTCCCTTTCAAAAAAATCGTCTACGAATAGAAAAGGCATTCCCTCAAGATGCTGGCGTTATAATTTTAGTTGTTGATGCACAAACACCTGAAATAACATCACAAGCAGCCGCAAAGTTAGAACAGGAATTAAAGCAACTGGGAGATGACTTTACCTCTGTTTATACACCAACTGAAAATGATTTTTTCAAACAACAAGCACTGCTCTTTTTAAACCCAGAAGAACTGGATGAACTTGCTACAAAATTAATTGATGCTCAACCTTTTATTGGTTACTTAGCAAATCACTATAGCTTAGAAGGCTTATTTGAAATTATTGCTACTGCATTAAAAAAAACTGATGAAGTACTCCCCATGAACCTTGAGCCACTATTGCTTGCTGTTAATAATACAATCAGCCATCAACTTAAAGGCCAACCCTACCAAGTTTCCTGGCAAAATTTATTAGCAGCTAATAAATTAAATACCAACAGCAATCGAACACTGGTTCTTGCTAAACCCATATTAAATTTTAATGAAATAATGCCAGCTGCCCATGCTCTTAATGCGGCAAGAAAGGTGGCTAACAAGCTAATGTTTGATATCCCTGGACTAAGAATTCGCATGACTGGCGAAGTCGCTTTAGAGCATGAAGAACTAGAAAGTGTTGGGAAAGGCTCAATTACTGCGGGGATTGTGTCATTATTCCTGGTTTTACTCTCTCTTTGGATTGGTTTACGATCATTTAAACTACTATTTTCTGCATTTATAGTCCTTATCCTCGGCTTAATACTAACTGCAGGTTTCGCAACAATATCCATTGGCCACCTAAATTTAATTTCTATTGCTTTTGCAATACTTTATATTGGGTTAGGCGTGGATTTTGCGATTCATATTTGTTTGCATTATAGAGAATGCCGCGTTCAGGGCATGGATAACAAACAAGCCATTTCAGACAGCGTTCATACCGTAGGCTTCTCTCTATTCCTATGTGCTCTCACCACATCCTTAGGTTTTTTAGCTTTTATTCCAACCGATTATTCAGGTGTCTCTGAGTTAGGTATTATTTCTGCAGGCGGCATGATTATTGGTTTAATTATTTCTCTTACTGTTCTACCAGCCCTTTTAACCGTTTTTTCCATAAAAATACTTAAACCCATACGCTCAATCGTTAAGCTAGGGGTAATAGCTGAAATTCCTTTTCAATACGCATTACATATCCGGATTATAGCTGTTATTTTAGCGATTGCTTCAGCCGCTATTTTATCTCAGTTAGTTTTTGACTCGAACCCCATAAATTTAAGAGACCCATATAGTGAATCAGTCTCCACTATAAAAGAACTGCTAGCATCACAAACAGACTCTCCCTTTGCACTCTCTGCATTAGCACCCTCTTTTGCTGAAGCCCAAAAACTTGCTAACCGGCTTAAGAATTTGCCCTCAGTCCATACTACGATTTTTCTAGGTGACCTTGTTGCAAAAGATCAAGAAGAAAAATTAGAGACTATTGATGAACTTGATTTGATTTTGGGAGACCAACTTAAAAACTTTAATCATATTTTAAGTAACACAGACCCTGTTAAAGCTTTAACCGCTTTAAATATTGCTTTAACTGAAGCATTAAAACAACCAACAACTATTGCACCGCGTGAGACATTGGAACAGTTACAGCAGAATATAACTCTGTTTCAAAACCAATATACAGATAGTCTTAACTCATCGGCTAAAATATTAGAAAAAAATATTTTAGGCTTGCTACCATTCACCATGAATCGCTTGCAAACCAGCTTATCTGCCACAGCCTACCAATTAAGTGATTTACCTGCTTATATTACTAGAAACTGGCTGAGTCCGGCCGGTCAATACAAGGTTTTAATTACCCCAGAATTTGACCAAAATAAAGTAGAAAACTTAAAAGAGTTTGTTGCAGAGGTACAAACAGCAGCACCTCAATCATCAGGCTTACCCGTTGCAGACCAGGCATCAGGTACTGCCGTGGTTAAAGCTTTTATACAAGCATTTTCGGCTGCTATTATTGCTATATTTCTACTTTTATTGTTTATCCTAAAAAATATCAGAAACACATTATTAGTGCTTGGCCCTTTATTATTAGCAGGGTTATTAACGGGTGCTACAAATGTATTGCTCAATAATAATTTTAACTTTGCAAACATTATTGCTCTTCCATTATTAATGGGTATGGGGGTTGATAGTAGTATCCATATTTTCTACCGTTTACAGTCTCGCCTTTCAAGCCACAAAGACCTTTTACAAAGTAGCACGGCACGCGCAGTGTTTTTCAGCTCCTTAACGACCTTATGTAGCTTTAGTAGCCTTGCTTTTACATCACATCTTGGCACCGCCAGCATGGGCTTATTGCTGGCTGTAGGTATTTTCTTTACATTAGTCTGTACGCTTATTGTACTTCCCGCTTTTTACGGCAATAGAAATTAATCGAGGTATTTCATGTCTTTCAGCATCGCCGACCTTTTTACTCAGCATTTCGATGATAAATTCGATTTACATGAGCAACACCTAAACAACCAAATGGTCAGGGTTTTAAGAACCATTGGCTATGATAAAAACTATAAAAGAGCCATGGGGCAGTATTTATTTGATGAAGATAATAATAAATACCTGGATTTACTGAGTGGCTTCGGTGTATTTGCTGTGGGTCGTAATCATCCCACTGTTATTAGTGCCCTGCAAGAGACATTAACCTTAGAACTACCTAATTTGGTACAAATGGATGTTTCTTTATTAAGCGGCCTACTGGCTGAAAAAATTCTGGCAACGACGCCAGAAAATACCAATAAAATGTTTTTTAGTAATTCAGGAACAGAAGCCGTTGAAGCCGCTATTAAATTTGCGCGTTATACCACTAAACGTGAACGTATTGTTCATTGCGAACATAGTTTTCACGGCTTAACCCTAGGTTCTTTATCTTTAAATGGTGAAGAGATTTTTAAACAGGGTTTTGGTCCTTTACTGCCTAACTGCAATGCCATTCCATTTAATGATATAGAGGCATTAGAAAAAACATTAAGCACTAAAGATGTCGCCGCTTTTATTGTTGAGCCCATCCAGGGTAAAGGGGTTAATATTCCTGATGATAACTACCTACCTGAGGTAGAGCGACTATGTAAAAAATACGGCACTTTATTTGTTGCAGATGAAATTCAAACAGGTTTAGGTCGTACCGGTAAATTCTGGGCAATTGATCATTGGGGGGTAAAACCTGACATGATTTTAATGGCCAAAGCCTTATCAGGTGGTTTTATCCCTGTGGGTGCTGTAGCAATGACTCAGAAAATTATGGATACTGTTTTTAACCGTATGGATAGAGCTGTAGTTCATGGCTCTACTTTTTCTAAAAACAATATGGCTATGGCAGCAGGTCTGGCAACTTTACAAGTTATGGAAGATGAGAAACTAGTCGAAAATAGTGCAAAAGTTGGTGAGGATATTATTAATAGTATTAATGCTATGACAGACCAATATGAATTCTTAAAAGAAGCCCGAGGCAAAGGCTTAATGATTGCTGTTGAATTTCAATCGCCAAAAAGTTTAAAACTAAAAGCAGCCTGGACTATGTTAGAAGCAGCCAATAAAGGCTTATTCTGCCAAATGGTTACGATTCCTTTATTTAAAGAGCATCATATTCTTACGCAAGTTGCAGGGCACGGCATGAATGTTGTTAAACTTTTACCTCCTTTAAACCTGGTTCAAGATGATAGGGACTGGATTGTTAAGTCTTTTGATAAAGCAATCGGTGACACTCATCAAATACCAGGATCAATTTGGGACTTAGGTAAAAATCTTGCCAGTCATGCTATAAAAAACAAAAATAAATAACCTAGGTTAGATACGATGCCAACAAAAGATTATCCACTGCTAAAAGACATTAATCTGCCAGAAGATGTGCGCAAGCTTGATGCAAAACAACTTAAAGCTTTATCTGCAGAGTTACGTGAATATTTAACGCACACAGTCAGCCTCTCTGGCGGTCATTTTTCAGCCGGTTTAGGCACCGTTGAACTTACTGTGGCTTTGCATTATGTATTTAATACACCTGTCGATCAGTTAGTTTGGGATGTGGGCCATCAAGCTTACCCGCATAAGATTCTAACCGGTCGTAAGGATAAAATGCCGACGATTCGAACTAAAGGTGGTATTTGTGCTTTTCCTAACCGTAACGAGAGTGAGTATGATGCTTTTGGGGTTGGGCATTCCAGTACTTCTATTTCTGCCGCTTTGGGCATGGCTATTGCGGCTAAACAGCAAGGGCTTGATAAGCGCTGTGTTGCGATTATTGGTGATGGTAGTATCACCGGTGGAATGGCTTTTGAGGCTATGAACCATGCCGGTGTAGTCGATGCTAATTTATTGGTTATCTTAAATGATAATGATATGGCTATCTCGCCTAATGTGGGGGCGATGAATAATTATTTTACTCGGGTTATTTCTAGTAAATTGTATTCGTCTGTTCGTGAGGAGAGTAAGAAAGTTTTAAGTAAGATGCCTTCGGTTTGGGAGTTAGCTAAAAAAACGGAAGAACATGTTAAAGGTATGATTGTACCGGGTACTTTGTTTGAGGAGTTGGGCTTTAATTATATTGGGCCTATTGATGGGCATGATGTGGATATGCTAGTGGATACCTTGAATAATATTAAGGATTTATCGGGACCTGTGTTTTTACATATTGTAACGAAAAAAGGCAAAGGCTATGCGCCGGCCGAGAACGATCCTTTGGCTTATCATGGTGTGCCTGCTTTTGATCCACAGCTAGATTCTTTACCTCAATCAGCCCCTTCTGTTCATCCTACTTATACTCAGGTTTTTGGCCGCTGGTTGTGTGATATGGCTAAAGAAGATTCTCGCCTTTTTGGTATTACCCCTGCGATGCGTGAGGGTTCGGGCTTAGTTGAGTTTTCTGACTGCTTTCCTGAGCGTTATTTTGATGTGGCGATTGCAGAGCAACATGCGGTCACTTTGGCGGCAGGTCTTGCTTGTCAGGGCGGAAAACCTGTAGTGGCTATTTATTCTACTTTTTTACAGCGTGCTTATGATCAATTGATTCATGATGTGGCTGTGCAAGATTTGGATGTGTTGTTTGCTTTAGATAGAGCCGGTTTAGTGGGTCCTGATGGCCCAACTCATGCAGGTAGTTTTGATTACAGCTTTTTGGCTTGTATTCCTAATATGTTAATTATGGCACCAGCTAATGAGAATGAATGTCGGCAGATGTTAACAACGGGCTTCTATTATAAAGGCCCTGCTGCTGTCCGTTATCCTCGTGGAAAAGGTCC
>VAPK010364099.1_pt1 | contig 13350 bp, 9 predicted proteins | sample 3395031 | NCBI WGS metagenome assembly VAPK01 (sample SAMN08290443, study PRJNA428436) | hydrothermal vent metagenome | isolation source: Deep-sea hydrothermal vent chimney 1 | place: Pacific Ocean: Juan De Fuca Ridge | reverse complement strand
TGTCCTCAAGGTGAATAAGTTTCTCAACACTCTTCCTCACAGTGGGAAAATTTGTTAAAAGACCCCCTATCCACTTTTCAGTCACATGGGGCATCCCACACTCCTCAGCAGCCGCCTTAAAATCCTCTTGACCCTGTTTCTTCGTACACACAAACAATATAGTCTTACCCTGAGCTGCCATCCCCTCAACAAATTCGTAGGCCTTGTCAAAACATTCAATCGTCTTTTGAAGGTCAATGATGTGGATTCCCTTGCGAGAGGCAAAGATATAGGGTCTCATCTTAGGATTCCATTTGTTCGTCTGGTGTCCAAAATGAACTCCAGCCTCCAATAGCTCTTTCATAGTAACATAAGCCATAACACAAAAACCTCCACAAAAAAGGATATACCAGCGCCCACCTACCCTACACCCACACAGGGCTCCTTCAGATAGGTCAGAAAGGGCACCTGAGATTACCAATCAAACACTATATATAACTTTCTACGGTTTTACAAGTAGTTGTTCAAAGAGGAAAAACACCGAATGTCCTCTGTTTCTAAGAAGCAAGCACCTCCTGCAACTTCCGTGCAGCATTTTTAACATCCAGATAAACCAACCCAAGCTTGGCACTGAGGTTTGTGATAACAGCAAGCACTGCCTCCTCTCCCGCCGAAGTGAGCACTATATACCCCTTGCTACCTTTAACAGTAACCTGCTCAGGGGAACCCTTGTCGAGCTCTTCTACAGCCCTCTCGGAAAGAGACAGGAGAGCTGCCACCATGGCCGAAATCTTATCCTCATCCATATGAGAAGGGAGAGAACTACTTATGAGCAAGCCATCCGACGTGACCAAGGCCGCCCCTTCCATCGCAGCACTTGCTGCCACCAGACCATGCAGTACTTCTTCTATCTGTTTTTCCCTCATATCAACCCCCAACAGCAGCGGTTTCTCAAAGAGGTTACCAGAAAAAAACCGCTTTATCAAGAAGTTAAACACAAGTAGAATTCGTTTGAAAATGACCACCCTTTCTGTTACTATACTGAAGGGTTGGTATTCTTTTGGCTCCACAGACACATAAACACAGCTCCAAGGAGGTTATCAATAATGAAGAAGATTGGTTTTCACTTTGCAGAGGGTAAAGAGATATTCTCGGTGGTTGATATCCTAAAAACCAAGTTAACTACTCAGCCTGCACTAACCATTGTTTTTGCCTCCACAAACATACCTCACTCCCAGGGAGATATAGTATCAACAATTAGGAGGGAGCTTGGAGGAGAAGTATGGGGTTGTTCAACAGCAGGAGAGATTTCAGGGACAGGATTCCATAAAAATACTGTGGTGGCTTTGAGCATAGAAGCTCCGAAAACCATATTTAACGCCAACACAGAAACTGAACCATTCGGAGAAGACCCCACAGCAAGCGGAATGAACGTAACAAGAAGAGCATTCAAAAACCTTGAATCCGTGCTGGACATATTCCTGCTAAAGTTCTTCTTGAAATCTCAAAAAAGCGATGCTCTAGAGATCCTCAGAGCACTCTCCTACAACATGCTAATAACAATGGATGGACTTCCAGGGGTTGAAGAAAGGGTGCTACAAGGAGCCGCCAAAGAAACACTCAACAAAATAGGAACGGCCGGCGGGTCCGCTGGGGATGACTTGAAGTTCACCGGTACCTACGTTTATTCCAAATTCGGTGCCCACACAGAAGCTGTTTCAGTAGCAGCGATATATACCATCTTAAAGGTAGGTGTAGGTATAAAGATAGGTTTCGTGCCAGACGGCAGCCCATTCAAATACGGGGTAGTCACAAAGAATGGTGAAACACAGAGAATAGTGAAAACGATAAATAACGAGCTTGCTGTAAAAGTCTACATGAGATGGCTGGGAGCAAGCAACATCGAAGACGCTAATAGAAACTTCGCCGAAAACCAGCTTGGCGCCATAGAACCGTCATCAAAAATATGGAAAGTAAGGAGCCCAGCAAGAATACTTGAAGATGGTTCAATCCTATTTTACTCGGATATGCCGGAAGGTACAGGGGTATCGCTACTCAGATCAAATAAGGAACTCCATGTATCGGCCGTCCGGGAAGCAGTTAAGGAAGCGATAAGAAGAGCCGGAAACCCAGAAAAGATAGGTGCCGTCATACTGTTCGACTGCATACTGAGGGATATACTCAGTGATATATACGGAACAAAACAGGATGAAATAAATGAAATAAAGAGAATAGTAGGATCCGATGTCCCTATAATAGGCTTCTCTACCTATGGAGAGACAGGCAACTCCGACCTCATGCCACTATGGCACCACAATCAAACTATAACAGCCATGGTAATTGGGGACTTTTTAGGCGAATTCAAACAATAAACAGGATCCTAGTACCTTCCAAATCAAGCATGGTTGTACACCTCCTCATAGGGTTGATAGCAGGGGCATTTTTAGGGGCAACAGGAACTTCATGGGGTGCCATAGCTATTCCATTCCTGTTAAGCTTCAACATTCCACCACTGCTGGCAAAGGGCAACGTATTGTTTTCCGAAGTAGTGTTATCTGTAGAAGGTTCAGTACACCACGGAATACTTGGAAACATTCGTAAGGAACTCAGCCTCTCCCTGATATTAGGTATAGCCGGAGCTATAGCTGGAGCAGGGATATCCGAAGTAGTACCAACAGAAGCCTTCAAACCGATTATAGGTGCATACGAAATACTCGCAGGTATATCAATGCTCGTTGTAAAACCCAAAAACCTGATCAACGTTGACAAAAAACGTGGAATCCACTGGGCAATAATGATAGGGTTTGTAGCAGGGTTCGTAAAAGGCTTTTTAGGAACTGGGTGGGGTCCAATAGGGGTTACCCTTCTAATAATCTTTGGAGCCATACCTACAGAGGTCGTTGGCTCATCCATACTGGCCAGGGTAGTGGTTTCTGGAGCTGCAGCTATCCTATACACTGCGTCGGGCTATTTGAAACTATCTATTCTCATACCACTCACCATAGGCGGAACAGTAGGCATGTTCCTCGGTATACGATCTCTCAGATACATCAGCGAAAAAACACTAACAACATTGATGGGAAGCATTGTGTTTGCCCTTGGTATCTGGATGATAGTAAAATAATGGAAAAACAACAGAAGTGCCGGGGGCGGGACTCGAACCCGCACGGGGTCACCCCCACTGGATTTTGAGTCCAGCGCGTCTACCAATTCCACCACCCCGGCATTAAGCAAAACAAATTATAAGTGTTTCACAATACATGTCAAATGAAACGTCCAAAAAACATTTGCATAAAGGAAAAAATTGTGTTTAATTAAGAAATAGTAAGCAAAAAGGGGAAAAGATGGCAGAAAAATTAACAGAACATGGTGTAGAAAACATAGAGGAAACCATCAAAGAAAGAGCACCTATTCTAGGGGTCCCGCCAGATATGGTGGGATTCAACATACTGAACAGAGAAATATCAAAGGATCCCACAGGCAATCTAAGGGCAAAGTATGATATTGAACTATTCGTCAAAGAAAAAGACGATCCCTTAGAAAACATCATATCCATACAGTTTGACGAGGAATATTCCCCCAGAAAAGCGTTTATATACGTGGATACAAGGAAGCTTGATGACACAGTGGAAATAAATAACGAGAGAGTACTGGAAATTATAAAAAGGAAGCTCGCCCTATCCTCTGTAATAGCAGGTGTCAAGGAGAATATATTTGAAGCTGTCGCAAGAACCATCAAGGAAAGACTCCTCACAAAAAGCAGACCCTTTAAAATACTCATAGCCGAACAGATAGAACCAGAGAACGGCTTGAACAGCAAACTTGTGAAATACTTCAAGGAGTTCAGCAAGGTGGGTAGTGTCAAGGGGACAAGAATAGATTTCAAGGAAAAGAATATAGTAGCACCCGTAAAGAAAGGTCAACTACTGCTTGAATACTACAAACCAACAGTGGGCAAAGAGGGGTACACCATCTTTGGCAGACTCATACCCCAAACAGTGGGTCAGGTAATAGACAAACTTGATCTGGCGTTTGACCCAGATTCTGTGGAAATTGAGGAAGACAAAAGAAAAATAAAGTACATAGCCAAAAAGGACGGCTCGTTAATATACAAAAACGGAATATACTCCATAGATACAGGCGTAACGCTCGACAGAGTAGACGTAACAACAACCGGCAACATCGACGGCGACAAAAACATAGACCTAAGCATAGGCAGGGGAACCAGGGATGAAATAGAAGACACCGTAGCCCAGGGAATGAAGGTGGTCGGTAAAAACGTGGTGGTGAACGGGGATGTGGGTTCTGAAGCAGTAATAGAAGCAGAAAATGTCAAAATACACGGAAACCTCAGCCCTGATGCCGTAGTAAGGGCAAAGAATGTCTACGTGGCAAAGTGCAGAGGAATAGTAGAAGCCGAAAATGTAGAAATAGATCTCGCTGAACGGGCACAAATATCAGCAACAAAAAAAGCCACAATAAACAAGTGCCTCGCATCAAAGATATTAGCCACAAGCTTGGAAATAAAGGAAGAAATGATTTCCTCCAACGTAACAACTTCATCTGGCAGCGTAATCATAGGCAACCTAACCGGAACAAACAATACGATCTCTATAAAACCGCTGGAACTACCATGGATACAAACCGAATACGCAAAACTACTGGGTCAAAGAGAGGCGCTCTCTGGAGCCATAAAAGAGCTGAAAATGAGGATAGAAAATTCCAAAAATACACTTGTCAAGGAGGCATCCAGTTACAAAAGACTCCTTGAGATGCTACAGGAACTCAAAGATGAAAACAAAGAAATACCTAAGGCTATCCTGGTAAAGATCCAAAACTACAAAGAACTACAAAAAGCGCTAAAGGAAGAAAAGAAGGAACTGAACTCCCTGCTTGAGGAGTACAAGGAGGTTCTAAAAAGAATAGAAGACATGAAATACAGTTACAGAAAGGGTTATGTTATAATAAAAGGCAAACTTGAAAAGCTCAACAAGTTCGTATTTAACGACCTCCTCTCAAGGGTAATAGAATACCCCCAAGAATCAGTAAAAATATATCCCAGGGTAATAAGGGGGGAAGAAAAACTCGTTATAGAGCCCTTTGACCACTAAGTTCCTCAATAGCCTCTCCTATATATTTAATAACATCTGAAGGAATCATGCTCGTTACACCTACTTCATCAAGGGCCAAATCCGCCGCGTACCCGTGGACAAACACACCAAACACGCTCGCCTCAATAGGTGAATAACCCTGTGCTAAGAACCCGCCTATAATACCACTTAATACATCTCCAGATCCACCTGTAGCAAGTCCTGGGTTACCACTGGTGTTTATATATATTTTGCCATCCGGGGTACCTATCATAGTATCAGCCATCTTCAACACCACTATGGCGCCAGTTTTAGCTGAAAACCCCCTAATAAGCTCTATCCTATTCTTTATAACCTCCGTCGTGGTCAAACCAGTCAATCTGGCAAACTCCTTAGGGTGTGGTGTGAGTATCGTCGGATATTTCCTCCCTGTAATACAATTCACCATACCCGCAAGAACATTTATACCATCGGCATCTACCACCATTGGTTTATCCGTTTCCAACAACGACTTGACAACATCCTTTGTATCGTCCGTTATACCCATACCCATGCCAACAACAATCGCAGTTTTATCAGAAACAAATTCCCTTATTGAAGGGATAGAATCAGAAGAAATAAAGCCATCCCTATCCTTCACAGGAAAACTCATACCCTCAAGCACATACGACTCAAAGGCCGTATTTATACTCACAGGCACACAAGCACTCACAAGCCCAACCCCACACCTCAAAGCTGAAACGGTAGCCATGATAACAGCACCCGATTTACCCAAGGAACCACCAACAACAACAAGATGACCATAAGTACCCTTGTGTGAAGTTCTGGACCTCCCCTTCAACCTGACATCCTCTGGCGTTACTGCCACAAAGTCTGGTTCGAAGTTGTCTATTATATCCCTGGGCGTACTTATATCCACAACCACAACTTCACCCGCGTATTCTCTACCCGGATAGAATATATGCCCTGGCTTCGCAAAGGCAAACGTAGGGGTAAGGTCAGCTCTAACAGCCACACCCATTACCTTCCCCGTATCCGCAACAACACCAGACGGTATATCCACACTAACCCTAAAAGCCCGCGGAGCACTGTTTATCAATTCTATAGCATACCTAAACAGCCCGGACACCTCTCTGGTTAACCCAGTGCCGAATACCGCGTCCACTATTATATCTGCATGATCTACAATAACGGTATTAAAATCATCCCTAACACGCACAACCCCTACAGGGACCCCCATGTTTTGGAGTATCTCGTAATTTGCCTTAGGGCTCCCCTTAAGTTTAATTGGATCCACCAACAAATACACATGGACATTAGCATGGGCATTGTGGAGATGTCTCGCTATAGCAAGACCATCACCACCATTATTTCCAGCTCCACAAAAAACCACCACCCTTTTTCCTCTCACATCCATCCTCTTGGCTACCTCATTAAAAGACTTAAGGGCCGCATTCTCCATTAACACTATATCCTGTATACCTTTCTCTACAGCCATGCTATCCATTTTTCTCATCTGTTCAGCTGTTGAGAGCTTCATGATCACCTCCTACAAGGAACAGTCTTTGCTAAAATTCACAGAGACATAAGTGGAGCGGTAACCAATGAAAGTAACCTTTAATGTAAAAAGTATATCACCAAAAGATTTGGAATCAATACTCAAGCTCGTAAGTAATACACAGAGAAACGGGAAATTCACCACCCTTTTGCATGAACTCATAAATGAGCTTCTAAAAAACAATCCAGGGCTAAAAGACAACAAAAAACTAATGGCCCTCCTGAAGGAAATGCTCCCAAAAAACCCACAAGAGACCAATACACCGCCCCGAACAACACTCCATGAATCAGGAAATGCAAATATATCAAACGCAATTGATATGCTAGAGGCAGCTCTAAAGATCGAACCTCAACCGCAGAAGAAAAATCAGCAAACTCAAACCAAAACCACCATCCATACCAAGCCCGAAAAACAAGGTACCAATGCCAAGCGGGAGATAAAAACAAAGATCGAGAAATTCAAAGAGGCTGTACTATACATCAAACTAAAGGGAGAAATAATAAATAAAAAAACACCAACAAAGGCGCTAACAAAACCTAAAAAAATAAAACCTCACCACGCAAAATCCATAGAAACACAACATAAACCCACCAGAAAAACAAACAGCAAAGGGATTATAGAGTATACACAAACCTTAGCCGAAACAAAGATACCAAAGAATCTTGAAATAACCATAACCAATACAAAACATGCAAAACGCACAGTCAACCCACATAAACCTCTAAAGAACACAACACACCCAACACCCAACCATCAAGTACCACAGGACCACCACGACCATAAGGAGACACCATCAATCAATACGCCATCCCCAGCAATACATCAAACCCAGGAAAAAACAACCCACACGACACATAAACGCAGAAATACTACACAAACAGCAAGATACTCCGACTCACACCATAACAAACATATCAATATTGGCGCACCCTGGGCAGCCGAAACAGTCAGAAAAGAAGAGCCCAAATCCAAAGGCAACAGAAGGGTAGTAAATACAAAACGTACAACCATCCAACACCTACAAGAATCACCCGAAAACACACATGACATCGCTCAGAAGCCACAAGCAATACCAAATGAGGAAAAAACAATAGTGTCAAAAGAACATTCACCGGCTAAAACAGCAAGAGGAAACATAAGCAAATTCGATATGAGAATAATCAACACGGAGGAAAAAACCAACCCTGAGATTACGAAACCGATAAAGACAATCCCCATAAACATAAAAGAGATCATCACGGATGCACGCAACCACACAAACACACCCACAAAAGAAGCACATCTCATAGAACACTTGACACAACCCGAAAAACCTCAAACAAAACAACTATCGCACAGCGAGATTACAGTTGCACCCAGAACACCACCACACTTTACAACCCTGGAACATCACATAACCATGCAACTCCCCACTCACTTAGACAAAATAATAGAAGAAATAAACAGGATCAACATCACAAAACCACCTATTAATAAATCGTTAACCATCCGCATAGAACCACCCTCTCTCGGATCATTACACGCTAAATTTACAATGGATGTAAACCATAATATAAATATTCTTATAAAGGCAGACAATGTAAAGGTAGCTGAGATATTAAACCACCACATAGATGGGATAAAAGAATATTTATCAAATCAAGGGGTAAATCTAAACAACATCAGCGTTGTACTATCAGGCAGAGAAAACCAACAACAAAGTGCTTCCATGTTATCCCAATTTTCTCACAACCCTATGTCCAGCAGTACATCAAACGGCTCGTTCCATAATCACCACCCAGGTTACACACATACAGATCCAGGAGGCACCCACTATGAGCACAGGGAGGGAGAAAACGAACAAGATGAACCAACAGGGCGCAATCCAAACGGTAGATTAAACATAATAGCATAGGAGGTAACGATGGACACGATATCCTCCATAACTCAGGAAAACATTAGCAACCAGCTAAACAAAACAAAGGTGTTCAATCCAAAATCTAACATAGATAAGGAGGCGTTTTTGAAACTCCTTGTGGCTCAGTTGAAGTACCAAGATCCATTAAATCCGCTTACCAATAATCAGTTTATAGAAGAAAACACCATGTTCTCACAATTGGAACAGCTCACCAACCTCAACGACTCCGTCAAAACCTTAATGAACAATATCACAAACAACAACAGAATAGCCGCTGCAAGCTACATAGGAAAATATATATCAACCGGAACAGAAAAGATCACCGTCTCTGGAAGTCATATCAACTCTCTATCATTCAGTATCCCAGAAAAAGCTGACGTCATAGCGTCCATCTCCAACGCCAAAGGAGATAACGTAGCAATGGTGGACTTAGGAACACTATCATCAGGAATCCATACGTTCAAATGGAACGGAAAAGATAACAAAGGTAACCAAGTCTCAGACGGTATATACACGGTAAATTTCGTAGCCAAAAGCGAATCTGGGACCTTTGTGCCCGTTGAGGGATACTCAGGTAAGGTAGTCTCTGTTATCTTCTCAGGAAACAACGTTTTCCTGGAAACTGACACAGGAAAAAAAATAAACATAAACAACGTTGAAAGCGTATCCGGAGGTTAGGTATGTTAAAAGCCCTTTACACCTCAGCAAACTCACTGATAAACGGTATAAATGCAATAGATATAGTCTCAAACAACATAGCCAACCTCAACACCGTCGGGTATAAAAAACAGAGACTGGAATTCTCGGACCTGCTCTACAACACAATAAGAAACGCTCAACCGTCTCAAGATCCAGAGCAAGTGGGGAGTGGAAACAGATTATCCTCTATAGACACACTCTTCAATCAAGGTGCAATACAACACACCAACAAGCCCACAGACGTGGCGATAGAAGGGGACGGTTTCTTCGTGCTGTACAACGGTAGAGGCTCAGATCTCAACTCCCAAACCTTAGAATTCACAAGGGCTGGAGACTTCTCATTTGATGGGGACCTCAACCTCGTATCGCCGAACGGCTACAAGGTAGTAGGATGGCTCGGTAAGTTAAATCAAAACGGGAACGGTTACTACATACCAACCGATCCCACTACAGGACTCCCAACAGGAGATCTAACACCCATAAACATATCCAACTACGGAAACGTTCCAGCCGTCGCTTCTACATATATAAGATTCAAAGCAAATCTGAACTCAGGAAGCACGGTTGAAGAATACACATTAGCCACATCAGATAGGGATTTCAAGGCGCTACTCGACTCAAACGGTGAATCCCTCAATGTTAAAAATGGAGATAATTTTGAGATAAGCTTCAACGGCGGAAGTACATGGACAGTATTCCAGTACCACACAAGCGGTGTCCTACCACCCGGCGTAATGCCGTTCACCACTGTCAGTTCCCTCATAGGAGACATGAACTCAGTCATAGCGAGCGAAGGCATAGATGCTAATGCAACCTTCAACCATGGGCTTATTCAAATAAACAATACATCTGCAACCAATACACTGAACATCCTTGTGAGATCCACCGACCAAGACCCACTGTTCTCCTCCATAGCGCAGGACAACCCAAAGCTAACTACAGTGATGAGCGCCTTGAACCAGAACGTCTCTCCGGGGAAAAACGCAACGTCAGAGCCACTGGAGGTACCAACACATATTGTAAGGGCAACATTTTACGATTCAACCGGCGAAAAACACAAACTAGATGTAACATTCACAAAAAAAGAGCAAAACATATGGGACTACACCGTCACCCTACCAGACAAGGATGGCACCGTATCCGGAGGAACAGGACAGGTAATATTTGACGACAACGGAGGTCTGGATCCCAGTGTCTCGTCCCCGAGTGTTACTGTATCACTAACCAATGGGGCTTCTCCCGTTTCCCTGCTTATAAACTTCTGGAACACAGACGACGGAAAATACGACGGGAACCAATTCACCGGCTTAACACAATTCTCCATGCCTTCTGAAACAACATACGAAACAGCCGATGGATCACCATCAGGCATCCTAAAAAAAGTAGACATAGACTACCTCGGCAACGTAAACGCCTCTTACTCCAACGGCAAAACATATACTATAGCCAAACTTGCCATAGCCAGGTTCACAAACCCAGGAGGCCTCAAGAGGGATGGTGATACTATGTTTTCAATAACACAGAATGTGGACAAACAGTCAGTAATAAATTCGCTCGGCTACATAGGCGTAGCAAACTGCGAAGGGAGGGGAACCATAGTACCATCAGGACTTGAAGCGAGTAACGTTGACCTAGCAGAAGCTTTAACCAACATGATCATGTATCAAGAGAGCTTTTCGGCAAACTCAGAGGGATTTCGTACTGCCAATCAAATAATACAAACTGCTATACAACTAAATAGATGAGGAGGCATAAACAATGATGAGATCAATGTGGAGCGGAGTAGCAGGGTTAACATCTGAGCAAAAGGCCATGGATGTGGTTGGAAACAACATAGCCAACCTTAATACCGTCGGGTTCAAGGAAAGCAGAGTTATATTCGCTGATGTGCTAAGCCAAACACTCACAGGTGCAACATCCCCGGTCAATAATCTCGGAGGGAGAAACCCCTTGCAGATAGGCTTGGGTGACAGCGTGGCTGCAGTGGACAAAATATTCTCCCAGGGCAGCTTGGAATCAACAAGCAAGATAACAGACCTGGCAATTCAAGGGGCAGGATTCTTCGTACTAAGCGGTGATGGTGGGCAAACATACAGGTATACAAGAGCCGGCGACTTTTCATTTGATGGAAAAGGCAATCTTGTTAACCCTCAGGGACTTGTGGTCCAGGGATGGATGGCAGACCAGGAAACGCATAAAATAAATTCAGCCGCTAGTGTTGAGGGTATAGTTATACCCCCGAACATGACCGTCCCAGCAGGCATTACAAAGAATATATCCATAACAGCTAACCTCAATGGTGGTGACCATATAGAAGAAATGGCACCCGCCGAGGGCAACGTGAATGCAGAGAATAAGACTGTCACCCCAGACGACATGGCAGTGCTGTTCAACTCAAATGGAGACTCACTTAACATAGGGAAAACTGTGGCAAAGTTTGCACAACCCACAGACCAGATAACAGCCACATCTGGTGGATCCTTCTCAGGCATATACGACGAAAACGGTGACGAAATACACCTCGCAAGCGGGGCCATAATATCAATGAACGTGTTCAGCAGCGGAAAAACACACACGCTGGAAGTAAGTTACGGAACGGTAGGTGGATTCAAAACTTTGGGGAGCTTTGCAGCCCAGATGACCCAGCAGGCAATCAATTCGGGGCTGCTTTCGCTCGCGTTCTATGTTAACTCTATGGGTGAAGTCGGTATATACAACGGACTTACCTCTGCGGTAACAATAGGAAACATACAATCAACTGGAGACTTAAACGGCTATTTCGCACACGGACTCATCAATCTACAGGGCGGAGAAGGTAATACAGCCACCATAGACCCTGGTAAATCAAGGACCTCTCTCTCATATCTTGAGCATCCCGGAACGGTGATCTCCTTAAGTTATGATGGGGGAGCCAACTACTATGGCTACATATACTCGTACTCTCCTACCGGAGAACACGAGTTCAGAACTATTCAAGACTTCGTGGACGATATGCAAACAGATGTACAAAACACATGGGGAGATTCATCCACAGTCTCTGTGGATCCCAAAACAGGCGAAATAGTGGTAACCAACAATTCACCAGATCCGCAGACCATAGGAGCTGTGTATTCAGATAACATAGCTTTCGCCACGGTGATGGGTACACTCTCCGGACTGGTGAACTCTGGATCCTCCGTAACCTCCCAGCCGTTCGAGGCAGCAGTACATACAACATCAATAGACGTATATGATTCTCTGGGCAACAAACATACCCTAACATTCACCTTCAGAAAGAGCGCCTACGACCCCATCAATAAGTACTCTACATGGAGATGGACCGCCTCTGCGCCACAACCCGCGGAGATAACAAATAACCAGGGCATAGTAAAATTCGATGAAACCGGAAAGCTTGTATATCTATCCAGCCCCTTAGCAATAACTGCAAACTGGAACAACGGAACAGCCTCCCAAGTTATAAATCTTAACTTCGGAAAGATAGGAACATTCACGGGCTTAACACAATTCTCTCTACCATCACAAACAACAGCCGAAACACAGGACGGATACCCAGGCGGCTCACTCCAAAGAATGCTAGTTAACCAGGACGGTATAATAGAAGGAATATTTTCAAACGGAAAGAGTTACCCCCTGGCACAGGTGGCCCTTGCGAAGTTCTCAAACGATGAAGGCTTGGCAGCGGATGGCAACTCCCTCTTCTCGGAGACGGCAAACTCAGGTTCAGCCCTCATAGGCACACCCGGAACAGGTGGCAGAGGAACTATAGCTCCAAGCCACCTTGAAATGAGCAATGTTGATCTTGCAACAGAATTTACGCATATGATACTCTTTGAAAGGGCATTCCAGGCAAACGCAAGGAGTATTACAACATCAGATCAAATGATACAGGAACTGCTAACTCTCAAGAGATAAAACTACATGCCCGGTGGCGGAACACCGGGTTTTCTATTGAATATCAGAGGTTTCTCCTTTATTCTGCGAAAATTCCAGCGGAGGACAGTAAAATTCATTAAAAATCCTGTCACGTTTGACACTGCTATAGCCAGCCACACACCCGTAAGACCAACCCTCAAAGACAAATAATAAGCAAGGGGTACCTGAAAAAACCACAGGTTAATTAGATTCAC
>VAPK010159010.1_pt1 | contig 13350 bp, 11 predicted proteins | sample 3395031 | NCBI WGS metagenome assembly VAPK01 (sample SAMN08290443, study PRJNA428436) | hydrothermal vent metagenome | isolation source: Deep-sea hydrothermal vent chimney 1 | place: Pacific Ocean: Juan De Fuca Ridge | reverse complement strand
TTAAGTTAACCTCTTTAATTTAACTCCGGGAGTTGATATCAACAACGTAATCTTGAAATGAACAAAGAGAAAAAAAATTTATTAGTTTTTGGATATGGATTAGCCGTGATCTCAAGTTTTTGGGGAATCCTTTTAGGGCTGAAGCATGGATGGGGAGCTGTTTCACTATTCTTACTTATTATGGCCTCCGGATTTGCGATTGAGACAGCAATTGATGTTTTTTTACTTAAACCATTTTATAAAAAATGGATGAAAGTTGCTCATTTTATCGGAAACATCATCGCCGGAATCACCCTTTCAATACTATTTTATGGAATTTTCGGCCCCGTTGGAATTATTTTACGACTTCTTAAAAAAGATTTATTAGAGCGAACCCTAGACAATTCTTGCACAACCTATTGGCATTCTAGGGAAGAAAAAAAATTTGATAAAAAACATTACTTACGACAATTCTAGAAAGGAAAATAGTTATGTCAAAAATGGAAATTTTTAAAGAATTTTGGGAATTTTTAAAAGAACGCAAACGTTATTGGCTGACGCCCATTATTATTATTTTAGTTTTATTAAGCCTTCTCATTGTCTTTGCACAAACCTCTGCGGTAGCGCCGTTTATTTATACTTTATTTTAAGACTACTTCTATTTTTGTTTCTTTATCCGAACTCTCTAATATACTGCGCTTAATTTTCACCACAACTTTTCCATGTTCTTCAACTTCTATGGATCTGTTATTAAGAAAAACCTGATCAATCGTGTATTCTCCAAAATTAAGATTGTTCGCGTTTTTGTAAATAACTGTAATTTTTTTTCCGGCAAATTGACAAGTCACCGAGGCCTTTCCCTCCGCATCAAATTGATCCTGAACAAGGGCTGGGGCTAATACCAGATCGCCGCCTTGCCCACGAACACCAAATACTTGCGTAAGCTGCGTCAACACCAGCCAACTCGCTGACCCCGTCAGATAGTGATACATTCCTTTTCCTTCAGAATCAAAATATTCAGGGATGCCTGGATAAATTCTACTTTTTTCCGTATCCATAGCCATCTGGTAAAGAGAACGTAAAACTTCATGTCCTTCTTTGGCGAAACCTCGATGATACAACGCGTAGGCGTACATCACGGTCATATGGCTAAAGACCGCGCCGTTTTCCTTTGTCCCATAGGCAAAACCAAAGGCTCGTCCTAAATCTAAATAATGCTTCAAACCAAAATTTGTGTTTAATCGAAACCCTCCTGAACGCCGATCACGTAAATACCGTCGAACAGCAACTGTTATTTCTCCAATATCCTCTTCCTGTGCCGCTCCACTCATAATAGGAAAAACTTGTCCCGTTAAAGTCATCCGCACATTTCCATCAACTTGCCCTTCAACCTTTTTAGCTTTATTATCATAATAACCGTTAAACCAACTGTCTTTAAATCCTTCTTTATCAACAGTTAATTTTTCTTGTTTACGAATATGCTGAAAAATCCATTCTCCTTTTTTACGTAAATCTGTGGCCACGTCTTCAATTTTTATCTCATTTTTTTCCCCACTCAACTCCGGCTGAACAGCTGAAAAATAGATATCAAAAAGACATTCCCTCTTAGCGTCAATGCTTTCATAATTAATTTTTTGTTCCCCTAACGTGTCTAAAAGAATTTTTATTTCCTTGGCAACAAAAATTTTTTGTATCTTACATACACTGGCAAATTGTGTTAATAAATCAGCCATCGCTAAAAAATTTCCTCCATAGCAACTCATAAACGCGACACTCTCTCCCCGATCAAAGGCCATATCTAGTCCATCATTCCAATCCGCGCTTTCCAAACGGGTAATATTATGTTCGCCCACATTAAAAAACTGTACGAGATTCTGTACTAAAACATGCTCGATCAATGTTCCTTTATAAATATTCCCTTGCGTATCTTTAAGCTTCCTTCCATATTCAGGAGTCCACGGAGTGTCTTTAGAAAATGTCCGTGACATCTGAAGGTCTCGAAAATATGTGTTCTCCTCTAACAAAATTGCGTAATCTCCTGTCTGGTTAATATAGAGAAGCAGCGTCATAAACGGCCAGACGCCATGGTCCATCCAAACGCGTGTAATCGCATTACGATCCGCTAAAAATTCTCCCGGAGCTGAACCAATAATCGTCGCGTTTGATCCATCAATCCGTACACCCGCAAAATTATTAATTAAAACGTCACGCACGCCCTCCGGTTCAATTAAAATCAAAGACAATAAATCTTGCCAAATATCCCGCCAGCCTTTGCCTCCTTTGCCATAATCATGATCCGGCAAAAAGGAACACCCATAAATCCGACGCAAAATCGGCTGTAAGATTACCCAATGCATCCAGGAGTTAAATTCATTTTTACCTGTCTTAAAAACAATGGCTTGGGTCTTATCAAACCAATAAGCTTTGGTTTTCTCCAGGGCTTTATCAAATTTTTCGGCTGTATTAAATTCACTAAATTGATTCAAAGGTTCTGTTAAATCTTCCGTCATACCAACAGCAATAAAATATTCTTTTCCCTCTCCTGGGGCCAATTCTATTTTTTCAAACCGAAGCGCGCCAACAGCTTCTTTTCCCTGAATAGCCTCTTCCAATAACATTTTTGGTGATGCATTATTTATGACAGCCTCCGGATGAGAAGGGGTTCCGTGATCCCCATAAAAACTATCCGTCGTCGGAAATGTCCCCACAGGATCTTTCCCTGAATCCTCTATTCCAAAAACATAATAAACCGCGTTGTTTTCTTTATGCCCCTCTTCATTAAAAGTCATGGAGGGCTCCACGAGGATTCCTTGAGGTCGTTGTTCTATCCGATGTAATAAAGATGTCACATGTTCATGATCATGTTTGTTAGCCAAAGCCCGAGCAAATAACGGAATGACAGCCGTCGGGGTTAAAGATTTTTTTTCTTTAGAAAGATTAGCGCAACGCACACGCATGAGCTCAACATTTTCACCCGTTACCGGAACAAAATTCAAGACCTCAAGCTCTATGCCGCATTCCGGATACTTTCGTGTCAATTTATGCCAAAGCTGCCCTGCTTCTACCAACGCCTCACCCTGATCCCTCGCTAAAGAAAAAATTTCTCCTTGATCTGTATAAACGAAAAAATTACGCGCATCATGGCGCAAATCTTCTGTCGAGACGGGCTTGGTAATGTAATGATTTTTATCTATTTTAATATCGCCGCTGAGAAAGGGGGTAATAGAAGATTTAATACTATCTGAAGTAACGCCACAAAGAGGAAAATAAATCGTCCGAAGCTTTGTGGCTTCACGCGAAGTAAAACTTATGTCATCAGAAAGATATTCAAATAATTTATTTTTTAATGACATAAAAATATCAGGAAGGAGATACCAGATTGTAAAGCCTTGATAAACGCATAAAATCAACTTCATGAAATCTAAAGCCAATATCCCAAATATTATACTCTTGACCTTTCACCCAAACAACCTCCCCGCGAAGATTCATGGGTCTTGCTCCATCCGAAAGCTCCACCTCTAAATCTACATGGTCATGTAAATACATCCGCTCTTTTGTGGATAATTTAGCTCCTGAAGCCGAAGCATCGCGTAAATAAACATTATCCCCAAAATTTTCACGGGTATCTTTAAATTTTGCAGGAAAACGTGCTTGAAACCGTTCAAATGTCCGTTTATCCTCAACCATCGAAACTCCCCTTCTTTCTTATGTAAAATATTGTACGACACTAAGGACCTGCGTGTAAATAACTGCTCCAGTTTGCGCTCAGATCCTAAACTGCCGACAATATGAAATTCATCCTCGAAAAAATAATCTTGTCAATAATTAATTGCGCAATTTCTTACCCATAAAATGTTGATCTAAGCGTGACTTTGATCCTCTCAACACCTCTTTAAATTCCATTCCAATACGATAACACCCTGATTCAGGGACAGGCCTGACCCACTGGACCCTTCCAATAACAAATGCCGGATCCCCCATTTCATCAAGATCAATTTCAAGAGCAATCTCTTGATTGACAGGAATCTCATTTTTTGAAATAAACCCAATCCCGCTTTTGCTGTAATCTACGGTGCGTATACCATCAAATGTGCTATCTTTTTTTCCATCAACAGGAACCAGACAGTCAAATCTTTTATTTTTTCTTTTATTATTCATTTTATTTAAATCCTCATAATGAGTACTCTATTAAATATTTTTATCACAAAACTCTTAACATAAAGCGTTGCTTAATGTTAGAAATGACTTTTTACAGGAGTTTAAAGAAACCGCTTTCGATAGTGTAAATATAATACATTTATAGATAGAATGCAACGTTTAGAAAAAAAATTTAAAAAAAATTTAAAAACGTGTTATAATCCTCCAAAGATCTGACAATTAAGGTGGAAAATGACTTTTTTAACTGATGTTATTGTTCGTGTTTTTATTTTATACTTCCTCTTTCGTGGTGCTCAAAAAGGATTTTTACGAACACTTTTGGGTCCCATTGCTCTTATCCTCTCCTGCCTGATAGCCTTTATTTACTATTATAAAACTAAAAATATTTTTTTTAGTCTGTCCATGGCTATTTTTGGCCCGTTATTTCTCACATTTATATTTTCTTTTGTCTTAAAAAGCTGGAATACTGTTGTAAATAATAAGGAATCTCCTTCTCCTCTCAGTCGTCTGGCAGGAGCCCTTCTTTCTTTTCTTTGGAGAGCCCCTCACCTAGCCATTATGCTTTCTTTTCTCGCTCTGGTTCCTATCCCCAAAAATATTGCCTGGTTCATACCGATTCAAAATAATGTTAAAAATTCTCAAAGTTATGCCCTCATCAGCCGATGGACGAAAAACAAAATCCCAGCAGCGGGTATAGATTTGAATAAACTAGCCGCTATTTTAAAAAACCCTGATCATCTTAAAGCCCTTCGATCCACTCCGGAGTTTCAAGAAATTATTGCTGATAATAAATTTCGTAATCTATTTTCAGATCAAAAAATTCTCCAGGCCATCAAAGAAAAGAACTTCCATGAACTCCTTTCTCAGCCCAAGATAAAAGCCTTTTTTCAGGATCCGGAACTGATTAAAAAATTTTTAGCTTTACAAAAAAAAATCATGGTTACCAAACCCGATGAGGATCGAATCGTCGATCACTACCAATCATTTCCCAATACAAAATTGTGAAAAAATATTTTCTAAAAGATCCGAATCAATGTTACGCCCCGTAATACTATCCAAAAAATTTACAGCCCCTTTGATCCCTTCAGAAATAAACTCAAGAGATAAACCATGACGCAAATCTTCCTGAGACTTTTCCAGGGAGCTTTGACAATTTTTTAAAGAATTAATATGACGAAGATTACTGACCAACACCGCATGCGTATCTATTGTTTTACTATGCCAGACATTTTCAACAATCATGCTCTCTAATACCTCAATGCCAATTTTCTTTAAAGCAGACACTTCGCACATTTGGGCATGCCCTAAAAACGACTTCACTCGCTGAGCATTTATTTTCCGAGGTAAATCACTTTTATTTAAAATTACCAAAATATTCTGTCCTTTCACCTTCTGAATAATGATCTCATCCTCCTCAGATAATTCAGCATTTGCATCAAGAACCAATAAAACTAAGTCCGCGTTTTGCATAGATAAATGACTCCTCTTAACCGCCGCCGCCTCAAGAATATCTCGTGGCGCTAAAACTCCAGCCGTATCAATCAGCTGAAGTGGAATTCCTTTTATCTGCGCGGTTTCTTCAATCGTATCCCGTGTCGTCCCCGCGATATCCGAAACAATAGCCCGAGGGGTTTTTAAAAGAATATTTAATAATGATGATTTTCCAACGTTTGGTTTGCCACACAGAACCACCTTAATCCCATCTTTAAGAATTTTTCCATGTTCACTTGAGTCCAATAATTTTTTGACGCACCCGGAGGCCTCCTGCAATAGTGGAAAACCCCGTCTTTCCTTATCTACATCCAGGTCGTCTTCCGGGAAATTAATAATAGCCTCCATTGCACCATACACATCCATCAACTGCGCTCGAATTCTTTCTAATTCCCGGGATAAATCCCCCTTCAATTGATGCGTGCTCACCTGTAAAAAAGATTCTGTCTTTGATTGAATAATATCTAAAACCGCCTCGGCTTGGGTCAAATCAATCCGTCCATTTAAAAAAGCCCTCTTGGTAAATTCTCCGGGCTCAGCCAATCGCGCCCCCATATCACAGGCCAATGCTAATATGCTGCGCAAAGCAGCTACGCCCCCATGACAATTAATCTCAATAACATCTTCTCGTGTGTAACTCCGGGGACCCCTCATTATTGTAATTAAGACCTCATCAACATTATTCCGACGTTCCTTATTTTTATAAGAGGCAGGGGCGTCGGGAGCCTCTTCCAACATTATCCACCCATAATGCACCGTATGACTTTCCGATTCTGCTAAGGTCTTTTTATTAGGAGACTGTCTGAGAATAGATTTTTCACCTGATTTTTCAAAAATTACATTGCCAGACAGTCTTTTAGCCGCCACAAACATTTTATCACAAATTTCAATAGCCTCTGCACCGCTCAACCGAACAATCCCAATTCCTCCTTGTCCCATGGCTGTTGAAATGGCGACAATCGTGTCATTTAAACTTTTTAGCTGATACATTAATTCCCTTTCCTATTTTTAAATCAACAGCCGATTAACCAAACAAACACCGGGTGTTTGTTTTTGGTTGCATAATTTCCTTGCTTCACTTACCACAAAAATTGATCCTGTTACAAAAATAATGTCACCTTTCACACTTTCCCGGCAAGCCAACTTCAAAGCTTCTTTAACATTCGAGGTCTGACAACATTTTTTTTTAAAAAAAATTAATTTTAAATTTTCCTCCGTAAAAAAACATGCCCGTGGATGATTTGATTTTGTCACAATAACTTTATCTGCGATCTTGTTCAATTCCATTCCAATGGCCTTCTTATCCTTGTCATCAGAAATACCTAAAATCAATATTGATTTTTTATCCGCCCAAATAAATTGAAATGTTTTCACAACCGCTCTTGCAGAGTCTATCGTATGCGCGCAATCCAATATAATCAACGGCTGTTTTTGTACGACCTCAAAACGGCCTGGCCAATTTACATTAGCTAATCCTTCCTCTATAGCTGTAATACTAATCTTCTCTCCTAAATCCTTTAAACACTCCACAACCCCTACAGCCGTTGCCGCGTTAAGCGTCTGATGTTTACCCAAAAGAGGCATAAACAAGTCTTTGTACATGGCACAACGCCCCTTAACAAAAAATCTTTGCCCGTCACCTAACTCTTGGGCATAAAGAACATATTCAATATTCCTTCCTACCCAAAATGGTTGGATATTCAGATCAACACAATGACTTTTAATAACATCCTCTGCTTCCTTAGTCTGCGGGGCCACAACAACTTTCTGACGCGGGTCTTTAACAATAGCTACTTTTTCATAAGCAATTTTTTCAAGTGTATTTCCAAGAGTATTGACATGCTCTAAACCAATCGGCGTAATCGCACATACTTTTGCCATCCCCACATTTGTTGCGTCCAGGCGTCCCCCCATCCCGGTTTCTAAAACCACAAAATCCACCTTCTGCCTCGCAAAATAAAATAACGCCAATGCAGTCAATATCTCAAAATACGTTAAACATTCAATTTCCTCAATGAATGGCTTTAGCTCTTCTATAACCGTACAAAAATCTTCCTCACTAATTGCGTCAACAAAAACCCCCTTACCCTTGTTATCTCCTAAAACGCGTATTCTTTCCGTCACACTCTCCAAATGAGGAGAAGTGTAAAGCCCCGTCCTGTATCCGGCACGATGTAAAATAGAGGCTATCATCGCGCACGTTGACCCCTTTCCCTTAGAACCCGCCACATGAATAATTTTCAACCGCTCTTGGGGATTACCGATTAAACTTAATAAATGTTTGATATTTTGAAGACTAAATGAGGAAGATTTAACTTTTTGAAGATGATATTCGTAATTAATGAAGGATTCACAATATTCTCGTGCTTGGCAGAAAGTCATTGATTAATACCAATTCCATTAAAGAATTACCAAAATCCATTCTGCTTTTCTCGATGTATTTACGAGAACAGCAACCTTTAAATAGGACAATTATTTAGCGGAGGCGTACATATCGCCGCACAAGCGAATGAGGCAGATAACGCCGCAGATAAACCATTTGTGTAAACCCTATTTAATGCTTAAAATGTCTAACCCCGGTTGTGACCATGGCAATCTTGGCTTTATCCGCGGCTTTGATGACATCGGCATCCGCAATAGAACCCCCTGCCTGAATAATCGCTTTAATACCCGCTTTAGCCGCTAACTGAACATTATCGATATGAGGTAAAAACGCATCGGAAATCAAAACAGCCCCCTTGGCCTCTTTGCCGGCCTTTACAATGGCAATCTTAATACTCTCTACACGGCTTGTCTGTCCACAACCAATTCCAATGGTCTTCTTTCCCTTCACCAACATAACAGCATTTGACTTAATATTTTTAATCACCTTCCATCCAAACAAAAATGATTCCATTTGCGCCTTCGTCGGCTTTTTTTTCGTAACAACTTTCAACTCATCCTTATTAAGCCCGTGATCATCTTTATCCTGTAACAATAACCCTCCGTGCACTTTTTTAAAATCAAACCCTTTCGCTTTCAAATCGTGCAAATCAAACTCTATAAGACGCAAATTCTTTTTTTGTAAAAGAATTGCAAAAGCCTGTTTTGTAAATCCAGGGGTAATTACACATTCCATAAATCCACTTTTAGAAATTAATTTAGCTGTGGCCTCATCTACCTTACGGTTCAATCCGATAATCCCTCCAAAAGCAGATGTCACATCACATTGCCATGCCTTACGATAAGCTCCTAATAACGTCGCGTCTTCTGCCACTCCTGTAGGATTATTATGCTTAATCACCACCGCTGCCGGCCCATCTAAATCTTTCACAAAATCAATAGCCGCGTTAAGATCTAAAAAATTATTAAATGACAATTCTTTTCCATGAAGCTTATTAATTTTTGCCAAACCACTAACCTCTTCATCCCCATAAAAAGCGGCTTGTTGATGAGGATTTTCCCCATAACGCAAGTCCTGAATTTTATTAAATTTAAAGGTTATGTCTTTAGGTAAACTCGAAAGGTCTCCCTGCTGAAGATACTTATTAAGGAAAGAAAAAATAATGCTGTCATAGCGTGCTGTATGCCCAAAGGCCTCTACAGACAAACGAAATAAAACTGAGTCCGGCAATAACCCATTACTTGATTTCAACTCTGCCACAATCTCTTGATAGCGGGAAGGATTACAAATGACCGCCACATTCTTAAAATTCTTGGCAGCTGAACGCAACATGGATGGTCCACCAATATCAATGTTTTCAATCGCCTCGGCTAAGGCCACATTCTTTTTACGTGTCACCTGTTCAAACGGATACAAATTCACCACGACCATGTCAATCAAACCGATATTATACTCCTTAAGCTGCGCCATATGTTCCGGTTTTTCCCGAACCGCTAGAAGTCCGCCATGAATCTTTGGATGTAATGTTTTGACACGCCCATTCAACATTTCCGGAAAGCCCGTGTAGTCTGAAACTTCCTGCACAGGAATGCCTGCATCTCTTAATTGCCTTGCCGTTCCTCCAGTCGAAATAATCTCCACTCCCAAACGATGCAGCTCTTTAGCAAAAGACAAAATGCCTTTTTTATCTGAAACACTAATTAACGCTCTTTTAACTTTAATCATGACAATAACCTACCTCGGAGCAAGCCCACAGGTATTAACCTAAACATTTACAAACGAGGCAAGCCTCGGGGAATTAAACCCGATTTAGAGATTGGCAGAAAAATTTGTTTGGCCAATCTCCTAATTAAAAAAAGGGATAGGATACTTTCACTAAAAAAGCTTCCTATCCCTTTTTCCCAAATACATTTATTTTTTCTTCCCTTTAAGTCTTTTTTTCTCAGAAGGCTTTTGATAAAATCTTCTGTCTTTAATTTCCATCATAAAACCATCTCTCTGACACGCTTTCTTGAAAATTCTCATGGCTTTCTCAAAAGAATGAGAATCATGTACTTTTACTTCGATCATATTTAATCACCTTCCTTCCTGATCAAATTTTTAAATGAAGGTGTTAGTATACTCCAATTATTAAAAAGGTAAAGAAAAATGTAACCGTTCACGACATATCCCTTTCATTTACTAAATTTGACTATACAGTCAAAATGTGTGTTTTAATACCAATTACGTTAAATAATGACCCAAACCAATTCTGATGTTTCTCGACGATTTAACGAGAAATTGAAGAATTAAATAAGAAAGATTACTTAACGTAATTGGTATAATTTATGCCTGAAAGGGATATGCCGTGAACGGTTACAGAAAAATTTACAGATGGGGTGGTTGAAAAAAAGTTAAAACAACCATCAATAAGGTTAGCGCTATGATCACAACTACGGCAATCCACGTGATAATGTTTAAACCTTTGTTATTCGTAAACTCACCCATAATATCCTTATTATTAATCAAAGATAACATAAGAATAAGAATAACAGGAAGAAGAATTCCATTTCCTACCTGAGAAAAATACATAATTCCTAATAAAGGAACCTTCGGAATCAAAATGGCCCCGGCCCCAATAATAATCATCACGGCATACAACCAAAAAAACTGGGGAGCCTCCTCAAAACGTTTGTCCACTCCCGCGTCCCACCCCATTCCTTCACAAATACTGTAAGCTGTAGATAAAGGTAAAATTGAAGCCGCAAAAATAGAGGCATTAAATAAACCAAACGCGAACAACCATGTCGCGCGCTTTCCAGCCAAAGGTTCTAAAGCCAGCGCGGCATCCTGAGCAGACTCAACCATAATGCCTGCCTGAAATAACGTGGCGGCACAGGCAACCACGATAAAAAACCCGATAATCGGCGCGATAATACACCCACCCACCACATCCAGACGAAGATGCTTGTATTCTTCAATAGTCACCCCCTTTTCAACAATGGATGACTGAAGATAAAACTGCATCCACGGGGCAATGGTCGTTCCAATAATCCCCACCAGCATCACAACGTACGAAAAATTCCACTGAATCGTGGGCATGATAGTTTGCTTAAAAACCTCATCCCAATCCGGTTTGGCAATAAAACCGGATATCACGTAAGCCACATAAAACAAACACGCGAATAAAAAAATCTTCTCAACAAATTTATAAGTTCCTTTAACAACAAGAAACCAAACAACAAAAGCGGATAATGGAACAGAAATAAACCTACTGATATGAAAAATCTCTAAACTTACCGCGATTCCCGCGAACTCTGCCATCACATTAGAAATGTTCACAAAAAATAATGTCACCATCAAATAAAAGGTGACTTTTACGCCATAATTCTCCCGGATTAAATCTGCTAATCCTTTCCCTGTGGCCACGGCCATACGCGCGCACATTTCCTGTACAATAATGAGAGCTATAGTAATCGGAACCAAAGACCACAATAATGTATAACCAAAACGTGCCCCTGCCAACGAATACGTCGCGATTCCTCCGGCATCATTATCCACATTAGCCGTAATAATCCCAGGCCCCATCACCGCCAGAAAAAGCAACATATTTTTAACGAGACGTGAATTTTTAATAAAATCAAATAATTTTTTCATATTATTACTGCTATGTTGGTTGGTTTTTTAATTTTTAAAAAAATAAGGACTCAGCCACAAAGAAAAATTTTTAGACAATGCGTTAAGATTTTTTCAAAAAATTAAAAACCCAACCAACATAGCAATTTACCTTATAGTGTACTACATTTTCACATTAAAAATTGATAGTGTAACGGCTAGTCAATTTTAGCCAAATCTTGACGCTCCATAGGAAAAAATTCACTTGTTTGAACCGCCATAGGTGGTGAGTTATGAATTTTTAGTCAATATTTGGCGGTCGTTAGACAAAATTGACGTAAAGTGAAACTATCAATTTTTAATGTGACAGTAAACTACAATTGATCTTTGTACTTGGTCCATGTCAGAGAAATCAACTCTTCCATAACATCATCACTAGTAATAACCCCTTGCAAAATATTGTTTTCATCTAACACCGGGATTGATGAAAATTTATATTTTTCTAAAAGAAGCGCGATCTCTTCCATATCATCATCTGTCTGTACAAAAATCTCATTTGGATAACAGGTCTCCATTAATAATGTTTCCGGTTCTTCATTAATAAACCGCCTTAATGAGGTCACCCCGACTAGACGATGTTTTTGATCGACGATGTAAACAAAAAAGATATTTCCCGGGTACTCCACATTCTCTTTAATTTTTTGAAGCGCGTCTTTCACAAAAGCATCTTTCCCCAGATAAAGATATTCCGTTGTCATTAGCCCTCCGGCAGAATCCTTGGCAAACCCTAATAATTTTCGTAATTCTTTAGATGTTTTAGAATGCATAAACCGCATCAACTGTATCCTCTTTTCCTTTGGTAAATTATGCAGCAAATCCGTGGCCTCATCAGCCGGGATATTTTCCAAAAGATTTCCAGCCTCACAATCCTCTAATTGATCAATCAGTTCTTCCTTTTCATGGGGCGTCATATCTGTAAAAACCTTGCGCTGCATATCCACACTAAACGTTTTAAATAACAAATGCTTTTCAAAAACATCCAAATCTTCCATGATATCGGCCAGCTCGGCTGCTGGAATCTTTGCCAATTTTTTCCGCGCGATATCTGATCTTAAAAGCCCTTTCGTCCGTCCCGTTCTTAAGACATGCGTATTTTTCCAGGGAATAAGCTCTTCCTGCGTAAGATAAGGCGACTTTGGAGAAAAACGTTTTACTAACGCGTCAACCATATTTGTCCACGCCAATCGACGAACAAGCCCGCGCAATCCCACATCCACATGCGCCAGATAAATCTGATTATCCACCCGCAAAAGATGAACGTCATTAACCCTGACAACCTTCTGGTCATTCGTATCCACAATCTGCTGGTCCAGAATATCTCGTCGAAGTGAAAATTCATATTTTAAAGGATTTTCATGAAATTTAATTTTATCTATCGAAATTCGGAGTCTAAAAATATTCCCTAAATCCTTCACATCCCCTAAAGACACAGAAACAAATTTTTTATTCCGCCCCTTCCTTTTGAGCAAAAGACTCTCCGCGCGCGGAAACACCTCTTCATTAAGCCGCATAGAGATGTCATGCAACCTTCCAACGGGCTGATTGTCCACATCAACCACGTTCCGTTCTAAAATGTCAGATAAATAAAGAAATAATTGCATAATTTTAAATTAAGCCATCGTTTTCCCCTCTCCCTCCGGGAGAGGGCCTCTGCTACAAGCAGAGAGGTGAAAGACCCTTGAAAT
>VAPK010269534.1_pt1 | contig 13357 bp, 14 predicted proteins | sample 3395031 | NCBI WGS metagenome assembly VAPK01 (sample SAMN08290443, study PRJNA428436) | hydrothermal vent metagenome | isolation source: Deep-sea hydrothermal vent chimney 1 | place: Pacific Ocean: Juan De Fuca Ridge | reverse complement strand
TACTTCATTTCTTAGAATGTAAAAACCATTGTAAAAAATAGTTTTTAAAAAGTTTAAAAAAAGGTTGTGAGTTTGTAAAATGATTGTAATTTTGCAGCAGCAAGTCCTGCACAACCAGCTCCCTTTGAATCCTCCAGGGCGGGAACGCAGCAAAGGTATTAGGTCGTAGCGGTGTGATGCAGGTAGCTTGCCATTTTTAGTGAAATTTATTTTTGATAAGTTTAAGAAATGAAATCAAAAATTTAGTTGTCCCGATAATTATCGGGATAATCCCATAAATATGGCGGGATCTTATCTCAAGTTACTACATCCCAAAGGGAAGGAATTCAATAAATAGTTTTTCGTATTAATAAAAATTCACCAAATAAGTTACATCTTTGCATTTATGAAAAAGGTAGTTTTAATAACGGGTGCTTCTTCTGGAATTGGTAAGGTTACGGCTGAATTTTTATCCCAAAAGGGGTATAAAGTTTATGGTACAAGCCGGTCTCCTAAAAAAGAGAGCAAATCTTTTTCAATGATACCGCTTGATTTAAATGATGTGGTATCTATTGAAAATGCTATTAAAACAGTTGTTGAAAAAGAGGGGAGAATTGATATTTTGATCAATAATGCAGGTACTGGTATAACGGGCTCAATAGAAGATACCCCAACAATTGAAATGCAAAAGACATTTAATACTAATTTTTTTGGCACAATTAACGTAATTAAATCTGTTTTACCACAAATGCGTAAACAACAATCGGGCTTGATAATTAACATGACTTCCATTGCCGGTTATATGGGTTTGCCATTCAGAGGTGTTTATTCTTCAAGTAAAAGTGCTTTAGAAAGGATTACAGAATCCATTCGGATGGAAGTGAGAAATTTTGGAATTATAATCACCAATATTGCACCTGGTGATTTTGCTACCAATATTGCGGCAAACAGATATCATACACCTGTTTTTGAGGATTCTGCCTATAAAGAGGTTTATCAAAAAAACCTGGATCTGATGGATGCGTATGTTGATAGTGGTGGAGATCCAATAAAAATTGCAAAAAAAGTATATAGAATAATCAATAAATCAAATCCTAAAATTCACTATAAAGTGGGTAGTTTTATTGAAGAACTCTCTATTGTTCTAAAACAAGTGTTGCCCAATAAAATATATGAATATATGATTATGAAGTATTATAAGATGTAAATACTTTTTTTATTCGTAGAATTTAGCAATTTTATTTATTTTTTTTCTTGTGATATCAGGAACATAAGTTGGGTGCTGAGGATATCCAACCGGTAATAATAAAAAAGGTCGTTCATTTTCTGGGCGATTAAGTATTTTACTTAAAAATCGCATCGGACTTGGTGTATGGGTTAAAGTTACCAAACCTGCTTCATGAATAGCAGTGATTAGCAAACCACTTGCCAGACCAACAGATTCGTTGACATAGTAGTTGTTTAGTTTTTCACCATTTTTACCAAATTCATATGCTCTTTTAAAAACAACGATCAGCCAGGGAGCAATTTCTAAAAATGGTTTGTTCATGTCTGTCCCTAAATGAGCCAGATCTTTCAGCCAGCTGTCACTCATTCTGTTTTCATAACTTTCTTTTTCTTCCAGTTCAGCAGCTTTTCGAATTTCACTTTTGATTATTGGATTGGAAATAGCACAAAAGGTCCATGGTTGTTTATGTGCGCCAGATGGTGCTGTAGAGGCAGTTTTGATCAGATTTTCTATAATAGATTTTGCAACAGGTTTACTGCTGAATTCTCTTACTGATCTTCGTTTGTCCATTTTCTGGAAAAAAGAAATGCTTTTTGAAAGTATTTCATCACTGGAAACTTCTGTTTGTTCAAATAAAATATGTTTAAATCCGTTGATTAAAATATGATCTTTTGCAGCCATCTAAAAGTTTAATTTAGATGGTAAAAATAATAAACATTGGTAAAACAGAAGGTAAAATTATTGTAAAGAAAGTCAAATATTGATTATTTGAATTTACAGATAGCTTTTATAAAAATCTTATCTTTGCCAATAATTAAAAAAAAAGACTAGGATGAAATTTTTTATTGATACCGCGAATTTAGAACAAATTAAAGAAGCTCAGGCACTTGGAATTTTAGATGGAGTTACAACAAACCCATCATTAATGGCAAAAGAAGGAATAACTGGGGCAGAAAACATTATCAATCATTACAAAACTATTTGTGAAATTGTAGATGGTGATGTAAGTGCAGAAGTAATTGCAACTGATTATGAAGGAATGGTAAAAGAAGGAGAAGCATTGGCTGCCTTAAACCCTCAGATTGTTGTAAAATTACCTATGATAGAAGATGGGATAAAAGCATGTAAATATTTTTCTGATAAAGGAATTAAAACAAATATGACATTGGTTTTTTCAGCTGGTCAGGCATTGCTTGCTGCTAAGGCAGGAGCAACTTATATGTCGCCATTTATTGGAAGACTGGACGATATCTCTACAGATGGTTTAGGTTTGATCTCTGAGATCAGATTGATCTATGATAACTATGGTTATAAAACGCAGATACTTGCAGCATCTGTACGTCACACCATGCATATTATGGATTGTGCAAAAATTGGTTCTGATGTGATGACGGGTCCGTTAAGTGCTATCAAAGGATTGCTAAAACACCCTTTGACTGATATTGGTCTTGCGCAATTTTTAGCAGATTACAAAAAAGGAAATTAAACGTAAAGTTAAAAGTATAAAGAACTTTTTAATTGGTTTATTTATAAAACTCATGGATATATTATTCATGAGTTTTTTATTTGGATTATATTTACAGATGAATAAAAAAGGTATGGGTAAAATGGCAATCATTTTAGGAGCAACGGGGCTGACCGGTGGATTGCTTTTAAGAGAACTTTTAGAGGATAACCGCTATGATAAGGTCAAGATTTTTTCACGTAAAACTATTGATTTGGATCATCCGAAAATAAAAGAGTATTTGGGCGATATCTTAGATTTAAATACATTTAAAAATTCTTTTAAAGCAGATGAGGTATTTTGTTGTATTGGTACTACGGCAAAAAAAACTCCCGATGAGAACCTGTACAAAAAGATTGATATTGGGATTCCAACTGTAGCAGCAAAACTTTGTAAAATAAACAGGATTGATACATTTGTTGTGATGTCTTCTTTGGGAGCAGATGTAAAAAGCAAGGTATTTTACAATAGAACCAAAGGAGAAATGGAAGAAGAAGTTTTAAAAGAAAATATTTTGAACACCTATATTTTACGACCATCCATTATTTTAGGAGATAGAAAGGAGAGTAGGTTAGGAGAAGCTATTGGTAAAATAATGATGCAGACCTTTCAGTTTTTACTGTTTGGAAAGTTCAAAAAATACCGTGCTATTGAATCAAAAAACATTGCGAAAGCAATGGTTTACCTCGCGAATACCAAGCTAGCTGATCAAATCATAGAATCAGATCAAATTGTAGAATTGTCAAGGAAATAATCCAGAGAGCTTTATCCAATTTACTCTTTAAAACCAATTTATAAAGGAACATATCTGTAATATTTTTATTGTATTTTTACTCCTCTTACAAACACTAAAATTATGTTTAACATGAAAAATATCATCATCAAATTAATAGTTGTTATTGCCTTTTTTTTATCAAATATGGGTATAGCACAAGTTTACAAAGATAATTTTGCTCATACTTTCTCTATTGTTGCAAGAGATAAAGAAACCGGAGAAATGGCAGTTGCGGTACAAAGTCACTGGTTTGCTGTTGGCACATCTGTTTCATGGGGAAAATCAGGTGTAGGAGTTGTGGCAACGCAATCTTTTATCAATCCTGCATATGGTCCCAGGGGTTTTGCATTGATGGAAGAAGGAAAAAATGCAACAGAAGCTCTAAAATTATTGGTTTCAAAAGATGAGGGTAGAGATGTCAGGCAGGTTGCCATGCTAGATGTAAATGGTAATGTAAATGCCTTTACAGGAGACAAATGTATCACTTATGCTGGTCAAATCATAGGTAATAATTTTTCTGTTCAGGCCAATATGATGCTTACCGATAAAGTTGTTCCAGCCATGGCCAAAGCATTCCGCGAAAGCGAAAACCTGCCACTTGCAGAAAGAATGATCAAAGTACTGAAAGTTGCACAAAAAGAAGGTGGTGATATTCGTGGGAAGCAATCGGCAGCATTGATAGTAGTTGGACCAGATAAAGTAAAGGAATCGTGGAAAGATAAATTGATAGATCTGAGAGTAGATGATCACGAAGATCCTATTGCAGAGCTGGAGAGGTTACTGAATGTGCATCATGCTTATGAATTTATGAATAAAGGAGATCTGGCAGTGGAGCATAATGATATGAAAACTGCACTAAAAGAATATGGTGCAGCGCAAAAATTATTTCCTGAGAACCTGGAAATGAAATATTGGACGGCTATTGCACTAGCAAATAACAAAGATTTTAAAAAAGCACTTCCTATTTTTAAAGAAGTCTTTACAAAAGATAAGAACTGGAGAACATTGACGGTAAGATTGACAAAATCAGGACTGCTATCTATCTCTGATAAAGAGCTGGAAAATATTATATCACAGTAGTTTAAATGTCTAAGTATGAAAACCGCTACGGTAAGAGAATTGAAGAGTGAATTGCAATACAGATCGCAAACAGATCTTGTGGAATTGTGTTTGCGTTTGTCAAAATTCAAAAAAGAGAATAAAGAATTGCTTACTTATTTATTGTTTGAACAATCAGATGAAGACGCATTTATTCTTGGAGTGAAAAGGGAAATTGAATCTGATTTTGAAATGATCAACCGAAACAGTTTTTTTTATATTAAAAAAAGTGTTCGTAAGATCTTACGAAATACGAAAAAGTATATACGTTATTCTAAAAAAAAGGAAACGGAAGTGGAATTACTTCTTTATTTCTGTCAGGAATTGAAAGAATTAAGTCCAAATTATAAAAATAATGTGAGTTTGGTAAATATATTTGATCGGCAAATTTTAAGTATCAAAAAGGCAATCAATGCTTTGCATGAAGATTTACAATATGATTATGGTCTGGAACTGGAAGAACTGGAGTGAAATAACACAACCGAAATCTCAATTTCCTTAAATAATATTTACTTCGATCTCCAGATCAATACCAAATTGATTTTTAACAGATTGGAGTATTTTTTTTGCTACATCTAATATTTCTTTTCCTGTGGCTTTTCCATAATTCACCAGAACCAAAGCCTGATTTTTATGTACACCGGCATCTCCAAAACGTTTCCCTTTGAAACCGCATTGTTCGATAAGCCATCCGGCAGGAATTTTTATTAGTTCTTCGGAAACCTTATAAAAAGGGATATTGGGATGTTTCTTTTGCAGGGTTTTGAATTGAAGCATTGTAACCACCGGATTTTTAAAAAAACTGCCACTGTTGCCAATTTCTTTAGGATCTGGTAGTTTGCTTTTGCGAATGGTAATGATTGCATTTGAAACATCTTTGATGCTCGGATCTGAAATCTGTCTTTTTTCTAGTTCTTCCTGAATTGCTCCATAGGAAGTTTGCAGTTGATGCTGTTTTTTAGTGAGCTGAAATGTGACACTTACAATGATATATTTTCCTTTTAGGATATTCTTAAAAACCGATTCACGATAACCAAAATTACAGTCCTTTTTATAAAAGATCTTGATCTTTCCGGTAGCGATTTCAAGGGCTTCCAGTTTATAAAAAACATCTTTGATCTCAACACCATAAGCACCAATATTTTGCATGGGTGATGTGCCAACATTACCCGGTATTAGCGACAGGTTTTCAAGTCCGCCAAAATTATGATCTAAAGTCCATAATACAAATTCATGCCAGTTTTCACCGGCCATTGCCTGTATAAAAACATTGTTTGGATCTTCGTTTTGTAAAATGGTTAATCCTTTGATATTTAAATAGATAACTGGATTTTGAATATCTTGCGTGAACAAAACATTGCTTCCTCCGCTAAGGATAAAAAGATCTTTATATGAGTTGGTGATTTCTAAGAGTTGGTCAAGAGAAGTGACAGAAACAAAACTTTCGGCATAAGCATCTATACCGAAAGTATTATAAGGTTTTAGTGATATGTTTTTTTGAAACATTAATTATTGTATTGCTCTAATGCAAGTTTAAGCAATTCAACCGAGCGAATTAAACTTTCTTTATTCAAAACATAGGCAATGCGTATTTGATTCTTACCAGAACCTGGTGTGGAATAAAATCCGCTTGCTGGCGCCACCATGACAGTTTCATTTTTATCATGAAAACTTTCCAGCATCCATTGTGCAAAATCATCAGCATCTTTTACAGGTAATTCTGCGATACAATAAAAGGCTCCTTTGGGTTCGGATACTTTTACATTTGGAATTTTATTTAATTCAGATATTAAAACATTTCTTCTTTCAACATATTCTTCAATTACTTCGTCAAAATAACTTTGAGGTGTTTCCAAGGCAGCCTCACTTGCAAGCAAGGCGTAGGTTGGTGAACTCAATCTAGCCTGTGCAAATTTTAATATGGTTTGAATTAGTGTTTTATTCTTTGAAACCACACAGCCAATTCTTGCACCACACATGCTGTAACGTTTAGATACAGAGTCAATCATAATAGCATGCTGGTCTAAACCTTCTAAACTCATTACTGAATTGTGTTCATTGCCATCATACACAAATTCCCGATAAACTTCATCGGCAACTAAAAACAGATCGTGTTTTAAAACCAGTGCTTTTAGTTGATCAATTTCTTTTTTTGAATACAAATAACCTGTTGGGTTACCAGGATTACAAATTAAAATAGCTTTGGTTTTTGGAGTAATCAATTTTTCGAATTCCTCAATAGCTGGTAAAGCAAACCCATCATCTATAGAAGAAATAATTGGAACTACTTTGGTATTATTAGCAGTTGAGAAACCGTTATAATTGGCATAAAAAGGTTCTGGAATGATAATTTCATCATTAGCATCAGTGATACTACCTAAAGTGAAAAGCAAAGCTTCTGAACCACCAGTGGTAATAATAATATCTTCAGCATTTACATTGATATTGTGTTTTTGGTAATAATTAGCCAGTTTTTCACGGTACTCTTCTGATCCTTCACTTCTGGCATAGGACAAAACTTCAATATTGTTATTTTTAACAGCATCTAAAGCAACCTGTGGCGTTTTTATATCTGGCTGACCAATATTTAAATGAAAAACCTTATTTCCTCTTTTTTTTGCAGCTTCTGCATAAGGCACTAATTTTCTTATGGGTGAGGCAGGCATTGCCTGACCTTTTTGAGATATTATAGGCATAATATTTGGATTGATGTTTGATGTAACAAAATTGCAAAATTATTTCCGTTTTTACGGTGAAACAGGTTGATTTTTTCTTCTAATTTTTATTTTAAAAAAAAAATAGATTATCTTTACATAAATTAATTATAAACCAAAAAAACACACAAATTATGTCAAACGAATCGAATTTTTTTGCAGGATTAATTATAGGAGCGGTAGCAGGAGCAGTTGCAGGAATATTGGCAGCGCCGGCATCTGGAGAAGAAACAAGAGGCAAAATAGCAAGTCATGCTTCTGATTTAAAAGATGATATGGGTTCAAGATTTAATGATATTTCTGAACGTATCAGTAATTTGGAAAATGATTCACTGAATAGTTTTAGAGAAAAGTTTTACGACGTTAAAGGAGGAGTAAAAGAACAATATGCAAATGTAGTTTCTAAAGTAAAAGATCTAGAGAAAGATTTAAAATCTAAATATGCCGATTTAGAAAAAGAGGCTAAAAAAATGGAAGCTGATATCAAAAAAGCCTAATAAGTACTAAAGTCTGGTTATGTTAGATTTGATTAAAAAGTATATTGATAACAAAATACAACTTACTAAATTAGAGTTGATAAGTGTATCGGCGCATCTAGCTTCCAAGCTTATTAGTTTTTTCGTGATTGCTTTACTTGTTATGGTAGTAGTAATACTGTTTAATTTTGCTGCAGCTTATGGAATCGGACAGTACTTCAATAATATTGCTGCCGGATTTGCCATTATTGGTGGAATTTATTTGTTGATATTTATTATATACATGCGATTTGCAAAAGATAAAATAGGAACCTTTGTAAAAGATTATGTTGTGAAGATAGCAATGGGAGCTCAGGATGAATTAACTAATGATTGATAAACAGAGTTTTATGGCTAGAAATGAATTTAATATTGAATCTTTTGAAGATTTAAAATTTGCACAGGAGCAACTTAGAAAAGATAATAAAGAAATAGAGTTGTCTATTAAGAATAATCCAGTGGTAAAAGTTTTAGCTTCTCTGTTAGGAGGTCAATCAGTTAAGGAAACTTTTGTAAATAATTTATCCGGTGGAAATAGACAAAGCGGTGCAAAAATGATAAAAGCATTGTTATTAGCAAATAAAATAACCCGTAAATATTTTGTTGGGTATACAATAGCGAAAGAAATGATTCCTTATACATTAAGTAAAGTAAACGAATTGTTAAGTAAAAAGTAAAATATTTTATTTGTAAAATCTAAAACCTTTCTGAATACATTCAGAAAGGTTTTTTTATGCGCTATAATTATTAAAATTCTTCTATAAAACATAAAAGTGATTTTTCATTCTGCCAGTCACTTAAAGCAATACTTTAAAAGCTAAAGTTTTCTTAAAAATTATAATTATTCGGTTAATTATAGTAATTTGATATTTAGTTGATTAAACCTATGTTATTTAAATTAAGAATTACTTCCCTTTTTCTTTTTATTTCCTTGTCAGGAATCACTCAGGGTAGGTTTCATATCATGGATCAAAAAAAAAGTGTAACAATTCCTTTCACTTTGGTTAATAATTTGATTGTGCTTGATATAGAGGTAAATGGTAACAAACTGGCGTTTCTATTTGATACAGGTATTGACAAAACCATTTTGATCAATTTGCAGGTTGACCAGTCCAATAAAATGAAAGAAGTTCAAGAAATTGAATTGAATGGTTTGGGAGAAGGAGAAGCTTTAAAGGCAATGATCTCAAAAAATAATCTTTTCTCTATGGATGGTTTGGTAAATCCAAACCAAATGGTGTATATAATTTATAATGATATGTTCGATCTTTCCGGTAAAATGGGAATCGATATCAATGGAATTATTGGTGGAGACCTTTTTAGAGATTTTGTTGTAAAGGTAAACTATAGTTCAAAAAAAATTACTTTTTATGAACCGGATACCTATGCGTATAAAAAATGTAATAGTTGCGAAACTTTTCCTTTGGATTTTTATAGTGAGAAACCTTTTATAGATGTGTTTGTTTTAAATCATTTGGGAGATGAATTCAAGGTGAAATTGCTTATTGATTCAGGTGGAGGAGATGCTTTATGGCTTTTTGAAAATACGCACCCAAAAATCCGGATTTCTGATAAATATTTTAATGATTATCTGGGCAAAGGACTCAATGGAGATATTTATGGCAAACGAAGTAAGATACATAAATTAAAGATTGGAAGTTTTGAGTTTGAGAATGCATCTGTATCGTATCCTGATTCACTAAATGTTATTGCAGCCTATAAAAACAAAGATAGAAATGGTACGTTGGGAGCAAATATTTTAAGAAGGTTTCATGTGATCTATGATTATCCCGGGAGGAAAATTACATTGAAAAAAAATAGCCATTTTAAAAAGCCTTTTTTGTATAATAAAAGCGGACTTGAATTGACCTATGGTGGTGATATGATTGTAAAAGAGCATAAATCCCAATTTTCAGAAGGAGTATCAAATGAAGGAAAATCGATAACCCAAATCATCTCAAGCTATGTGTTGGCTTATAAACCGAGTTATGTTATATCTCATTTAAGGGATGACTCCCCGGCTAAAAATGCAGGTTTGCTGGTTGGAGATATTATTTTAGAGATCAATGGATCTGTTGCATATAACAAAAAAATGCAGGAAGTTATCCATATTCTATCCCAAAAGGAGAATAAAAAAATAAAGTTACTGGTAAGTAGAAATGGTCAGCATTTAAAATATGAATTCTATTTAAAAAGTATGTTTGAATAAAAAAAGCCCCGTTTTACGGAGCTTTTTTTTATCATTGAATTGTTGTTTAATTTTTTTCAGATACGATGCTTTTCTGTTTTTGCAAGTCATCTGGTACACTTTCTAAAACTCTTCCTTTCACTCTTACAATCTTTTTTGTTTCAAAGGCATTTGAAGTAATAGTAATCGTTTTTGCAAATGGTCCAATACGATTTGTAGCATACTTAACTTTTATTTCTCCAGTTTCACCCGGCATAATTGGTTCTTCTGGTTTTGTAGGAACTGTACAGCCACAACTCCCTTTTACAGAAGTGATAATCAAAGGAGATTTACCAATGTTTTTAAATTTAAAAACACGATTACCATCTGAATTTTGAGCAATCTCACCATAATCGATTACTTCATTTTCAAACTGAAATACAGGGTCTTTAAAGTCCTTTCTTATTTCTTCTTTGGTTTGTGCATTCATGGATAAAGCAAAGAATCCAATAAATAAAACTAAAATAAATTTTTTCATGATTTACATATATTTTTGGTAAAATTAATACTTTTTAGATAAAACACTAACTTCAATCATGTAAAAATATTGTTAAATAGTCGTTCTTTTTTAGCTTTTTATACATGTATTTCATTTTGATGAAAATGAATTTTTAGAACCCATCTTAATATTGTAATTTTGCAAACGTTTTTCAAAACTTGAAGATATGAATATTGCAACAAAATACAATCCTGAAAAGGTAGAAGATAAATGGTATAAATACTGGATGGATAATGGATATTTTCATTCGGTTCCGGATGAAAGAGAATCTTACACTATTGTAATTCCACCACCAAATGTTACGGGTGTTTTACATATGGGGCATATGTTGAATAATACCATTCAGGATGTACTGATTCGTCGAGCCAGAATGAAAGGATATAATGCCTGTTGGGTACCTGGAACCGACCATGCTTCTATTGCTACTGAGGCAAAAGTTGTTGCTAAGTTGAAGGAGGAAGGTATTGCTAAGGCAGATCTTTCACGTGATGAGTTTTTAAAACATGCCTGGGACTGGACAAATAAGCATGGTGGAATTATTTTAGAACAATTAAAAAAACTGGGAGCTTCCTGTGACTGGGATCGGACAAAATTCACCATGGATGATGATATGTCAGAATCTGTTACAAAGATTTTTATTGATCTTTACAACAAAGGTTTGATCTACAGAGGATATCGAATGGTAAACTGGGATCCGGAAGCTAAGACAACGGTTTCAGATGAAGAGGTAATTCATGTAGAGAAAAACGGAAAATTGTATTATTTGCGCTATGCAATTGAAGGAACTGATGAATATGTTACCATTGCAACTACTCGCCCGGAAACAATTTTAGGGGATACAGCAATTTGTATCAACCCAAATGACGAGAGATTTTCTCATTTAAAAGGTAAAAAAGTGATTGTTCCAATTGCAAACCGTTCTATTTCTATTATAGAAGATGATTATGTAGATATTGAGTTTGGTACAGGGTGTTTAAAAATTACTCCTGCACATGATCCAAATGATAAAGAAATAGGGGAGAAGCACCAGTTAGATGTAATTGATATTTTTAATGACGATGCTACATTGAATTCTCATGGATTGCATTTTGAGGGAAAGGATCGATTTGTTGTAAGAAAAGAGATTGTAAAAGAACTGGAAGAATTAGGAAGCCTTGTAAAAGTAGAAGATTATCAAAATAAGGTTGGAACCTCCGAAAGAACAGGAGCTATTATTGAGCCGAAGGTTTCGATTCAATGGTTTTTAAAAATGAAAGATCTTGCAGAGCCTGCTTTAAAAGCGGTAATGGAAGATGATGTAAAACTGGTTCCTCAAAAATTTAAAAATACCTATCGTCACTGGATGGAAAACGTTCGTGACTGGAATATTTCCCGTCAGCTATGGTGGGGGCATCGTATTCCTGCATTTTTCTATGGTGATAATCCAAACGATTTTGTAGTTGCCAAAACGATAGAGGAAGCCGTTCAACTGGCAAGTGGAAAAACAGGAAATAAACTAACGGTAGCTGATCTTAAACAGGATGAAGATGCATTAGATACCTGGTTCTCTTCTTGGTTATGGCCAATCTCGGTTTTTGATGGTATTAGAAATCCTGAAAACAAGGAGATCAATTATTATTACCCAACCCGTGATTTGGTTACGGCTCCTGAGATCTTATTCTTTTGGGTGGCAAGAATGATCATTGCAGGGTATGAATACCGTGGAGAAAAACCTTTTGAGAATGTTTACCTTACCGGAATTGTTCGAGATAAGCAAGGAAGAAAAATGAGTAAATCATTGGGTAATTCTCCTGATCCAATCGGTTTGATGAAAAAATACGGAGCTGATGGAGTGAGGGTTGGAATGTTGCTTACATCGCCTGCCGGAAATGATCTACCATTTGATGAAGACTTATGTGAACAGGGAAGAAATTTTTCTAATAAAATATGGAATGCCTTCCGTTTGGTAAAAGGATGGGAAGTTTCTGATAAAATTGATCAACCGGAATCTGCAAAACAGGCCGTAAAATGGTTTGATGCAAAACTGGATAAGGTATTGTATGATCTGGAAAGATCCTATAAAGGTTATCGAATTTCTGAAGCATTGATGACCACTTATAGATTTATCTGGGATGATTTTTCTTCTTGGTATTTAGAAATGGTAAAACCTGCTTATCAAAGTCCGATTGATGCTAAAACCTATGAGCAGACGATTGTTAATTTTGAAAAGATTGTAAAGATCCTACATCCGTTTATGCCTTTTATTTCAGAAGAAATTTGGCAATTGATGGGTGAAAGAACTAAAGAAGAGGCATTGATTGTTTCTGCATGGCCTTTGGTTGAAAATGCTGAGAAGAAACTTGTAAATGAATTTGATTTTGCGAGTGATGTTATATCGGGCATCAGAAACATCCGTAAAGAAAAAAATATTGCAAATAAAGATGCCCTGGAACTTTATGTAATCAATAATGAAAAAGCAAATAATGATTTTGATGTGATCATTTCTAAACTTGGGAATATTTCCAAGTTAGAATATGTAAATGAAAAACAAGAAGGAGCGCTTTCTTTTAGAGTAAAATCCAATGAATATTTTATTCCTCTGGGAGAAAATATCAATGTAGAAGAAGAGATTAAAAAACTGGAAGAAGAGCTAAAATATGCGGAAGGTTTTCTAAAATCTGTTCAAAAGAAATTGAGTAATGAACGATTTGTAAATAATGCACCTGATCAGGTGATCACAAATGAGCGTAAGAAAGAGACGGATGCGTTAGCTAAAATAACTATGCTTAAGGAGAGCTTGGGGAGTTTGAAATAAATGCTAATCGTTTTCGTTAAGGAG
>VAPK010340920.1_pt1 | contig 13358 bp, 11 predicted proteins | sample 3395031 | NCBI WGS metagenome assembly VAPK01 (sample SAMN08290443, study PRJNA428436) | hydrothermal vent metagenome | isolation source: Deep-sea hydrothermal vent chimney 1 | place: Pacific Ocean: Juan De Fuca Ridge | reverse complement strand
TGAAGTCAAACCTACATAACCAATACCAGGAGACAGCCCAGAGGGAGAAGGGGTTATAGTGCAAATACTTATGTAACGATTAATAATGACGTTGAATATAAAATTATTTTATTACCTCAGGATTTTAGTCTACATATAAAAATATCTATTTTGACTTCCGTTGAGTGAGGGTGTTTATTTATGACATACATTATTTTAACTGTATGGAGAAAAATAAATGACCGCTATTATGTTTTTTATTATCCTGGCTTTTCTTGGGACATTGGCCATGCTTTTTGCTGGCGGCATTTCTATGGTGAAAGGTGGGAAATTTGATCTGGCCCATTCAGCTGAGTTAATGGAAGGCCGCATCCTTTTACATGCCATTACCCTGGGATTTATTATTATTGCGGTCTTTGCCTGGAGTTAACGAGGGCAGGGTGTGAGCCTGTTTAGTGAGTAAGCTATTTTTTTAGCGTGGAGGATATCTAGCAAGCCCAGAGAGAATGTGCCTATCATTCAGTGATGAGGTGCTAAATAAACTAGCCTACATTTTTTCCGGCCACATGCTTTTCAGCATAACCAGCAGAAATAATATTCCACCAATAATCGAAATCAGCCCCCCTAATCCCATCAGCCCCATACCAAGTTGTTCGGGTAAATAATCGAGCCCCTGTGCACTACCGGCTGTTTTTCGCTGCACCCCATAACCGCCTGACCAGGCAAGCCCAAGTATATGCATGAGTTGTCCACCACCATACACATAGGGTTGTATCCGAGCGGCTTTCCAAACAGGCTTGCGGTAACCAAGCCGGGGTAACAAATAATAGGCAACGCCCATAAAGGCCAACGTTACCCCGACTATGGAACCGTGATAATGGGCGGGGATAACAACATTTACCCCATGAATCAAAAAGCCAATAATGCCACCGGCGGTAAACAATATAATCGAGCTGAACAGCGCAGCCTTAGTCGCTGCGACTTCATTGTCCATTTTAAATTGTGAACTAAAAATTACCCACACGATAACTATGCCTAGTGGCAGTGAGCTTAGCCCCCCATACTTCATCAATGTGGTAAAGCCGATTAAATGCTCGGCTGAAAAGACATCATGAGACAGGTAAATAGTCAGTGCATAGGTGAGAGGCATAAGTAGAAGAAAGAACATCCACCTAATCAGTTTGACTTCCACCAGCAGATGGCCACCAATATGAATTACCAGCAACAGCCATGAAAATAGCAGTAGACAGGAGTGACTGAATTGCAGAATATGGCCGCTGCCCCAGAACAGATATTCATAATAAGTAATATTATCCAGCGTGTTTGGCAAACTCAGCCAGGAAGCCCCGAGCGCAATCATGGATGCGAGTGTTAGTAATGCCGCGATATAGGGGGCGAGTTGGCTAATATTGCGACTGTCAGGGAACACAGACAGAGCACGTAGGCATTGAATAAGTACGCCCAGGGTAAAGGTACCCACTGCCCAGAAAAATAAAGGCTGTTGTAGTACCGGGATATAGTTATTAATTAGTGGTTGTCCTATACCGGTAAAAGGAGTGATGACCAGTGCCAGTGTTCCGCCGATACATAATAGTAGAGCCAGCTTTTCAGTAACAGGGAACCTCCCTTCTGCATGGATACTCCAGAACACACAGGAGAAGGACATAAACCAGATGAGCACCGATAAATTCACGTGTACCACGAGCGCGGTATGAAAAAAATCTATCCAGGGGATCAAGTCCTGTATGCCGGGTGTGCGGGACAAAACTAGTAATAGTGAGAATAGCCCTGCCGCTATCAACGAGCCAACACCCAGTTTGAGCCAGAGTGATGTGAGAGAGGGTTGATGAGGGGTTAAGTTAATATCCATTTAATATCGGATCCGGAGACAAGGTTAATAAAATAAGGGTTGATGTACGGCAGTGAGGACATAATGAAAAATAGAATGGTCTCAGACCACGTACTATGCGCCCACTTTTAATGATATTTTACAGGGATGAAACAGTGTCTGCATCATTTCATTAGATTAAATAGTGCCACTGCGATCTAATTAATATAAGTTGGTGGCTTGGGGTTTTGGCGTGCCGATAATTTCGATAGTTGCTAATGAAGCTGCTTGCTATATGGTAGAACAATATATTTCCAATATGAGCATCAGATTATTCTACGAGGTTGCATTTTTGGCTCTGGATAATAAGTCGGTATGATATTTGTTACGTGCGAATTTAAAGACAATAAAATCAACTATACTGATATTTATATGGATATAATATATTCAGTTTCATACTGACAGATATCAAACTGCGGTAAAAGAACGAGAGTTTCGGGAAGGGTGTGTGTGTGGGGAGATATTAACAGTGAGATATCATTGATATGAATAAAGTTAGCTCAGGCTTACTGATTTTCTGTCTGCTAATGTTGTTTGTATCAGCCGTGAGGGCAAAGCATTCTGACGGGAATTCTCAGCATTTTATTGTTTCCGGCGTTATTGTAAATAGTGATAATGCCAACTTGATCGAGCGTTTTGTAAAATATATATCCAGCCAGTCTGGCTACCTCATGATTCCTGTCTACGTCAATAATTACACCGATCTATCCACTGCTATGCAAGCTAACCCGAAAGCGATTGCATGGACCTGTGGTGCACCCTATGTACAGGATCATGCTGTTGATGGACAGCAACTTGTTGCCGTGCCCTTATTCAATCATAGCCCCACATACTATAGTGTTATTTTGGCTCGTGTCGGCCACAGTGAAAAAAATCTGGCTGATTTTAAGGGAGGGGTGCTGGCATATTCTGACCCTCGCTCAAACTCGGGTTTTCTTTCACCCAGGTATGCCTTATATAAACAAGGGATTAAAATGGACTCGCATTTTCGCCTGTTACTCAATGCGGGCAATCATGAAGGTAGCATTGATGCATTATTGAATGGACTCGCCGATGTTGCTGCCGTAGATGAATATATCTGGGTTGCCTATAACAAGGCGCATCCACAGGTGAAATCTAAACTGCGTGAGTTGAATCGCATGGGACCGTACCCTTTTACTCCCATAGTTGCGGGTGCAAAAGTAAGTCAAACCACAATAAATAAAATTTCCGCAGCGTTACTTGGGATGAGTGAAAACCCTACTGGTATTGCGCTGTTGAAAGAGTTCAGTTTTAATGGATTTGTATTTAAGAATAATGACTTTTATAAACCCATCAAGGATATGCTTGGTGAGGTTACAATTAAAGGCCGACGCTAGGAGCTGTCACCTTGACTAAATTTAGCTGGTTGTCTAAATCATTATCCCGACAAGCTAGTATTTTACTGGTAATTATCTTATCAGTTGCATTATTGTTACCGGCCTATTATTTCTATCATAGTCAATCAAAGAACCTGATTGATACGACAGAGCAAATGGCTCGGCAATTATCCGATTCACTAAATATTGCAATTGCAAAAAACGTCCACACTGAAGAGCATTATATTACCTGGCTTGTTATCAAAGAAGAAATTAAAAATAACAAACGACAGCTAGAGCACGGTAGTTTATATAAAATCCAGGAAATTGCCGTGCTTAATAAAAACAGAACGGTATTTTCCCACAATACACCTGATAAATATCCGTTACAAAAAGCATATTCTGGCGTGGTTATCGATAAAGTAGAACTTGATCGAGCTGAAAATGGGGTGGTTATCTCATGGGTAGATACAGCTGGTAAAGAAGCAATTAGAGTTTATTCTAATCTTATATATCAGGGCCGTGATGTTGGTGTTCTGATTCTTCAGTTGGATTTAAGCCTGCTAGCGTCACAACAGAAAAAACGTATCATTGGGTTTATAATTTATTTTTTTGCGGTTTTAATTCTAGCGGTTGTTATTGGTGTTATATTTGGCCGCTGGATTAGCTATCCCTTGCATATACTTGAATCGTCAATGAAAAATATGGGTAGCGGAAAATTAAATGTTTCCGGCTTGCATAAGCGCAATGATGAATATAGTAAGTTGGCTGTTGCGGTTGAAAGTGCAGATCGGGAGTTGTACAAAAGTCTTGCACAAATTCGCCTGTTACTTGATTCTACAGCGGAAGCCATTTACGGGGTTGATGTGTCTGGAAATTGTACGTTTGTGAATCAGGCTTGTCTTGACCTGTTAAGTTATTCTAGTAGTTCTGAATTACTAGGTAAAAATATGCACGAGATTATTCATCACAGCTATGCAGATGGTGCACCGCACTCTATTGATGACTGTGATATTTATCAAGTGTTTAATAATGGACAGGGGGCACATGCTGAGGATGAAATATTTTGGCGAAAAGACGGAAGTCATTTTCCGGTAGAATACTGGTCGCACCCTATCATTGATAACAGAAAATGCGTAGGGGCTGTTGTTACATTTTTTGATATAACTCGTCGCCTGGAGGCAAGATCTACTCTAAAAGAGCGTGAGCAGTATCTTTCACTAATGCTGCATAGTATTGGGGATGCAGTTATTGCCACCGATGCTGATGGCCTGGTTAACCGAATGAATCCGGTAGCCGAGCAGTTAACTGGTTGGAGTTTTAAGGAGGCTGAAGGTAAACCGATTAAAATAATATTCCCTATCATTAATGCCACTAGCCGTGAACCCATACAGAATCCGGTCGAAGAAGTTATTGAAACAGGGAATATTGTTTATTTGAAAAATCACACAACCTTGATATCAAAAGATGGTAATGAGTATCAGATTGCTGATTCTGCCGCGCCGATTCGAGATGCCAATAATGTAGTTCAGGGAATGGTGCTGGTTTTTAATGATGTTTCTGAACAATATTTATTGCGTGAGGCAGCGGCTAAGAGTAAGAGGGATTTACAACGGATAATGGATTACACTCCGTCTGTTATTTATGCTAAAGATGTTAATGGACGTTATATATTTATCAACAAACAGTTTGAGAAATTATTTAAGTTTAAAAATCAGAATATCATTGGTATGACAGACTACGATTTATTCCCGACAGAATTTGCTAAAGAGTACCAGCTACATGATAAAGAAGTAATTGATGCTGGTCGGGCGCTGGAGTCGGAAGAAGATGTGCCTCAGGATGATGGTGTTCACAGTTACATATCAACCAAATTCCCTTTGTTTAATGATGAAGGTTTTGCCTATGCGGTATGCGGGATTTCGACTGATATCACAGAGAGAAAAAAACAGGATGAACAAATTCGACGAAGTCAGAAAATGGATGCGCTTGGCAAACTTACCGGTGGCGTCGCGCATGACTATAATAATATTCTCGGAATAATATCAGGCTACTCAGAGTTACTCAAAGAACAACTGGGAGATAAACCAAAACTTGCCAAATATGCACAGGACATCTCCCATGCAGCACGACGTGGTGCGGTATTAACCAAAAAACTACTGGTATTTTCTAAGAATAAAGAGATAGATGTCGATGTTATCAATATCACTGATGTTTTGTGTAATCAGAAAATGATGTTAGAAAAATCTCTTACCGCCAGGGTAAATCTTATCCTCAAATTAGATAATGAGTTGTGGCTAACAAAAATTGATGCAGGTGATTTTGAAGATGCCACTGTTAATTTATCTATAAATGCTATGCATGCAATGGATGAGGGTGGAACGCTTACTATTCAAACTGAAAATACACAGATTGCTGAGCTAGATGCCGGTATGCTTGGTTTGACAATAGGGGAATATATTCGTATTAGCCTGACTGATACAGGTTGTGGGATGGATGACGAAACCAAAGATAAAATGTTTGATCCTTTTTTCAGTACCAAAGGTGAAAAAGGAACAGGTCTTGGACTTAGTCAGGTTTATGGTTTTGTTAAGCGCAGTGGGGGAGCAATAAAAGTGTATTCTGAAATCGGAAAAGGCACGTCGATTAACTTGTATTTCCCCAGAAGTTTGGCCGTTAATATTCGTGTGGATGAAGAAGCATCAGGTGGAAATATATTAGTAACTTTGCACGGCACCGAAACTATTTTGGTGGTTGATGATGAGCAGGCGATGGTTGAGCTGGCTCAGGATCTCCTGGTTGCGCGCGGCTATCATGTGTTAACGGCCAATGATGGTGAACAGGCTTTGTGTGTTCTGGAAAATGAAAAAGTTGACCTGTTAGTGTCGGATGTTATCATGCCAACTATGGATGGCTATCAGCTTGCGGCAAAGATTCAGGATAAATACCCCAAGGTTAAAATACAAATGGTCAGTGGTTTTTCAGATGAACGCCATAATAATATGGTTGATGATGTGTTACATAAAAACATGTTGCATAAACCGTATACATCTAAAGCACTGTTAATGCGTGTGCGCACTATATTAAATAATAAAAGTATGAGCGGAAATGTGGCTAAGACGATAACTTCGAAGAAAACAATTTTAGTTGTTGATGATGAAAAAGATCTGCGTGATCTTTATCGAATGAATCTTGAACGGCTTGGTTTTGAAACGGTGTTAGCCGCTGACGGAGACGAAGCTATTACACTTTTTCGTCTTTCGCTGGAAAGTGGTGTGCCAATCGACGCAGTTATCCTGGATTTAAATTTTCCGGGTGGCATCAGTGGCCAGACCGTGGCCGATAATATGAAAGCATTAAGCAAAAATGTAAAAATAATCGTTTCCAGCGGAAATGTTAGTGCTGCAGAAATGCTGTCCTATAAAGATTATGGTTTTAGTGCGGCGCTGGAGAAAAATTTTGATCGTGAAAATATAAAGAATGTACTGGAGACAGTTTTAGCTTTAGATTGACATCCTCTTGTGTATAAATCCGGATAAGAAATTAGCTCGGGGCACCCACAAATTCTGCTGAAGAGCTTTGTTTTTTAATATGGATAGCACTGCTGTCCCGTTAATTAGGCGAAGGCATCAACCACAAAGTCCACAAAGGCGCGCACTTTTGCTGTGAGGTATTGCCGGTGTGGATATACGGCGAATACATCCAGCTTAATATGGTCGTAGTCATCTAAAACAATTTCCAGCTCGCCATTAGCGACTTCCTGTTCGCAAATAAATAAAGGTATCCGAGTAATTCCAATCCCATGAACTAACATTGAAACTTCTAAAGCTGCGTTGTTGCACATGGCTCGCGGATCAATGGTGATGCTAGTTCGAACTCCCTGTTTATAAAAATTCCACTGTGTTGGTGCAGGTAATAGTGAATAGGCAATACAATCATGCCGACTTAGATCTTCTGCCTGTTGCGGATAGCCCTTACGTTTTAAATAATCGGGTGAGGCCACCATGACCCCTCGGGATGAGGTGATTTTTCGGGCTATCAGGTTAGTATCTTTGATTTCTCCGACTCGAATCACGACATCGTAGCCTTCTGCGACGACATCGATGATACGATCGTTAAATTCTACTTCCAGTTTTATCTCGGGGTAGCGGTGCATAAATTGCGATAGGACATTAAGCAAATGTGTCGTGCCAAAGCTAACCGGGGCGTTAATACGCAATAAGCCACCGGGGGTTTCCTGTCGTTGATTGATCGAGCGCTCTGCATTTTCAGCATCGATGACTATTTGACTGCAACATTCATAATAAGCACGGCCAGCATCGGTGAGGCTTATAGTTCGTGTGGTGCGATTGAGCAATCGACTGCCCAGACGTTTTTCCAGACGGGTGATTTCCTTGCTGACATAGGAGGTGGAATGTCCCAGTGAGCGTGCAGCGGCGGTAAATGAACCGGCAGTAATGACTCCGACAAAAACGGCCATACCATCTAATAAATTTATATTCGCAACTTTTCGTGTCATTTTTTGGTCTATTGAACGTTAAATGGAAACAGTGTCTTTCTATATATCATATTTATCTGCATATGTTAACAATCTATACTATTTCCAAAGTCAGCCCTTGCTGAATCTAGCACTAAAATTAACCACTCAGGCGGAGATAGGCCAATGAAAATACTTGCATTTGCAGCCACTAGCAGCTCAAAGTCGATCAACAAACAACTGGTCAGCTATGCGGCTAGTCAGCTCAAAGAAGCGAAAAATATTGAGACCGATATTGAGTTACTCGATATCAATGATTATGAGCTGCCGTTGTTTAGTGAAGATAGGGAGTTTGAACTGGGCCAGCCTGAACTGGCAAAAGCCTTTTTGGAAAAAATCGGCAGCAGTGATGCGGTTATTATCTCATTTGCTGAACATAATGGCTCGTACACGGCGGCTTATAAAAACCTGTTTGACTGGGTTTCACGTATTAACCCAAAAGTGTATCAGAACAAACCGATGCTGCTACTGGCCACTTCGCCGGGCCCCGGCGGGGCCGCAAATGTTTTGGGAGCAGCTATAGCATCTGCGCCGCATTTTCATGGTGAGGTAAAGGCAAGTCTGTCAGTTCCCAATTTCTATGAGAATTTTGATGGTGAACAGGGCCGGATTACTAACGATGAAATTAATACACAGCTTCTTGCTGCCGTTGATAGCCTGCTTGAGAACACAAACACAGAAAGAAGACAGACTGGGTAATGTAAGTTCAGGAAATGACAAATGAATTATACAATAGAAATTTTAAAACGGGATAGCTTGAGCGAAGGTGGTTTTGCGGGCTTAAAAGAACATCGACTGATTAAAGCACCGGAAGTTTTTGGCCCGTTTGAAAGTAATGATGGTAGTTGGCCGGGGTTGGGTGATTTTGTTTATCTCGCCGATGCCCGGTTTATGCCTCATGGTGAAACACAGATGCACAGCCATCATGAGATAGATGTTATTTCGGTGATGGTTAATGGACGAATTGCACATGAGGGTTCACTCGAACACGGAAATGATTTGTCGACTAATGATGTTCAGGTGCAGCGTGCAGGAGGCGAAGGCTTCTCACATAATGAAATTAATCCAGATGACGACTGGAATCGTATGCTGCAATTGTGGGTGTTGCCCGAAGTGCCTGGACAGGCGGCAGGCTATAAAGTGTATCAAACTGTTAGCGGTGAACTCACCCGCATTTATGGCGGTGAAAATAATAGTGGGGTAGGGTTTCCTGCAACAACAAAAATTGATGTTGCAGTGCTGAGTAAGGCGCAACAGGTGGAAGTGGATGAGCCTTTTATCGCTTATCTTTCTCGTGGTAATGGCTTGGTAAATAATGAACAGGTTGAAGAGGGGGATTTAATTCGTGGTAGCACCTTAAAATTTGAAGCCTTGGATGAGGTGCAGTTAATTATTGTTCATGCAGCTTAATGGGGCAGGTTTGAGTGGCACTTAGTTAAGCTTTTTTCCGTCATCCCGGCATGTTCTTAGCCGGGATCCAGAAGCCTAAAAGGCTGGATTCCGGCTAAGAACATACCGGAATGATGGGGGTTTAGTTTATTGCTTTCTTAACTAAGTGCCATTCAGATCTGACTCTTTTCGATTTCCAATTTTAATCGAATGGATACGAGTGATATGGCTGGGGCGGGGGCTGTACGTCTGAAGTCGTACCTACAACGTACCTGCAATAATGTTTCTTCGGTTTACATGCGACGGGGAAATTATTTAAATTACTCAGTAACTTTATCTTCTTCTGAAACATCGATCGCGATGCTGCGTACGCCGGTTACGATCTGATCACAGCTTTCCAGTTTTTTTGCCGCACTGATGCCCATCTCGGTAAATTTTTGTGCACTTGGTAATATACGGCTGTCAAATGATCCCACTGCACTATTATAATGTTTGGTACTGGATTCCAGACTGCGGCCAAGTTTTTGTAGATGAGCAGAAAAGGTGCTGAGACGTTTATAAAGTTCCTCGCCTACCTGTTTGATTTTATCCGCATTCTCGGCCAGTTGTTCCTGCCGCCAGCCATAGCCGACGGCACGCAACAGGGCGACAAAGCTGGTGGGTGTGGCGAGAATAACCTGCTGGCGCAGGGCATCTTCAAGCAGGGCGGGATCCTTATCTAAGGCGGCCCCTAAAAATTGATCGCCGGGGATGAACAGAACAACAAAATCAGGGGCGTTTTTAAATTGCGCCCAATAGGTTTTTGCGGCTAGCTCGTTGACTCGGTTGCGCACGTTGCGCGCATGGCGAACGAGTTCCTGATCGCGGCTTTCATCGTCTTCTTTTTCAATTGCATTGAGATAAGCATCGAGTGGTGTTTTTACATCAACCACGATTTCGCGACCATCGGGCATGCGGATAATCATGTCCGGGCGTTGTTGCCCATCGTCGGTACGCACGGTTTCCTGTTCATAAAAATCGCAGTACTCCACCATTCCGGCCAGTTCGGCCAGACGCTTCAGTGTCATCTCTCCCCATTGACCACGCACTTCGGGACGGCGCAGGGCGTTTACTAAATTGCGGGTTTCACTGCTTAGGCTGGCCTGTGCGCGGGCCATACTTTCAAGGTGGGTATGCAGGGCACCGTAGGCTTCTCGGCGTTCCTTTTCCATGCCCTGAATTTGTTGCTCGGTTTTTTGCAGAGCTTCCTGAATGGGTTTGATTAAATGTTCGATGGCTTTTTCTTTTTGCCCTAGATCGGATTGTGCCTGTGACTGAAATTGCTTGAGATTTTCCTGTGCCAGTTTTAGAAATTCATCACTATTGTGTTTCAGTGCTTTGCGGGACAGGTTGCTGAAAGTGTCAGACAGTTGTTCACGAATTTGTTGTTGTGCTTGTTGATGAGCCTGTTCCATGTTGGTGATTTTTTCCCTTGCATTTTTTTCCTGTAATTCAAGTGTGGTGACAAGCTGGGCGTTGTGTTCACGTAAGCGACTGATGCGAGTTTGTAGATACAGCCAGACGGCGATGGCCGCAAAGGCGGCGGCGATCAGGGCAATTGACAGGTAAGCTAATGTGTCGGACATGATTTATGCTTTATCTCTTTGGCCTGAGTTCGTTGCGGCTTGCCGTTGTAGGTTCGGCTTTAGCCGTGCTGTTATAGATACAGGTACGGTTGAAGCCGTACCTACAGCGGGGTTGTTTATTCTGTTTTGCGCAACCAGTGCAGTATGGCTTCCGCTGAATCCACACTGGCATCGGCTCCCCATTCATCTGGAGAATCTGATTCATCGATATAACCAAATAATGCCAGCAAAGTCTGCATGCCGGCGCGATTACCGGCAATAATATCGCGTTCGGCATCACCAATATAGACACAATGCTCCGCTAAGCTCCCGGCAAGTTCACAGGCATGCAGCAATGGTGCGGGATGAGGTTTGCGCTCATCCAGTGTATCACCGCTGATAATGCAGGCGGCACGTTGATCCAGTTTCAGCGCAGCCATCAGGGGGTTCGTGAGCCAGCTGGGTTTGTTGGTAACCACTCCCCAGTTGTAGTCGTTTTCTTCTATATATGACAATACTTTCGCCATACCGGGGAAAAGCCGGGTATGGCGGGCAATATTTTTTTGATAGTGATCCAGTAGTTGCAGACGCAGCGTTTCGGCTTCATCGCTGTTAGGTGCAAGCTCAAAACCGACTTCAATCAGCGCCTTGCCGCCGTGGGAGACTGCGGGGCGGATTTTTTCGAAGGGGAGGGCAGGCTTGCCTTTTGACTGCCTGACTGCATTTAAAGCGGATGCCAGATCCGGAGCGGTATCGGCCAGCGTACCGTCCAGATCGAACAGTACGGTTTTTATTTTTGTCACTTGTGCCTCGTTCCTGATAAAGTTTATTTCTGGCAGTACATCAGGTAATTCACGCTGACATCGTGACCAAGGGAATAAGTTCTGCTCAAAGGATTGTAGCTCATACCCGTGAGTTCTCTCAGGGATAAATCAGCCTCTCGAATCCAGCCCTCTAATTCCGAAGGTTTAATGAACTTGCTGTAATCATGGGTGCCTTTGGGAAGCATTTTCAGCAGATATTCTGCACCCACAATGGCAAACATATAAGCTTTGGGGTTACGGTTAATGGTGGAGAAAAAAACATGCCCCCCCGGTTTGGCCAGCTCGGCGCAGGCGCGAATCACCGAAGCTGGATTGGGGACATGTTCCAGCATTTCCAGACAGGTGACCACATCGTAAGTCTGAGGCTGTTCTTCGGCAAGCTCTTCGGCGGTGATCTGCCGGTATTCTACCTTGACCCCGGATTCCAGTTGATGCAGGCGAGCCACGCTCAGGGGGGCTTCACCCATGTCAATGCCAGTAACGTTCGCACCCCGTTGCGCCATGCTTTCCGAGAGAATGCCACCGCCGCAGCCGACGTCAACCACAGTCTTATCGGCCAGTGATGCGCGCTGGTCGATAAAATCCAGTCGTAGTGGATTGATGTCATGCAGGGGTTTAAATTCGCTGTCAGGGTCCCACCAGCGCGAGGCCAGTTCCTCGAATTTGGCAATTTCCTGCGGATCAATATTTAGTGTTTGGCTGTTTGTGCTGTGCGTTTTCATAGGGTGCTAGCTTACCGTGAATTGGTGATACTGTCAGTACCCTTATGTGCTACACCGGCAACAATGGATACTTGATCCGCTAGTGGCGGGGAGATTGCACCCGGACGGGGCAGTGATGTAGTGTTAATCTTTGCATTTATTTTAGCTCTTCTTCCCAGTCATTTCTCCAGAGAGAGGGTTTTGATGCAAAGATCAATACTTAAGGGGGCGTGAATTGTGTTACCAATAAAAAAAATGAAACTATGCAGGATGCAAAGATGATAAAAACAGTTTTACTGTAATAACAAGATTAAAAGCCGTTTATTTGTGGCCGTGGTTATTTTTTTCCTGTTCTTGATAGTTCTCCGAATCTCGCTTTCGCAAATCATTATTTACAGCACTCAATCCTGGCTGAACAAGCAGGGCATCCATTCCAGCATCGAAGATATTCAAATTAATATTACTGGTGGTACGGTTTCTCTGCATAATGCCAATGGCCACAAAGGTGATCAGCCATTGTTTGATATTGGTTTGCTTGCTATTCACTGGGACTGGGCACCGTTATCTGAAAAAGTTATTGAGGTCACAAAAGTTGAAGTGGATGGATTGAATCTTGCGATAAAGCAATTTCGTGATGAAATAATTATTGGTGGTGTAAGTATACCTCTGCAGGTAAATAGCAATAAGAAATCACCCGACCCGATGATTTCAGGGGCTGATGATTCAATTGCCAATGAACTGGCTCAACCGTGGGCAGCAGCTCTAAATGAAGTTGTCTTTAGACATTTAAGCGTATGTTATCCACAGCGACTTTTCCTATACACCATAATAAAAACAGCGCAAGGGCTGCAACCAACAGTAAGTTATCGTACCGTTGTGTAGATTTTGATTTGGCTTGTGCCAGTCCAAGGTCATAGTGTTGATTTTTTGTATCCCGGAACCCTTCTTCAATTTGCATACGATACCGATATAGTTTAATAACTTTCTTTGGCACATTCACCGCTTCAGGTAAATGGGAGACTAATAGCCAGGGCTGTTTTGATTTTTTCGAATAATAAAGGCTCTTTGTATCTTGAGAAATGCCCCTGCGCTTTTTTTT
>VAPK010034627.1_pt1 | contig 13359 bp, 8 predicted proteins | sample 3395031 | NCBI WGS metagenome assembly VAPK01 (sample SAMN08290443, study PRJNA428436) | hydrothermal vent metagenome | isolation source: Deep-sea hydrothermal vent chimney 1 | place: Pacific Ocean: Juan De Fuca Ridge | reverse complement strand
TGTGGAAGTGAGGCTACAGGTTGGAGAAAAACATCAGACTACCATAAAGGCAAGATTACCCTTGCGACAGCAATGGCTGTTTCTGGTGCTGCTGTTAACCCTCATTCGGGGAGTGCTGGACAAGGTGTGACGAGAAATAAAGCCGTTTCTTTTATTTTGGGTATTTTAAATCTGCGTTTAGGTATCTGGCTTTCAAACCCTAATCCTGAATTTAAACCTTGGCTAAATTTTTATTCAGGAAATTTTTTTCAATCTGCGTGGTATGGGCTTAAAAGCTGGACAGGGTATCAAGGTTATTTTGAAAATGCGGGGTGTTTGCAAATTTCTGATGGTGGACATTTTGAAAATTTAGGTGTTTATGAACTTATACGCAGGGAACTTGATTTAATTATTATTTCTGATGCTTCCGCTGATGCTACTTTTACTTTTGCTGATTTTCGAAATGCTTTGCGTCTTGCAGAAGCTGATTTAAAAGTCGAAATTAAATTGGATGATAATGAAAAACTGAGCAAACTTATGCCCAATGAAGGCAACAGAATGGAACTGCCAATGGCAGAAGCACAAAAAGGGTATTTGAGTGGAACTATTCACTATAACAATAATAAAGAAGGACGATTTATTTATCTTAAATCGACCATGATTGGAGGTCAACGAATTCGTACAAAATCGTATAAGCTTGAGTACCCGAGATTTCCAGATCAACCCACCTCTGATCAGTTTTTTGATGAATCACAATTTGCCGCTTATCGAGATTTAGGCTACACGATTGCATGCGATATGCTTGAAAATTGTGAGTTATCCCCCTTAGAAAGTCGCAAAGGCAAAGAAAGGCGTAGTGATATTATTGAAAGACGCAGGAATAATGTAGGTTTTGCTTCCGGTGATAATCGGCGCGAACACATGAAAGAACAACGTATAAATATACGTCGAACTGCTTAAATTTGAGTTTAAGGAGAAACTGAAAGTATTTTTCAGGGAAAATAGTCTGCTGGAGAACTAGTATTTAATCATAATAAATCCTAGACCTACAATTAATGAATTCAATTATGAGGAGAAAAAAATGAATTTTCCGATAATAGAAAGACGAAAAACAACCAATAGACGTGCTCACTCTTATTGATTCCTTATTATTCGGTTCGGCTGTTGTCACCGATACTTATCTTAAAAAGATTGATTTAGGGGATTATATAGTCAGTCATCTTGCTACTGGGATGACATTTTTTCATCTGGCGGTTTTGCTACTTCCTTATTGCTACGGTGTAGCAATGGACGCATATTTTAATAATATATTCTCAAAATTGAAAAACAAAAAATAAACCGTAATAATTACCAGAGAAAAACAGGTGTATAATTTCCCTGTTATTGGTTAGATAATGGAATCTATCATGCAACAAGAAGTTTTTTTAGGTCTTAAATCTATTCCCTTTTTGTCAGATTTATCAGATGAAGCATTGTCTGAATTAGCATCGCACGCTAAAAAGAATATATACACCAAGCATTCTTTCATTTTTGCTGAAGGTGATGAAACATTGTCCTTGTATATTTTATTATCCGGCAAAGTACGTGTTTTTTCTTGTGATAGTCAAGGGAAAGAAGTCACTTTGTTGGTACAAACGCCTGTTTCTTACTTTGGCGAGTTGGCATTGCTCAGTAATGAACCCAGGTCGGCATCAATTACTGCACTTGAAGCAACCCATTGTGCTGTTATTGCTCAATCGGATTTTAATCATTGGCTGTTAAAACATCCAGATGTTGCCATTAGCTTGATTCAGGATTTAGCAAGTACTGTAAGGCGACTTACAAACAAAGTAAAACAATTGGCTTTATCGAACGTATACGAAAGAACTATACAAGTTCTTCAAGAAATGGCTGTTCAAGAGGGTGATAGCTATGTCATTGATAAAAAACCAACACAGCAAGAACTGGCGAATATGGTTGGGGCTTCTAGGGAAATGGTTAATAAAATCATGAAAGAATTAACAAAAGGGGGGTATATCGTGGTTAAAGATAAAAGTCTTAGGATTGAACGTAAAATTCCTGCTTCTTGGTAAATATCCCCACCCATCTTGTTATTGTTCAATCCTTCTTAGCGATTGAACTACCTTATTCTACTCCACGCCAATCAAAGCGAGAATTAGCGAGTCACTTGGTACTAAAAAACACGAGGAATCAAATTGTTCTAATATGTTTCTTGAATTGTTATAAAAAAATGATTAAAGTCTATCTTGTACAGTTCAAAAAATAATCAGAATACTTTTTATATAAAATAGGGTTAATCAATGAAAAAAGCGAAATGTTTGAATACTATACTAGTTTTAGGAGCAATTTTTTTCACACCTTCTGTGTTTGCCTATAACGCAGGAACCTTAGATAAAAATTGTAAACCTCCAAAATTAATGGATTTTAATCCTCCAGAAAAGACTAAAAACACACCGGTTCCTGAAGTTGCTTCTGAGTCAGAAATTTCTTTTAATGTTTCAGGATATGCAGACCCAACCACTATAAAGGCACAGGCAAAAAAAGAAAAACTAGAACTTAATATCGTAGATAGGAATAGTTTTTATCTGGTTTCTGCTAAATTACCTGCTTCATTAAATGGTAAATATGCTCGCATAGAAATTAAAGTTAAAGCCCAATCAGGACCCTGCGTTGCAAAGGATGGCTGGTTAATAAAAATAAACAAAGCAGATGAGGCTAAATCTACAGCTCCTGAAAAATAAAGCACATATTTTCCTGGAAATTAAGTTGCCTTAGTTGATTCACAGGAGTGCCAACTATAATTGAAACTTCCTTAAGCCATGGATGGCATATGTAAAAAAAACAGGATCAACTGCTAAAAAAATGATCACATTCCTAGTGGATTTTTGGGGTCAATTCCATCCATAAAAGGGATGCGTCTGTCTTCGTTAGTGATTTGATATACTTTTCCAAGCCAATTATTAAAAACAGCTTTAGCCGTATCTCTCCAAGTGATGTCGATGTGGTTCAAGATTAAATCTTCTGGAAATCGATTCAGTTTTAGCTTGTTTTTTTTTGCCTTTTTCACATGTTCGGCATATACAGACAAAATTAATTTAGCTTCGTCATTGAAATAGTTTTCTGGATAAGGTGGGTATTCACTAATCTCATCATCATAAAATCGAGTGACTTCCCGTTTGTATTCTTTCAGTAAGCTAATGTCGTCATATTCAGGATGACCCTGAAAAAAAACGATTCGAAAACCATCAGGACTAACCGCTAGATGAACACCAATTTTTGAGTTGATTGCTAGAACTTTAAGTCCTTTTTTTTCCATATCATGCTGAAAAATTTCGTTAAACCGAGAATGAGGGACATCAAAACGGGTATTGATTTCAGCAACTAATGGATGGGTGCGTTCGAGTACTTTATGGGAAAATACACCCCATCTTTTTGTTGAGTGCGGAGTTCGCTCAATGCCATAACAATATTCAATTAGGGCATGAGTGGCAAGGCATGAACATAAAATTGACGTAACATTTTGTTTCGCCCAATCAAAAACCTCCGTTAAAGGTAACCAAAAATCTTCTTCGGAAAGGTGGTTGTGAGTGACATTTGCACCACTAATGATGAGAGCATCAAGCCCATCTTGCTTGATTTTATCAAAAGATTCATAATATTTTTTGATATGGCGTTTAGCATCATCACCTCTCTCCAAACCGTCTATAGTAAACGGATGGACATGGAATTGGGCGATTTGATTACAAGCTCCCACTAGACGAAAAAATTGTCGCTCAGTTGCTTCAAGTGCAGCATCAGGCATTATATTTAGTAGCCCTATGTGTAGTTCACGAATATGCTGGTGGCTAGCACGCTCAGGTTTTAGAATATCTTCACCTTCATCGGCCAACCGCTGGAACGTTGGTAAATTTGTATGGGCAACCAAAGGCATGATTAAAACTCTCCTTTTCTGGCAATTGTCTCTGCAATGAGCTGAATAAACTCGCTCTCATTGGATACTTTTGCTATTTCATTTGCACATACTGTATATCCATATTGATCGGCAATAGCCTGATAACGGGGTAGCCTGGATTTGAATAATTCAGGAAATACCCATGCTACAAAATCATCAGGGCTAATTTGTTCCGTATTATTGTAGTGATTGGTATTCATAAATTCTGAAAGTTTTTCATCCAAAAAATCTTCTCTGTAATAAAGTGGTTTTGGGTCAGTTTTGGCGCGTTCTATAATTGTGTTTTCAAGTGATTCCGGTATTTTGATATAAATAATGAGGGTATGTTTGGCTAATGTTTCCAGAACATCTGGTCTGTCTAATTCACAAACACTTCCCCCGGCATCATTTAGAAAATGTTTATAGCCATAAATATCTTCAGCCTTATGAATAAATGCGGGGACATCCATTAATGCAGCAACTTCTGCCTTATAATGTAGAGTCTGTCTGCGTTGAAATTCTTTTAGGGAGAGACCGTCTAAGGCAGGGTTACCTACCTTTCCTAAAAAACTGGAAACAGGCGCTAAATTATCAACAGTAATGTTGTTATGAATATAGATGGAGTCCGATAACAATAATTTTTTCAGAAACGGAACATCCATTGCCTGACGCTTAATATTATCTAAGATAGGCTCGCCTAAATATTTTGTGCCGATGCGGTAATCAACTGAATAATGAAACCATCTATCTTTAGGGAGTTTGTTTGCCAGTGTTGTTTTTCCTGCACCTGACATTGCGAGCAAAGTAATGCTTTTAGATTCCCAGTCCAGAAATTGCTGAGGGCTTAGCTTCATGTAGAGAGTCCTGAAAAATGTGAAATTTCCGAGTGGTGGCTATTTAAATATTAGCTCTTCTTTAACTCGGTATTATTTCATTATCAATCTTTTTTATCCAGAATATCTGAGAGATTAAAGTTTTCTTGATCTAGGCTTTCGTGAATATCAGGGTCGGAGTACCCAAGGTCATCCTTTTCAATTTCTCCATAAGGCGCACTCCAATCTTCAGGTGCTTCTATAAAATCAAAAGTGGAGCTATACCAGGTATCTTTGTCATATTCGCTAATATCGCCGTTTGCGAATTGCACTTCGATAGTATCATCTTGTTCGTCTATAGCAACTACTTTAAAGGTTAAGTTGTTTTCAACGTCTTTATACCAGCTGCCAATGACGGGGTCTGTAATAGTAGTCATCGTTTTGTCCTGTTATCAAGTAAATAGATTCTTCATAACTAAATATAATTCAATTCAATTATATATTAAAGGATTTTAGTACGAAGCAATAAGAGTGACAAGCAAAAAAAATGCGGCGATGAGCCGCATAAGTAAGATTTAAGAGGAGGCTTAAGAAAATTTAACCAACGAAGGGAGACTGATTTCTCAGATTCCATGCAATGGAAATTGTATTAAGTTGGAAGAATTATAAAGAGAAGGTTGTTATTTTGGAATGTGACAAATCGACGCGTGACATTTTGTCGCGGTAGTCGAGCGACCTCCTTCCTAGTACAACAACCTACAAGTTCGAGCATAAAAATTATTCGTCATTCCCGAAGTCTTTTATCGGGAATCCATATTCAGCAATAGATTCCCGATAAAAGACTTCGGGAATGACGTTTTTTGTGTTCACGGACTTACGGTTGGCTGTACTAGCAATCAGTCATCAAATATCAATCAAAGTCAAAACCTCTCCTGCTTCACCCGTTCTATATTGTGTATAATCTATTTATTTTTTTAATCTCAAAAATGATATGACCCTAGTGATTTTACTATTTAAGTTTCTCATCCATGATCTCTAGCATAATCACTGCTGCACTATTTATGCTGGGACTGGGCGTTGTGCTAGCCACCATCCTGGCCATTGCAAATAAAAAGCTTTTTGTTTATGAAGACCCTCGAATTGACGAAGTTGATGCAATGTTACCTCAGGCTCAATGTGGAGCTTGTGGTGTACCCGGTTGCCACCCTTTTGCTGAAGCAGTAGTCAGTGGCGCCAAACCCCCCTCAGCCTGTACCGTGAACACACCAGAAGGTAATGCAGAAATTGCTGCCTACATGGGGGTTGATATGGGTGATACCGAAAAAGTAGTTGCCCGACTTGCCTGCGCGGGGGGAACTCATGTCGCTTACACTCGGGCTAAATATCAGGGTTTACAATCTTGCCAAGCCGCCGCTGCTGTTTCTGGGGGTGGAAAAGGCTGTAATTGGGGCTGCTTAGGACTTGGGGATTGTGCTGATGTCTGTGACTTTGACGCTATCTATATGGATAAAAATGGTCTACCGATCGTAATTGAGGATAAATGTACTGCCTGTAATGATTGTATTGTAATTTGTCCTAAAGATTTATTTTCATTACAACCCGTAAGCCACCAATTATTTGTGGCTTGCAAAAGTTTAGAAGAAGGTGACAAGGCGCTGGAAGAATGTGAAGTCGCCTGTACCGGCTGTGAAAAATGTGCGGTTGATGCCCCTCAAGGCTTAATAGAAATAAAAAACAACCTTGCCATCATTGATTTCAAAAAATATGATGAACTTTCAGTCGACCGCACACCGATTGAACGCTGTCCAACGGGTGCAATTGTGTGGATAGATAGCAAACTGGGAACAACACGATCCAGCGTAGGTAAAGCGGCTAAGAAAACCTTACGCACGGAATCCTTACCACAGGCATAATTTGTAGTGCCTGTTATAAAATAACAAAAGTTCGATAACTAAAAAAACAATGGCTCTTTTTGGTAAAAAAAATCAAAACAAAGTAATCAAATACCCTGGCATTCGCCAATTGATGAACGGTAATGCTGCCGTCATTATGTGCGAAAAAGAGTCCAGTGATGCGGCGGCAATCCATCTTTCTTCCCCTATTGCTGAAATGGGTTCTGGCTGGAATATCGAAAAAGATAAGGGACACCTTAATATTTCCGACCGCCCTTTGATTTCAGTTATTCCCGAAGACAACAATGCAGCATCTGCTGTTACCTCCGGCATGTCTTTATCAGGTTTAAGAACAACGCTTTTTAGTTCTTCAACTCAAAGCATTGCATCTATGCATGAATCGCTGTATGTCGCTGTGGGTAAAAGACTACCTCTTGTTTTAAATATTGCCTGTAAAGCAATCACAAAAGCGACATCTAACATCCATTGCAGTCACGATGAGTATCACAGCATTGATGACACAGGGTTTGTTCAAATGTTCGCGCGCAATAATCAAGCCGCTGCCGATCTGAATGTGATAGGTAGAAAAATTGCTGAATTGAGCTTAAATCCTGTCGCTATTGCACAAGATGGGGTTTTAACTTCACATTTTATTGAACCGCTCAACGCACCTGAGCGAGAATTAATAAAAGAATTTGTTGGTCTGCCCGATGATATTATCAACACACCCACGCCAGCGCAGACCCTTTTATATGGTAAAACACGCCGCCGTGTTCCAGAAACATGGTCAGTAGACCAACCGGTTCAATCAGGTGCTACGCAAAACCCTGACAGCTACATGCAGACGGTAGCAGGACAACGTCCTTATTTCTTCGATCACATCAGTGCAATTGCAGAGCAATGCATGGATGAATGGTTTGAATTGACAGGTCGTCGTTACCACCGTATTCATCAATATAAATGTGATGGAGCTGACTATTTAATCATTTCTCAAGGCAGTATTTCTACGACTGTTGAAGCGACCATTGATTATTTACGAACTGAGAAAAAACTTAAAGTCGGCTCAATTGATATGACCTTACTCAGGCCTTTTCCTGGGGATTTACTAAGTCAGGTGCTTAAAGATCGAAAAGGTGTGGTTGTGCTGGAAAGAACAGATCAACCTTTATCAGCTGACTTGCCGATTATTGCTGAAATACGCACTTGCATCAGTAAAGCCATTGACAATGCCAAGCAAAAACCAGCACCTTTTGACGGTTATGCTAGTTACGATAAAACCAGTCATATTGCCCCCTTATATTCGGCTTGCTATGGCTTAGGTGGGCATGAGATTCAACCCTCTGATATTATTGCTGCTGTTGAGAATATTCTCTCCAATGGTAAACAGAAAAAGTTTGCCTATTTAGGAATCAATTTTGCACTTAAAAAGGCACTCTCACCGCAACAAGAAATTCAACAGCAAGATTTACTTGAGGCTTATCCACACATTAATGATTTGTCATTAACAAGCTCTAACTCGCCTACTTTACTACCAGAAACTGCAAGCACTATCCATATCCATTCCCTTGGTGGATGGAAAAATACGCTTGCCGGTCAAAATTTGGCACAGACACTTTTTGAAAATTTTGATTTTGAAGTAAAGGCTCACCCAGATTACGGGACTGAAAAAAATGCACAACCCACATGTTTTCAACTAACAGTTGCATCTGAGCCTATCAGAATTAATTGCAGCCACAACGCTGTGCTGAATACTGTCATTTCAATTGACCCTAATATTTTTTCTCACAGCAATCCGTTAACTGAAATAACAACGGGCGGTACTTTTATCATTCAAAGCTCTTTGTCAAACGAAAAAGAGGTTTGGAAGCATTTTCCTGCTAATGCACAACAAACGATTATCGACAAACAAATAAAAGTCTTTTTTATTGATGCGGTTTCATTAGCGCAGCAACATATTACAAAAATAAGTAACGATACTAAGTCCCAACATGAATTACAGCATCTTGTACTTAAATCAGTTTTTTTTAAAGTCGCCGATATTATTAACAATTTAGAAAGAACCGAGGAGGATATTCAGACTTTAATAGACGATAGACTCGATTTGGTCAAATCCAGCTTCAATCAGGTGCAAGAGATTATTGTCGCTGAAATGAGTGTCACTGATACCTCTTCAATCCAGCAACATGAGCCAGTAACGCCTCTTTTATTACAACAAAAACCAGCCAATAAAAATGCGATTGCCAATATCCATCGGTTCTGGAATCAGACAGGACATGTTTATCGTGAAAACAAAACCAACATCAATCATCAGGTTGATCCCTTTAGCGCTTTAGGCGTTGTCCCAGCATCAACTGGGGTTTTTGGCGATATGACGCCTTCACGCTTGCAACATCCCCAATGGATTGCAGAAAACTGTACTGCCTGTGGAAATTGCTATAACTCATGCCCTGACAGTGCAATACCTGGCTTAATCAATACTGTCAATGAAGTCTTTGAAACCAACATTAAACGTGTAGAAAAATCAGGTCGACTCGTCAAACATTTACGTCGCGCCATCCGCACAGCAGAAAAAAAATATCATCTATTAACCGCTGATAAATCAGAAGGGACAACATTAGATCCCATCTTTGCTAAAGCGATTGGCGATACTATCAAAGAATACCCGGAACACGAGAGAGATGAAGTTACCCAAGAATTCGATTGGTTTAAAGAAACCATCGGTTCATTCAAATTCGCGTTAACTAAACCCTATCATGACGAAATGAATGATCGCATGCCAAGGAACGGGGGATTATTCTCAATTACTATCAACCCCAATAGTTGCAAAGGTTGTATGGAATGTGTCGCAGTCTGTGAAACGGATGCTCTGTCCGTGGTTAAGCAAACTGATGAATCGATTCAACACCTCCGTAACAACTGGCATTACTGGCTAGAACTGCCGACATCAAATAAAAAATATAGCCGTATTGATAATCTACAGGCAAAACAGGGTGTTTTAGATACCTTACTGCTAGACAAGAAAAACCACCATGCCATGTTTAACAGTGATACTACAGGGGCTGGTAGTGGCGAAAAAATTGCGATCCGCCTATTTTTCAGCACCGTAACAGCATTAATGCAGCCACGCATTGAACAACACATTAAGCAAATAAATCAGCTCATTGTGGACATGGAAAAACGAATTCGTTTGCAATTGATTGAAACCTTTGATATTAGCGATATTGACGCGCTAGAAACTGCAATGGATGAAAACGAAAATTTGGATCTGACTTTATCCCGCTTAAGTGGTTCAATAGATGAAAACAAGGCGACTCAACCCATTGATCCCACTTGGTTGAAATGGGCATTACAAATCGTTGCCAAACTTAAATATTTAAAAGGCTGCTATAGCCAAGGTTTATCCGGTGAAGGTCGTACCAGTTTAAGCATGACAGAAAATAGTCATGAAGCAAGTCCACGAACGGCAACTTATCCTTATAACCCCTACCCTTTTCCTTGGGCAAAGCATTTATCCAATGATGCAACGGCATTAGCGATGGGGATTTTTGAGGGGCAAATGGTAAAAATGGCAGAGGGATTTAAAGCCATCCGCATTGCTGAGCTGGAAATTAAAGGTAAATACGATAAAGAAAAATACGATAAATTTTTTGCCTATTTTGATTGGCATCAGTTTAGTGAAGAAGAATACCAGCTCTGCCCTCCCCTAGTTTCACTGAGTGCTGATGCAACTTGCGTTGACTCTGGCTTTCAAAGCCTATCAAATAGCCTAATGTCTGGCATTCCGATAAAAATCCTAGTGCTGGATAATAAGCCGCCCCATACTGTGGACAGTTTACACAAGGAGCTGGGGCTTATTGCCATGGCGCACCGCACGGCTTACGTCCATCAAAGCTCAATATCAAACAATAAACATTTACTGGAAGGTTTTATCGATGGACTGAATTATAGAGGCCCTGCTTTATGGAATATCTATGCATCCACTAAATCAGAAAATCCTTTATCCAATAATTCTCTCATACATCAAAGCAAATTAGCGGTTGAATCCCGCGCCTATCCTCTCATATCCTTTGACCCCAGACGTGGGAAAACTTGGGAAGAGTGTACATCAATCGTTGGCAACCCCGATATAGATCAGGATTGGATCATCTATTCTTTGGCTTATACCGATGAATATGGCAATCAATTTTCCATGGATATTCCTTTGACTTATGCCGACTGGGCATTAACTGAGGTTCAATATTCTGAGCATTTCAAACCTATTGCTGACGATGCTCACTCAGAGAACATGGTTTTGCTCACCGAATTTATTGAAATGGATGATAGCGGACAAGCTGATTCGATTCCTTTTATCTGGGCAGTTCATCCGCAGACCAATCATCTATTAAAGGTTGTTGTTTCCCCTGCCATCGTTAAGGCAACAATCGAACGCAAGGCATTTTGGCATACCTTAAAAGGATTAAGTGGCAACAGCAGAATTGAAGTAGACACCCAAGCCATTGCCGACCAAGCCAAGGCAGAAATGGCACAAACAATTACAGAAGGATTAATGAGTATGGTGGGTGGCGATGCGGGTGCTTTAACACGTATCTTGTCCAGCGCCCCTCCTATTGCCACAACCTCTTCAACTGCTCCACCTGAGAAAATAGCAGAGCCTGCTGTAGAGAAAAAGGCACAAGAAAAAGAAAAAACAGTTGAAAAAAAACCGGCTATTTCCGAAAAGACAGTGTCTAATGATAAAGAAGCTCATGAACCGGTCTGGATTGAAACACCCGACTGTACGACCTGTGATGAATGTGTCGATATTGCACCTGCCATGTTTAAATACGATGACGATAAAAAAGCCATTGTCATTGACCCAACAGCGGGGACTTTTGAGCAAATTGTACGTTCAGCAGAAAAATGTACTGCTGTCATTATTCACCCCGGAACACCTTGGAATCCAGACGAGCCTAATTTGGAAAAATTAATTAAACGTGCGGAGAAATTTCAATAATCCTAAAAAGATCAGTTGAGCGCGGAATTATAGTGCAAGCTATTGGTTTCACAGTGCTTTGAAAAAATCTTAGCTTCACCCATAGGTTAAGCGGGTATTTTTTTGAAGTACTGTGGAATCAATGGCTTGTGCTAGAATCCGTGATCCAACTTATTTTTCTAGGATAATACTAAAAAACTAATTTTTAGTGAAAGCATCATGAATTTATTTAATTTTTTTGGAAAAAAAACATTCCCTCACGGTATTCATCCCGAAGGGTTTAAAGAAGAAACGCACGACCATAAAGTGCGTCGCTTGCCTTTTGCAACGCAAATGACGCTGCCTTTAGCACAAAATGTTGGCAAACCGCCAATACCCATTGTCCATATTGGTCAAAAAGTCCGCCGCGGTGAATTGATTGCCAAAGCCGACGGGTTTATGTCTGTCCCTTTGCATGCTTCTGTTTCAGGTACCATCAAAAAAATTGGCTTGGTTTCTAATGCTAGTGGAGACAAAGAGCAAGCCATTATCATTACTACAGCTCTCAGTTCAACACAAAGTCAAAGTTCTACTGAATTAATAGATTTCAACACAATGTCGCCATCTGAATTAATTCAGGCAGTACAAAACACCGGAATGGTTGGACTGGGTGGGGCTGCCTTCCCTGCCCACGTCAAAATGAAAATTGCAGACGGTGATAAGATTCACACCCTAATCGTCAACGGCTGTGAATGTGAGCCGTTTATGACGACTGACCATAGAGTCATGCTGGAGCTTATTGACCATCTACTCATTGGCATTCAGATCATCATGAAGGCAGTGGACGCAAAAAAAACAATTATTGGCATTGAAGATAATAAACTGAACGTATTAGAAGCCATTAAACCTCATTTACCCAACGATGGTAGCATTACAATAGAGGCAGTAGAGACAAAATATCCCCAAGGCGCAGCAAAAATGCTGACATACTCCTTATTAGGAATCGAGATTCCATCGGGAAAGCGTTCTTCTTCTGTTGGGATCATCATGTTCAATGTAGGTACGTTAGCATTGATAGGTAAACTATTGCCTTCTCGACAAGGTTTAATAGATCGGGTGATAACCATCACCGGTGATAACCTTAATAAACCCGGAAATTATATCGTCCCAATTGGAACACCTCTAAGTCACATTCTTGAACATTCTGAATTTACCGGAACGGAAGCTGAGCTTATTTTAGGTGGGCCGATGATGGGAATTCCGGTAGGATTTCTCGATACGCCGGTTAAAAAAAGTACCGGCACTGTATTGGTTCTTGATAAAAGATCGTCAAAAGATGGCGATATGCAACCTTGCATCAAATGCTCACAATGCCTACAAGCTTGCCCTATCAATCTAAATCCATCAGAACTTGGTTTATTAGCAGCCAAACGAAAATATGATGTAATGGAAGATCACTACCATTTAAATGATTGTTTTGAATGTGGCTGCTGTAGTTACGTTTGCCCATCCAATATTCCTTTAGTACAGTATTTTCGAATTGCCAAAACACTTAATCGCGAAAGGCATTTAGGTAACACGCAATAAATAACCTACCAATATTGCGCAGGATTTTTGCTTGTCTTTAAGGCGCAACATAGGGCGCATAGCAAGCTATGTAACCGAAGTTGCAACGCAGAAGATAGGCAAAAAGAGGCTCTTTTGAAAAATGAGTGGGTAAATTATAATTATCTAATTTAAAAAGTAATTGAGTTGGGTTCATTATGATGACAGAATTATTTCAACAGGCACTGC
>VAPK010854970.1_pt1 | contig 13364 bp, 13 predicted proteins | sample 3395031 | NCBI WGS metagenome assembly VAPK01 (sample SAMN08290443, study PRJNA428436) | hydrothermal vent metagenome | isolation source: Deep-sea hydrothermal vent chimney 1 | place: Pacific Ocean: Juan De Fuca Ridge | reverse complement strand
CACAAATTTCGCCGCACCAACACGGTTATCCTGGGGGTCTCACGTGACAGCCTCAAGTCCCATGAAAATTTCAAAGAAAAACAAGAGTTTTCTTTTGATTTACTGGCTGACACCGAGGAAGTGTTGTGCCGCTTATTTGACGTTATCAAAGAAAAAAACATGTATGGTAAAAAATGCATGGGCATCGAAAGAAGTACTTTCCTCATTGATGAAAAAGGCATCTTACGGCGCGAATGGCGCAAAGTCAAAGTGGCTGGACATGTCGAAGAAGTATTAGCGGCCATCAAATCACTGGACGGATCCCTCGGCTAAGAAGCGACCCGAAAGATAGTCTCCTAACCATGCCCACTCACTTTTAACCAAAAGCGCAAAACACTCAATGAATCAAAACAACAAAACGGCGACCACACCACGTATCCTTGTATTAGATACCAACGTACTCATGCATGATCCTGCTTGCATTTTTCGCTTTCAAGAACACGATATATTTCTGCCCATGGTGGTATTAGAAGAACTTGATAACAATAAACGCGGCCATTCAGAAGTGGCTCGCAATGCGCGCCAGACCAGTCGCTTTTTAGAAGAAATCATTAGCGGCGCCACCAAAATTGAAATCGAAAAAGGACTGCTTTTACCCAACGCCATCAATGCCGAGGCTGTCAGCGGCCGATTGTTATTGCAGACACGGGAATTTTACTACAAACTGCCCAAAGACATTCCGGGTAGCACCCCCGATAACACCATCTTAGGCACCACCATTGCGCTGCAAGATTTTCACGCCGACCGACAAGTCACACTCATCACCAAAGACATTAACCTTCGAATCAAAGCCGCCACGTTGGGTATACGTGCGGAAGATTATTATACTGACCAGGTCATTGATGATGTTAATTTGCTATATAGCGGCTCCTATGAACTGCCCAAAGACTTTTGGGAAAAACATGCCAATGATATTAAATCCTGGAAAAAAGACAAATATGTGTTTTACCAGGTGAGCGGACCAGAGCAAGCACACTGGTATCCCTGTCAATACATTTATAGCGAAACAGAAAAATTTGAAGCCATCGTACGAAAGCACGAACAGCAAACAGCGGAAATACAAGTTATTTTAGATTACCGGGCAACACGGCATCAAGTTTGGGGAATTAATGCGCGTAACCGCGAACAAAATTTTGCACTCAACGTATTAATGGACCCAGCGATCGATTTCGTCACATTAGTCGGCATGGCAGGCACTGGAAAAACATTGTTAACGTTAGCCGCCGGCCTCACGCAAACACTTGAAGCTAAAATATACCAAGAAATCATCATGACACGCGTCACGGTACCCGTGGGAGAGGATATCGGCCATTTGCCGGGCACCGAAGAAGAAAAAATGACACCCTGGATGGGCGCCCTCATGGATAACCTTGAAGTACTCACCAACCCGGAAGAAGGTGTCGGTGAGTGGGAGCGAGCAGCCACCAATGACTTATTACAAAAGCGTATTAAAATCCGCTCATTAAATTTCATGCGTGGACGCACTTTCTTGAAAAAGTACCTGATCATTGATGAAGCACAAAATTTAACACCCAAACAAATGAAAACCCTGATTACCCGTGCAGGACCTGGTACTAAAGTCGTTTGTTTAGGTAATGTGGCACAAATTGATACGCCTTACCTCACAGAAACAACCTCTGGACTCACTTATGTCGTCGATCGTTTTAAAAACTGGGATCACAGCGCACATATCACACTACAACGCGGCGAGCGCTCTCGATTAGCTGACTATGCATCAGACGTTCTATGAACTGAAAGACCGTTTATTACATCGCGTATTCTAGCATTGAGAGGAGCCATATCACCCCTTAATGGTAGAAAATTGTGGCCACGCGTTTAATACAGCCTTGACCAAAGTCGCCAACGGAATCGCAAAAAAGACACCCCATACACCCCACAAACCGCCAAACAATATAATCGATACAATAATGGCCACAGGATGCAAATTCACCGCTTCGGAAAACAATAAAGGCACCAGGACATTCCCGTCAATCGTTTGAATGATACCATACGCCAACATCAAGTACGCAAACTCCGAACTCCATCCCCATTGGAAAAAAGCAATCAATGCCACCGGAATGGTAACGATGGTGGCACCCACAAAAGGAACCAAAACCGACAAACCCACCAATAAAGCTAATAGCACCGCATAATTTAATTCCATCCAGGCAAACGCAACAAACGATGCCGCCCCGACTATCAATATTTCTACAATTTTACCACGCACGTAATTACCAATTTGCTGATCCATTTCATGCCATACTTGCTTTGCCAAATCACGCTCTTTAGGTAAATAATGTGTCATCCACCTGACAATCACTTGCTTATCTTTCAAGAAAAAAAACACCAAAATAATAATAAGTATCAAATAAACCAACCAGGTAATCACACCGCGCAGCGATGATAACGAAAAAGACAATGCCATTTGTCCCATCGCGCCCGCTTCCGAACTAAAAGAACGCATAATTTCTTTGATGTATTCTTCAGAAATAAAATGTGGATAATGGCCAGGTAACTGCAATAAAATCTCTTGAAGTCGAGATATCATTCTTGGCATTTCTTTAAGAAACTGGGTCAATTGCTCTGAGATCAGCGGCACAAGCCCCACCACACTGGCCACCAACAATGCCATAAACACGGTAAACACGATAAACACAGCAACCAAGCGAGGAACACCATATTTTTCCAGCTTAAGTACCAACGCCTCAAGTAAATAGGCAATCACAATACTCGCGAGCAGCGGTATTAAGATATCACCTAAAAAAATGATAATGGTAAACCCGCTAATCAACAACATCGCCAACATCACGACTTGCGGGTTAGAAAAATGCCTTTGATACCAGCTCGTTAAAACATCAATCATACCGTATTTTCTTTGCGATTGAGCATCAATTGATAATGATCTTCAAAGAGTTTTTCACACGACTTAATCACATCAGCTTTGTCTCGCCCTTGCATGACGTGCTGTGATACAAGTTCAGAGGCTTCATTGAGCATTTTTGTCTTATCTAACATAGAATACATTACCGATAAACGCTTTAATGCCGCAATGACCGATTCATCATCAATGGGTGGAATTATTTTAGGTTTCGCTATTTCTTCAATGGGACTTGTTTTATTGGCATGAAGAAACTCGGCAAACGCAATAAGCGTCTGTTGATCTTGCTCGTTTAGCGCGCTAAAAAGTTGGGTTATTTTTTTTGTTAATGCACTCATTCAGGCTCAACATTCAAACGAATCACCGTTGGCTTACGCCGCTCTTTCATTAAATCCAATGCCGACACCAGAGCAATCGTAATTTGATCCGTGTTTTTTTGCGTTGTCGTCCACTCACGGCGTGCTTCACTCAGTAGCTGGCCAATATTATCTGGAATCAAACGCCCCGCCTCCATCACCATATCTTCTAGCATACCCGGCTTCAATTCTGGTCGGAATAATATACCATAAGCCAAGTGATGCGCTCTTATTGCAAGCCATTGCCCTTCATCATCCACGACAATCGGTACCAATTCATCGGGTAATTCAGTTTTACCTCGATAAAGTACCATCACCCGCTGACCATCAACCGCTTTCGCTAACGCATCTTCTTTCCCTCGCTCGGTGGCGTGAGCCGTCGTCCAATAAGCGTTGTGCAATGCTTTCTCTTGACTACGCGCACCCGCATACTCTGCAACCAGTTGCCCCCCGAGCCCTATACCAATGACTGAACGTTTTGCATTAAGAAAATTGGCAATCAATGCTTTTTCCAAAGCGAACCCTTGTGCCTGCTTATGATCCTCCTCGGCAGGCCAATCCCCACCCAGTACAAACAACGCATCAAATGGCAACGGACTCGCCGGCAACGCCTGGTCAACAAAAGGTCTAAAATAGCTAAACCCAATATCGCGAATTTCCAATTGATGCTCAATTAACCCTAAAAATTCACTGTAGTTGTGTTGTATAACAGCGAAATTTTTCATATTAGCACCTAATCATCACTCATGAACCTGCTAGACACAATATTCACTCATGCTACTGATGAAATCAGTATCCATGTACATACATTCTATTTAGCGTTACACTGCGTAAACCCTAAATCGGTACATTAAATGAAACTCTTGGAGAAGAGAAGAAAAAAATAAGAATCTCTGTTATGTCTTACAAAAACAAACAACGGCAACACAACAATCAGAAGAATAGCGAGAAATTCAGCGACTTCAAATAGCAATATACAACCCGTATTTCACACTTAGGCATGTGAAATGCAGGTTACGATGGCTCGATATCTCGATGCCGCTCACAGTATTGGCGAGCAAAATCTAACAACTCATCCATCGCACGCTGACGAAATTTTTGCTTTTGATGCACAAAAGAAAAAGGTCGCTCCAAGGGGGGATCTAAAGCAATCGCAACCAATGTACCCAGCTTTAACTCTTTTGCTAATGTGACTTTTGATAAAATAGTCACACCAATATTTGCTTCGACGGCCCCTTTTATAGCCTCAGGACTGCCTAGTTCCATGATGATATCCAATTGATTTGGGTTAACACCAATCTCAACCAGATAGTCAACAATGACTTCTCGTGTGCCCGAGCCTTCTTCCCGGCAAATATACGGAAACGCCAATAAACGGGTCGGGTGCAAACATTTTTCATCAGCAAGCGGATGACCAGGAGGTACAATCGCTACTAATTGATCCCGGCGACACAGCTCTACCGCTAAGTTCTTATTGGCGACCGGCGCTTCCACAACACCCAAATCAATGACATTATTCTCAACCATAGAAACAATGCCCTCCGTATTAGAGACTTTGAGCCTAACATTGACATCAGGATATTGCTTTTTAAAATCGCCTAACAACGATGGCAACATATACTCAGCAATGGTGGTACTCGCACCGATGATCAAAACACCGCTGACTTCCCCGGTTAACTCCCGAACGGCATTTTCCATTTCTGCATAAAGCTCGAAAATTCGGCCGCCATATTCATGCACACACTTGCCAGCTTCCGTCAAACTGATACGATTATGCGTCCGATCAAACAAACGAGTATTAAAATACTCTTCAAGCTGTCGAACCTGAAATGTCACCGCAGGTTGTGTCATATGAAGGGACTCAGCTGCTTTGGTAAAACTGAGTAACTTGGCTACGGAGTGGAATACTTGCAATCTACGATCCGCCATACACGAAGTCCATCCTATAAGTCAAATTATAACTGGATAATATCAGCTAATTAATCTTTTTCAAGCAAAAGTCATAAATTAATCATTTTTTTAACCGGTGATAACACGATGAGCAAAACTTGGCAAAATATTAACCTCGAAGTCGATGGTTTGCAAAGCGCTAACCTACAATTTATTAAATACCAAAAAAAACCACTAACCGCTTATGTTTTATGGTTACTGTTTCCGCTAGGATTGCATCGATTCTATCTTAAATCGGTGGCAACCGGGTTACTCTATTGGCTGCTCACAAGCCTCGCTCTTTACCACAGTATCACCACCAGTACGTCAAAAGTGATATTTTTTCTACCTATCATCGCTTGGGCAATTTATGACGTACACTGGATACGGGAACGCATTATCGTGTTAAACAAAGCCTTACGCATACAGATATTTTCAGGACAAAATAAGCGTCAAGCGCTTGAACAAAACAAACCCACCGTCAATTCTCAAACACTGATCCATGAATACACTCGAATAAAAAACACCGAGGCACAAGACCGACAACCCCCCTCAAGCCCAACCAACCTTTTGGCGGAAAAAAAACGAATACCCTCCATCGCAGAGCAAGAACAGATGCTGCAAGCGATCAGAAAAAAAACCAGGCTTCCTTAGATATACTCAGTGCGGTCAACGATGATCAGTTGCTTTGAAAGCGCGTAACTAATTGCTGCAATTCACCCGTTAAACGCGTTATCTCTCCACTCCCCGAAGCCGTACATTCTGCTGTGCTCGCCGTATCATTCGCCACTTGACTAATATTGTTTACATTACGATTGATCTCTTCAGCCACAGATTTTTGTTCACGTGACGCACTCGCAATTTGGGTATTCATCTCAGTGATGGTGCCCACCGATCGGGTAATCGTCTCCAACGCACCCGCCACATTACCGACATGACTCACACTCGATTTTGCCTGACTGCGTGCCGTCTCCATGACTTTCACCGCATTATTAGTACCCGACTGCAAACGTTCAATCATATCTTGGATTTCTTGGGTGGACTGATGAGTGCGACTCGCTAATGTACGAACCTCATCCGCAACAACAGCAAAACCTCGTCCTTGCTCGCCTGCTCGGGCCGCTTCAATCGCTGCATTTAGCGCCAATAAATTAGTTTGTTCAGCAATACCACGTATGACATCCAGCACCGCACCAATATCATCGCTTTCTGACGCTAACTTCTCAATCACATTGGCTGCCGTTTCAACCTCAGAAGCTAAACCATCAATCGATCGTATGGATTCTTCAACGACGTCTTTGCCTTTCTCTGAGGCTTCATCTGCCTGCCGGGCCGCATCAGCGGCTTCACTCGCATGACGCGCCACTTCCTGGACGGTCGCCGCCATTTCATTCATTGCTGTCGCCACCTGATCCGTTTCAGTCTGTTGCTGTCGCACGCCTTCACTGGTCTGCATGGAAACGACCGACATGGTAGAAGCCGCTAAAGCTAATTGGTCGGTGGTCTCTGAAATATCATGAACAATATTTGTTACATTCTGTGCCACTTTATTGAAACTTGTAGCAATATCACCGATCACATCATCACTTTGCAAATCACAACGCAACTTAATATTATTATTGGCAATTTGCTGAGCAACATGGGATAGTTCATGCAACTTATTCAACAACATAAGTTTTAAAATAAAGTAGTTTACCATCCCAATCACTACGCCCATAACCACACAGGCGGCGCTAAACCAACCCATCATACCTGCTTTCGGTTCGATAAAAATTTGAGCAATAAAAAGAAAAGCAATCCCAATAAATAAACCACAACCAAACGAGGTTAAAAATAAATTCTTCAAAAGGCTATGTTTCACTCAAATACTCCCTTCCATGATTCTGCACTGATTCTTCTTTAAGCGACAAGATACTCACAGATTATCCGTTTCAGAAAAATCAACACACAATTAAATTCGCATCGCGGTTTTAAAACACTAGGTTACCCAGTGTCAGATATAGGATTAGCGACGTACTTCTCAACGATCTTTAAGCAAATTTAATCAGTCATCGCACTGAGGCTATTTAACAAAGGCTGGAGCATTCGAAAACCAAACACACGCTGCCCAAAAAACGCGGATAACTAAGTTTCTTTTTCTGGCTTGGAAAGATATCTAAAAAACATATCAATATAAACCGACATTGGGCCGCCTAGCGTTTGAATATTGCGATGAGAATTGATTTCACCGGGGGTTTCTGAAGGAGGCCATACGTTGTTGTATTGCCGACTGACGAAAAATTTCTGTAGAATCAAGGATCAATTGAGATTAAATGATAGGCTGCTCAATGTTGGATTAAACGCTTTGATACATTTTAAGATAATCAGAACGGGCGATTGGCGACATACCCGCGACAGTCAACACATCTTGCAAATGAATAAGCTGACTCATTCCCAACAGAGTGCTTCCCAGTCCAGGTGTTGAACGGTTAAATTGCATAGCACGTTGCGCATTATTGGTCACATCAGTCAAAGTATCGCCTTTCAGCACCAACGCACCTGGCACCGCTAAATGCCCTTTCATCAAGGTGTGACTCGCCATCACATAAACGTTTAACTGATACGCCGCTTGCAACGTGGAAGCCATGCTAGCTGGCCCAGTCACCTGATTAAAGCGAGTGAAAGCCTCGCTCATTACAAGATTAAACGGCATTTGTATTAATCGAAAATGGTGACCTTGATAACGGCTCCCCTGTACTTTTTTCGCCGCTTTTTCCGCCAGTGCCAGCATCGAAGTTAACGACTGAAATCTCGGGTCATCCGTTGCCACCCGAAATCCATCAAACGCGGAAATACCGTAATAACGCACCCAGTTATGGCTAACCGCCGTCTCTAAACCAACAAAGATCTCTAGCAACTTTTGATTAACAAACGTCTTACCACGTTTTTTGATATGCACTTCAGGCTGATCGACTAAAAATCCATCTAACGTCTCCACCCCTAGCTGGGATCGGGATTCCTTCAGCTGATGGAGCAGATATTCAGGCGTTAATAGATGACAATTTTCGTATAAATCATCACGCCCCCCCAGACCATCAGCCATAATTTTTTGCGCAAACCAGTCATCAAACGACTCCGGCTTTCCATCCTGAAAACACAAAAAACCCCCTTTTGATACCAAAAAAAAATCCTGTCGGGACAGCCCCTGACTTAATGCTTTATTGATACCCTGACCAACCGCCACTAGCGAACGCCCATATCGGTAATGTGCGGCCGTATCAATGACATTAATTCCATTTTGCAGCGCACGACTGACAATCTCAGCAATCACATCATCCACTTGAGGATTGGCTTCGCCTGGGAAAGTGCCCACACCAATCGAGCTTAATTTAATTGACTCACCTGGAAATTCACTAAAATGTCCAACGGCTGTTTTGTCTTTGGCTTTTTTTTGATACACCCGCGTATGCTGGGCTGTTGCATAACCTCTGATCATAGAAATGAACTCCGTCGGATTTATTGCATTATTTTTAACCGACATCGGTGAAGGAGGCAACACTCACTGTACTGCCGATGGAAGAAAAATCTCTGTGTGTGGGATCAAGAATCAAGTGAAATCAAATGATAAGCTAGCCAATATCGGCTTTAACAAAAAACAGAATCAACACACGATACAATCACCCCGACAACACACGCGTAGCTATAGCTAATGCTCATATCAAGAATATGAAAAAAAATTAAAGAGGAAAGGTGAAAATCGGCCAACCACGATGAACAACTGACGTATCATCTTAAGCAGATACGTCAATCCCCATATAGCCGATGCACACAAAATGAAGAACGAAAGATGGCATATTACACGATTTATCTCATCGCAAACCCAATTAAAAAATCAGGCCGTTTAACTATTAGCGACCGCATCGACGGTATTCTTCTCGACCCAGCGATCACCCTTTTCAGTGATCTCTCTTTTCCAAAAAGGCGCACGGTGCTTCAAATCATTAATAATAAAGCGGCAGGCATCAAACGCGGCAGAGCGATGCTCAGACCATACGCCAACAAGCACAATGGATTCATCGGGTAAGATATTACCCACACGATGAATGACCAGCGTATCAACCACATCCCACTGATCCAGCGCTTCTTGACAGACCCTCTCTAAATGCCGCTCGGTCATGCCTGGATAATGATCAAGAAACATACTTGAAATGCCCTCAATCCCCCCATTAAAGTCTCGCATCGTGCCAATGAATGTCACCGAACCACCATGTTTACCTACATCAAGGTGCTCTCGCTGATAATCAGACATGGATTGCCACGGATCAAAACAAGCTTCTTGAACAATGACTTTCACGGAATCAACCTCCAGTGACGGGTGGAAAAAATGCAACTTCATCACCATCTATCAAAGCATGCTCAATGTGAGTATATTCCATATTCACGGCAATCAAGGTATTTTCTGGCAACACTTCATTGGACAATTGACCCCAAGCTTCCCTGACTGTTGCATTCTCAGACACCTGTATTTTATCTTCTGCGTGCCCCATCCGGTCACGCATGCTTGCAAAATATTTGATCGTAATGTTCATAAAATAACCTATGCCGAACGTTTCCAGGTACCCGACTTGCCACCAGACTTTGACAAAAGACCAATATCTTTCATCAGCATGCCTCGATCTACCGCTTTGCACATATCATATACTGTCAACAACGCGACTTGCACTGCCGTCAAGGCCTCCATTTCAATCCCTGTTTGACCTGCACATCTAACCGTTGCCACGCAGTATACTGAGTTCGCTTCCGGTTCCGCCGTTAAATCAAGCTCAACATTGGTGATCTGGATGGGATGACACAGAGGAATCAGTTCAGCGGTTTTCTTTGCCCCCATGATGCCCGCCACTCTAGCAATACCAAGCACATCCCCCTTTTTATGAGACCCTTTCATGATCAACGCCAGGGTATCAGCATTCATGCAAATACGTCCGTCCGCCACCGCTTCCCGTTGGGTGACATCTTTCTTGCCCACATCAACCATATGCGCCTCTCCTGAGGCATTAAAATGGGTCAGTGTGTTATCCATAAGCACAAACTCTCTGATATCAACTTAGGCTAATATGTGTAAGAAGTACGCGTAATAAAAATTCACGTACAGCTACCCACCAATTTGCGTCATACTTACTCGGCCTTGGAACTTCACCGTTGTCTCACGCATCGCAGATTGTTTACGTGACTCAAAACCATCCTTTGCTTTTTCTTTGAAAGCTTTACGAAATAGCGAAATGATATCTTCATCAGACGCACCACTTCGCAAAGGTTCCCGCAAACTGTATTCCTGGTCGGAATACAAACAATTTCGAATGCCGCCATCAGCGGTCAATCGAATTCGCGAACAGTTACCGCACAAACTACGGGTAAAGGCGGGAATAATCGCTATTTTTCCGGCATAACCTGGCACTTGAAAAATATGATGTTCAGTACGCGTACCGGAAGCTGGCTGAATATTCGGGTATTTTTGTTGAAGATGTTTTACCATGCTTTCAGCGCTTAAAAAATATTCCCCAGTATCCCATATTTGATGAGCATCGAATGGCATAAACTCAATAAATCTGACCGTCACCGCCGAGTCTTTGGTTAATTCGGTAAACACATCCAATTCATCGTCATTGAACCCCTTCATGACAACAAAGTTTATCTTTACTCTAGGAAAGCCGAGATCAAGCGCAAGATCAATGCTTTCTCTCACTTTATCAACCCCGGTACGACGGGTTATTTTGAGAAACCGATCAGGATCCATCGTATCAAGACTGATGTTAACACCCGTTAACCCGGCACTTCTTAAGTCTTTTGCGTATTTGGGAAAAATGATACCGTTAGTCGTTAAATGGGTTGAGCGAATGCCAGGCGTATTTGCCGCCCCTTCCACCATTTTGACGATATTTTTTCGGACGAGAGGCTCACCACCGGTAAAACGAACCTTTTTAACACCCATTTTCGCGAGCGCATTAATCACTCGCAGCACTTCATCACAACTTAAAATTTGCTCGCCATTCTTAAAATCAACCCCCTCTTCAGGCATACAATACGTACACCTTAGGTTGCACTTTTCAGTGACGGCTATCCGCACGTAATCAAATGTTCTGCCAAATGTATCCTGTAATGGCGCATATTCCTGAATATGCGAAGTGGATAACAATGCACTTTGTCCTTCTTTTAAAGCGCTGGCCGGCTTATCGTTGTCACAGACATTCTCATTTAATAGCACTTCCACACCCCCGGACCTTTATAAACTGTATTGTTCACTTAGCCAAAGACCTCGCATGACTCAACAAGGGTCTTCAAATTGCTGTCAATACACCCCGTTAAGGAATAACTCACTATTCATCTAAGTTATTAGGCTACCTAAAAATACCCTTTAACACAAGACAGAACAGCGATCCCCCCCTAAAAATTAATCAATGCATCCCTTCGCTCGCACTAAATTTTAATACTTGAAAATTTTCTATTTTAAGATATCAATTTAGTATAATTTTGATATTATTATGAAAGGATTAAGGCATTTTTATTCTACCGCACCTTAAAATCAATATTTGTTATCTTTTTTGGTTAACCATATAATGTAGCGCTTGTCAGGTCCTATTATGCCCAAACTTTATTGCATCCACGGCAAGTATTCTTAATGTCCCATTCCCGTAAAGTATCACTATACTTTATGCCAGTGTACAATATTAAGAAAGCCTTTGTTGATATAATTTAACCATTCTTTTAAATTCTGATTACCGATAACACAACTGAGTTCAGTTTTCGACCCCACCAGAAAAAACTCACCTAATGTAACACAAACCAAAACACTTAGTTAAGAGATAGACTACAATTTTTGGCTATCCACCCCGGCTTGTTCATTGTTTCTTCAGTCATTTTTCTTTACTTGACAGGAATGCTAGGTAAATCAGCAAACCATTTGTTAATGCGTAAGTAATAGCGTACAAAGATGGCTTAGCCGTTTTCTGACATTATGAGATATACTGGCGTTTGATAATTTGTCGATGGCATTTTGAGTGAACAATATACGTTTATATGATTTAGGCGAAGCAAGTCTAATAACCACTACTACCTATCTGGAAACATAAGGTTATTTCATGGAATATCACCGAGGACGTTGGGAATCATTAAGTAATCTACAGATCGCTCGATCACACGGCGTGGTTGTTACCTATCAAAACCAGTTATATGTCTTTGGCGGCGGCGGACCCGCGTTTAAAAGCTTAAGTAGCGTTGTTGCCTACGACCCTAAAAGCGACACCTGGCAATCACGTGCGGATATGCCAACCGCCAGGTCAGGCACGGCAGGCTTTTTAATCAATGAAAAAATTTATATTATTGGTGGAGGCTTTAAGCAACCCGATGGTAACTTCCAATTTTTAACCACGGTCGAAATCTACGACCCAGTAACCGATCGCTGGGAAACCGGCCCGGCGATGCTACAACCCCACGATTACCCGGCAGCCACCCGCATAGACAATGACATTTACATTTTAGGTGGTCATCACCCAGAAGCTTGCTTAGGCGGCCCTAAAACCGACCCAGGGTTTAATTTTTGTGAAAAATTGGCGGGTAATCACCGTGCCTGGCAGGAAATTGCAGCTCAGCCTACCCCGCGATTTGCGGCCGCAGCGATTACCATTAACAATACCTTGTGGAATTCAGGCGGTGTTGCATTTAGGCCCCAAGGATTTAATAATTTTGATTTTTTTGAAGTCTATTCACCCATAACAAACGACTGGCATCGGGCCGAACTCACGTTACCCTGGCCAGCGGCAGGTCACGGTCTTTGCACGATCGACGACAACCTCTTCTTTTTTGGTGGTTACAGCACCGATAACATTCATCACCGTGCCGCCTGCCTTTCGCTGACAAACAAAGAATGGCTTAGACTACCCGACATGCCATGCCCACGCGCTGCCATGGGCCTGGGGGTCATTGACAATACTATCTATTTAGTTGGAGGCTGGGCCGACGATGGCCGAACACCACTCGCCTCTATCATTGCCTATACTTATTGACTACGTTGAGGATATTCTGTGGATAACAACCAACTCAAACGCTATAGCCGACACATCATGTTGCCCCAAATGGATTATGATGGTCAGCAGGCATTGCTGGATGCTCGCGTATTTATCTTAGGG
>VAPK010269946.1_pt1 | contig 13366 bp, 13 predicted proteins | sample 3395031 | NCBI WGS metagenome assembly VAPK01 (sample SAMN08290443, study PRJNA428436) | hydrothermal vent metagenome | isolation source: Deep-sea hydrothermal vent chimney 1 | place: Pacific Ocean: Juan De Fuca Ridge | reverse complement strand
TATTGGTGCTTGCCTATGGTGTGTTGAAATCAGGAAAACCGTTCGATGTGAATTATCAAAATTAGTTCAGATTAGGCTTGCTTTTTAAGACAGTATCTGACTCTATTGATTCTTGCTATTGATTCATTAGATATCAGTTTTCCGAAAAAAACATCCTAGGTTGGAATTGTTAATAGTGAGAGGATGAATTTCCCTATCACTATTTGGCTTCCATATAGCTCTCACCTCTTTTTGTTCTGAGAACTCAGTTTCTTTAATTAAAGAAGAGTGTTGCCCAGTTGAAGCTTTACCCGATGTAAGGTTAAGAGTTCTATCTTGATATGTGCACTCATACAAACCTTCAAAACTTGCACCATTTAGCGATATTATCCTATTTAAAGTTTGAAAAAATTCTTCTTGGTAAACTAGTTCAAGGCATTCATCAGTACCTCCTAAAGAATTCATCACAAGCTTTGAGGCTTCTGAAGAAAGGCATAAAATAAACAGATCTTGAGAAGATTGCTTTCTTGTCATGTGGATGTTTCCCAATGAAATGTTTCTACACTCTCCACTAATTTCGATCAATCCTTTAAGCGCATCAGGAGTCTTAGTTAAGTAATCATAATTCTCTATTTCTCCAATGTCTAAATTAATTAATTTAGTACCTTCTGTTGCATCAGAGATACCTTTTTTATGTTCAGAATTTCGAAAATCAAAAAGAGTTCCAATTCTTATGGAACCTCTTTTCAATAGGGCATTAGAAAATCTTTTTGGTAAATATTTATATAATCTCATTGTGTCTAACTTGTTAATACCGAGAATTAAAAATTCTACTAAGCGTGCTATGAGAATAGTTTACTCCAAAAGCATAGCCTGCGTTAACTTACCGTTTTCTTAAACCGATGCACCCAAACTAGGCTATCGTTATTCCACTCCATACCCGCATGCATGCGTAAAATTAGAGCTTTATAGGCTTCCATGCTGGGATAGCCTTCGGCTTGGGCGCTGGCATCGGTCATATCGCCTAGGGTTTCACGATCTAAGCTGGTGAGGGTGAATGTAACCCCTTCAAGTTCAAATGTTTCGCCAGGGTAGGCATAGACACCATCGCGGCGTTGCTCTGTTTTTTTGCCGGCGAGGGCGGCTTCGACTAGCTTTGGATGGGTGACGAGGCGATCGATGTCGCAGGATTTTTCTGGATATTGCGAGTTACTCATTTTGGATACCTTTTTATTGCTTAGCTGTTTGTAATCGATTCCGCAGTTTTTCAACCTGCTGAGAGAGTTCTTCGGGCAGTTTATCGCCGAATTTTGCATAGTATGATTCGATACCGTCTAGCTCAGCGAGCCAGCCTTTGATATCGACATCGAGTAATTGTGCGAGATCTTGGTCTGGTAGATTTAAGCCATTTAGATCTAGGCCATCTTTTGTTGGCATATTGCCAATGGGGGTTTCAACGGCATCGGCTGTACCATCGCAGCGTTCAAACACCCATTTGAGCACACGGCTATTTTCGCCAAAACCGGGCCAGATGAACTTGTCTGCTGCATTTTTACGGAACCAGTTTACATAGAAGATATTGGGCAGGGTGGCATTGTCTTGTTGCCCCATTTTAAGCCAGTGGCCCCAGTAATCCGCCATATTGTAACCACAGAAGGGCAGCATCGCCATCGGATCGCGGCGTAATTTTCCGAGGGTGCCGAAGGCGGCGGCGGTCATTTCTGAGGCAATGATGGTGCCCATAAAAACACCATGATTCCAGTCTGTCGCCTCTGTTACCAGTGGGGTGACAGATTGGCGACGGCCGCCAAATAGAATGGCGCTGATGGGTACACCTTGTGGCGATTCCCATTCGGGGGCGACCACGGGACATTGGGCGATATTTGCGGTGAAGCGGGAATTGGGGTGGGCGGCGGGTTCATCTGAATCGGGAGACCATTTATTGCCTTTCCAATCAGTGAGGTTGTCAGGCGGCGTATCTGTCATGCCTTCCCACCAGACATCGCCATCATCAGTTAAGGCGACATTGGTGAAAATGGTATTGGATTCTAATGTACGCATCGCATTCGGATTGGATTGCATACTGGTGCCTGGCGCAACGCCAAAAAATCCCGATTCGGGATTGATGGCATAGAGCTGCCCATCTTCGCCAAACCGCATCCAGCAAATATCATCGCCGACGGTTTCAATTTTCCAACCCGGTAAGGTAGGCTTGAGCATGGCGAGATTAGTTTTACCACAGGCACTGGGGAAAGCCGCTGCGATATATTTAGAATTGCCTTCAGGATTGGTCAATTTCATGATCAGCATATGCTCAGCTAACCAACCTTCATCTTGCGCGATGGTGGAAGCAATGCGAAGTGCTAAACATTTTTTGCCGAGCAGGGCATTGCCACCATAGCCTGAACCGAATGACCAAATTTCACGCGTTTCTGGATAATGCACAATATAGCGGTTATCAGGGTTACAAGGCCAAGGCACATCTTGTTGGCCTGCCTGCAAGGGGACACCAACAGAATGTACGCAAGGCACGAACTCACCTTCATCACCTAAGGCATCGAGCACGCCTTGGCCAACACGCGCCATGATTTGCATATTAGTGGCCACATAAGGGGAATCACTGAGTTGCACGCCGATTTTAGAAAGCGGCGAGCCAATCGGCCCCATGCAAAAAGGAATCACGTATAGCGTACGACCTGTCATGCAGCCTTTGAATAGGCCATTCAAGATATGCCGCATCTCATCAGGTGCCGCCCAGTTATTAGTGGGGCCAGCATCTTGCTCTTTTTCACTACAAATAAAGGTACGATCTTCCACCCGCGCGACATCAGCAGGGGTGGAGCGAACATAATAGCTATTAGGGCGCTTCTCTTCGTTGAGCTTAATGGCAGTGCCCGCTTGAATCATGATATCCCAAGCGGTGAGCCATTCTGCATCAGTGCCACCATACCAAATAATGTTATCTGGCTGTGTGAGTGCGGCTATGCGATCAATCCATGAAAGCAGTTTTTTATTGTTCGATTGCATGGCGCACATGTAGTGAAAAGTCTCTTAAAATTCAAGCCTTATCATACGGGTTTTTTCCCTTATTTTAAACTCCCATTTCGAAGAATTTAATTAACCTGAATTTGGGATAAGAATAGTCAGCAACACTATCATTCTCAATGGCTTACTGGTGGTCACACTTTGGAACAAATAAAAAACACTATCATTACCCGACCAGTGCCTTTATTTTAGTGGATATCAAGGCGAGTTTACGCAGTAATAGCGCGCTATTGCCAGTGAAATCAACGCGGATAGCCGCTAAAATAAAGGTGCTGGATGGCTGTGCTTATCCCAATTTCAGGTTAACTATATGCCTTGGCTCACTAGATACTCTTCATAAGTGCCATCAAAATCATTGATGCCTGTCTCTGACATATCGAGCACACGTGTTGCGAGCGTAGATACAAATTCACGATCATGACTGACGAAAATAAGCGTGCCTTCATAGCGCTCTAGCGCCATATTCAATGATTCGATAGACTCCATATCCATATGGTTTGTCGGTTCATCCATCACTAAAATATTGGGTTTTTGGAGCAATAATTTACCAAACATCATCCGACCTTTTTCACCACCAGAAAGCACTTTAGCTTTCTTATCAATTTGGTCGCCAGAAAATAATAGGCGGCCTAAGGTGCCACGGATAATTTGTTCATCATCAGAAGGCTTGCCCCACTGCTGCATCCATTGAAAGAGCGTGAGATCATTATCGAACAATTCTTCGTGGTCTTGTGCGTAATAACCGATATTGGCATTTTCAGACCATTTCACGATGCCTGATTTAACGGCTAATTCCTTCACCAATGTTTTTACGAAGGTCGTTTTACCAATACCATTCGGGCCGATAACGGCAATTTTTTCGCCCACTTCAACCCGCATATTGAAATCTTTAAATAATAAATCTTCGCCATTATAGCCTTGGCTCAAATCTTTAATTTCAACCGCATTACGGAATAACTTTTTCTCTTGCTCGAAGTTGATATAAGGATTGACTCGGCTCGAAGGCTTGATATCATCCAATTCGATTTTTTCAATCTTTTTAGCGCGGGAGGTTGCTTGCTTGGCTTTAGAGGCATTCGCAGAGAAGCGACGCACAAACTCTTCAAGCTCTTTGATTTGCGCTTTTTTCTTATCATTACCGGCCATCATGGTGGCGCGCGCCTGAGTCGATGCGAGCATATAGTTATCATAATTACCTGGGAAAACACGGATTTCACCATAATCTAAATCGGCCATATGCGTACAGACACTATTTAAGAAATGGCGATCATGTGAAATGATAATCATGGTGCTATTGCGCTGTTCGATAATATCTTCTAGCCAGCGGATGGTGTTGATATCCAGATGGTTAGTCGGCTCATCTAGGAGCAGGATATCGGGATCGGCAAATAAGACTTGCGCCAATAGAATCCGTAGTTTCCAACCCGGCGCAATGGCGCTCATGGGGCCATTATGTTGCTCGGTTGGGATGCCAATGCCGAGTAATAACTCACCCGCACGAGATTCAGCCGTGTAGCCATCCATTTCAGCATATTCGCCTTCTAGTTCAGCGACTTTGATGCCATCTGCTTCGCTCATTTCAGGCAAGTTGTAAATGCGGTCACGTTCATGATGCACTTCCCATAGCTTCGCATCACCCATAATAACAACGTCAATCACGCGATGATCTTCATAAGCAAACTGATCTTGCTTCAATACCGCAAACGTTTCATTGGGATCAATACTGATATTGCCCGCTGTTGGCGTAAGTTCGCCGGATAAAATCCGCATAAAAGTGGATTTACCACAGCCATTGGCGCCAATCAAACCATAGCGATTACCACCGCCAAATTTGATGGATACGTTTTCAAATAATGGCTTGGCGCCAAATTGCATGGTGATATTTGAAGAAGCTAACACGGTGGTAAATTCCTATACTTGGATGGTGAGTTTATAAAAAGTTAACCCACCATTATACAGGAGTTTAGATGTTACCAATAAGTGCTAATTTTTGAATTCGGGATAGTTTCTTAATTGCGGCTTCTCGCTTGGATGCGGCACTGCGATCGGCTTGTGGTTCGGAATAGACTAATGCCTTAGCTGGGCTGGTTTTGAAAAAACGCGCCCCTTTTTTACCTTGTTTATGCTCTTGGAACCGTCGGTCAATGTCAGTGGTAATACCGGTGTAGAGATGTCCATTTTCTGCTTCGATGAGGTAAACGAACCAGTTACTCGGTGTGTCATTCTTCGCCATGAAACTGCAAGGATGCCGAATTGATGCAGTAACGTAAGCCTGTTGGCGGTGGGCCATCATCAAAAATATGGCCTAAGTGGCCATCGCACTGGCTACAGCGGAGTTCGATGCGGATCATCCCGTGTGTGACATCGCGGCGCTGAATAATCGTATCAGATTTAAGTTGATCGAAAAAGCTGGGCCAGCCACACCCTGCGTGAAACTTATCATGAGATGAAAATAAGGGCTGATTGCAGCAAATACAATGATATTTTCCAATATCACCATGTTCATAATAAGCACCAGAATAGGGCGCTTCTGTGCCGGCTTTACGGGTCACCCGAAATTGTTCATCATTAAGTTGTTCACGCCATTGGGCGGTTGTTTTGCTGATCTTTGAAGCCATGAGTTTATTATGCACCTGACTTGCTGGTTCGGCAATAGGGAGATATGATTAAAGCATGATTCTAGAAAACGCCCCTAGCTGGCAAGCCGCATTACTTGCAGAATTTGATGCGCCGTATGTACAGGCATTGAAAGCTTTCCTACGAGCAGAGAAAGATGCCCAAAAAATAATTTATCCACCTTCCGCTAACTGGTTTCATGCGCTTGAGGCGACACCACTGAATAAAGTGAAAGTGGTTATTCTTGGGCAAGATCCTTATCATCAGGCAGGGCAGGCGCATGGCTTATGTTTTTCGGTATTACCAGGTGTAAAAACGCCGCCTTCTTTGGTGAATATGTATAAAGAGCTAGCAACAGACTTGGGCATTGTACCCGCTAATCATGGCTATTTAGAAAGCTGGGCACAGCAGGGTGTGTTATTACTCAATGCGGTATTAACCGTTGAAGATTCGAATGCGAATGCACATCAAGGTAAAGGCTGGGAGCAATTTACAGACAAGATTATTGACACCGTGAATACGCAATGTGAGCAGGTGGTTTTTTTACTTTGGGGCAGCTATGCGCAGAAGAAGGGCGCTATGATTGATACGCAGAAGCATTTGGTATTGAAAGCACCACATCCTTCGCCATTATCGGCATATCGTGGTTTTTTTGGATGTCAGCATTTTAGTCAGGTAAATACCTATCTTGAGTTGGCGGGTAAACAAGGAATAGATTGGCGACTGCCTCAATTATAAGAAATAAACGGCGCGGCTTGGTACAATGCGCGCCATGAGAAATTTAACGGGATTAAAATTGCACAGCCGTAGGCTGCGGCCCAGTGGCGACATAGGCGGTGGCATACAGGGATATATGCCATGATTAAGCTTAATCAACTTTCTATTCGTCGCGGCGTGCGGCTGCTTTTCGAAGCGGCAAACCTAACAATCCATCCAAGACAAAAGGTCGGGTTGACGGGCGCGAACGGCACAGGAAAATCCAGCTTATTTGCTTTATTCCGCGGAGAGTTACAGGCTGATGTGGGTAGTGTATCTATCCCTGATGCATGGGTCATTGCGCATGTGGCGCAGGAAACGCCAGCAACCGATTTAGCCGCAATTGAATATGTGTTGCAAGGCGATGCCGACTATACGCGTTTTCAGCAGCAACTCAGCGAGGCAGAAGCCAATCATGATGGCGATCTGCAAAGTACACTCCATGATAAATTAGCCACGATTGATGGTTATACTGCCCGCAGCCGAGCAGGGCGGTTATTGCATGGCTTGGGGTTTAGTGCTGAGCAAGAGTTGCTTCCTGTTAATTCATTTTCAGGTGGCTGGCGGATGCGATTGAATTTGGCGCAGGCGTTGATGTGTCGCTCAGATCTTTTATTATTAGATGAACCAACAAACCATTTAGATTTAGAAGCCGTGTATTGGCTAGAGGAATGGTTGCGAAGCTATCAGGGCACATTGATGTTAATTTCCCATGATCGTGATTTTTTAGATCGGGTAGTGACGCATATTGTGCATATCGAACAGCAGGGGATGAAATCTTACACGGGCAACTATTCGGCCTTTGAAATTGCCCGCGCAGAACATTTAGCAAATCAGCAGGCAGCGCATAAGAAACAGCAACGAGAAATCGCCCATATTCGGAGCTTTGTGACGCGGTTTAAGGCCAAGGCAACCAAAGCAAAACAAGCACAAAGCCGGGTGAAGGCGTTAGAGCGGATGGAGCTGATTGCACCGGCGCATGTGGATTCACCGTTTCATTTTAGTTTCTCGCCGCCAACGCGATTAACTGCGCCATTATTAACCTTAGATAAAGTGGCAGTGGGGTATGATGATAATCCATTATTGACGGGTGTTAAATTATCGTTAGCGCCGGGCGATCGTATTGGTTTGTTGGGGCCAAATGGGGCGGGTAAATCAACGCTGATTAAATTGATTGCAGGCACTTTGCCACCGCTGCAAGGTAAGCGCCGAGAAGCGAAAGATATTCGGGTGGCTTATTTTGCCCAGCATCAGTTAGAGCAACTTTATGTTGAAGATACACCGTTGCAGCACCTGCAACGCTTAGATAGGCAGGCAAGCGAAAGCGACTTACGTGATTTCTTGGGAGGCTTTGGTTTTAAAGGCGATGATGCATTGGCACCTGTGGGGCCATTTTCTGGTGGTGAAAAAGCGCGATTAGTATTGGCTTTATTGGTCTATCAAAAACCTGCATTGCTGTTGCTCGATGAGCCAACCAATCACTTAGATTTAGAGATGCGCTTGGCGTTGACTTTGGCCTTGCAGGATTTTGAAGGGGCGCTGGTGGTGGTGTCACATGATCGGCATTTATTACGCACGGTGGCAGATGATTTATGGATAGTATCGGAGGGTATGGTTCAGCCATTTGATGGTGATTTAGATGATTATCGCCAGTGGCTAATGAATAAAGATAAGCCCGTTAAAACAGTAATAGAAAGCAATCAGACAAATACCCGAAAAGCAGATCGCCAAGCATCAGCAGAAGCCAGAAAGAAATTACAGCCTTTGCGGAATCAGGTGAAAAAAGCAGAACAGCAGATGGAATCATTACAGGCAAAATTAGAGGGTTTGGAGACTGCGCTGGCAGACAATAGCCTTTATGAGGATGGTGCTAAGAATAAGCTAAAAACAACCCTTGCGGATCAAGCGACATTGAAAGTAGGATTAGAGCAAGCAGAATTAGATTGGTTTGAAGCGACAGAATCGCTGGAAGCCGCACAAAGAGATATAGCATAATGGCATTATTAAATTTAAAACAAATTACCGTTAGTTATGGCGGCCCGAATCTATTAGATAAGGTGGATTTTCAACTCGATCGTGGTGAACGCGTGTGTTTGGTTGGGCGGAATGGCGCAGGTAAATCAACATTGATGAAATTGATTGCCGGAGAGCTCACCCCAGATGGTGGCGAGATCCTTGGCAAAGGTTTGAAAATTGCGCGATTGGAGCAAGAAGTACCAAGCGGCACAGAAGGCACGGTGTTTGATGTAGTGGCTGCGGGCTTGGGTGAGATTGCACCCTTGTTGATTGCTTATCATCATGTATTACATCAATTAGAAACAGATGCTTCAGAGAAGGTGTTGAATGCGTTAGAGAAGGCGCAGCATGATTTAGAGGCTGTGGATGGCTGGTCTGTTGAGCAGAAGGTGGAAAACGTTATTTCGCGGCTGTCATTAGATGCAGATACGGAATTCTCTGCTTTATCGGGCGGGATGAAGCGGCGTGTTTTGCTGGCGCAAGCCTTGGTGAAAGAACCTGATATTTTATTGCTTGATGAGCCGACCAATCATTTAGATATTGCATCAATTTCGTGGTTAGAGGAATTTTTAAAAAGCTATCAAGGCACGGTCTTATTTATTACCCATGATCGGATGTTTTTACAGAACTTAGCCACGCGGATTGTGCAGTTGGATCGCGGGAATTTAGTGAGTTTCCCCGGCGATTACGCAAATTATTTACAGCGCCGAGAGGAAATGCTGTCTGATGAAGCGCAGCAGAATGCCTTGTTTGATAAAAAACTAGCACAAGAAGAAGTCTGGATTCGGCAGGGGATTAAGGCGCGGCGGACGCGTAATGAAGGACGCGTGCGGGCATTAGAACAATTACGCAGGGAACGCAGCCAACGCCAAGATAAAGTGGGCAATGTGAAAATGGCGCTGCAAGAAGGCTCGCGCAGTGGCAAGCTGGTGATTGAAGCGGAAGGATTAGGCCAAGTTTATGATGGACGTACCTTATTTAGTGATTTTACAACCTCAATTCAGCGTGGCGATAAAATTGGGGTGATTGGTCCTAATGGCTGTGGTAAAACCACTTTATTATCGATTTTATTAGGAAAATCCGAGCCACAGACAGGTGAGGTGAAACGCGGCACTAAGTTAGAAGTGGCTTATTTTGACCAGTTGCGTAGTCAGTTGGATGAAGAAGCCAGTGTGGTTGATAATGTGGGGCAAGGAAAAGACTTTGTTGAAATTAATGGTGCTGAGAAGCATGTAATGGGCTATTTGCAGGATTTTTTATTCACCCCAGCGCGCGCACGCACACCCGTGAAGGCATTATCTGGTGGTGAGCGTAATCGTTTGTTATTGGCTAAATTATTCACCCAGCCTGCTAATTTATTGGTGATGGATGAGCCGACCAATGATTTGGATGCCGAAACGCTAGAACTATTAGAGGATTTGGTCACTAATTATCAGGGTACATTATTGCTCGTGAGCCATGATCGGGCCTTTATTAATAATGTGGTCACCAGTACGATTGTATTTGACGATGATGGCCAAGTCCGTGAGTATGTGGGTGGCTATGATGATTGGCAACGTAAGCGCACGATTGATAAAGGCATCGTTGCACCGGTTACGAAAAAAGCGAAACTGGTTAAAGAAACCGTTAAGCCTAAACTAAGTTATCAAGAAAAACAGCTGCTCGAGAAATTGCCTGTTCAAATAGAAGAAATGGAAGTAAAACAAGCAACCTTACATGATCAAATGGCGAAAGCTGATTTTTATCAGCAGGATGCAGATAAGATAGCACGAACACAAACTGAGTTAACTGACTTAAAAGCGAAGCTCGCAGCAACATATGAGGAATGGGAAGCGTTAGACGCGAAACAATAAAAACACCACGGTTTCATTGTAGATAAACAGTGGCGTTTAGTAACTATTTTTTAGTGGTCGGTTTCTGCTTCGCAGCAGTGGCTGTTTTGACTGGTGCCTTTATAGTGATACCAGAATCATTTAGAATGCGGACTTCTCGTTGCGGGAATGGCATCTTAATATCATTTTCTTTTAATGTTTTCCAAATAATCAGCATTAAATCTGAATCAACCCTGTTTTCACCATCATCGACGCCATCCATCCAATATTCAACATGGAAATTCACACCTGATTCGCCAAAAGCAATAACTTCACAATCGGGTTTTTCAGGTTCTTGTAGAATCTGTGGGTGTTGACTGATTGCCGCTAAGATAATCTCAGGTACTTTAAGGATGTCTGTATCATAAGATACGGAGAATTCAACGGTATAACGCTGGCGGGTATCGACATGCGTCCAATTGGTAAAGGCGGTGGTAATGAATTGCTCATTAGGCACCATAATGCTTTTGCCATCATACGATTCTAGGGTTGAACTACGCATATTGAGTGCTGTTATCGTACCTGTGCGACCATCTTCTAGCTCGACATAATCGCCAATGGTGATTGACCGATCGAGCAGGATAATCATACCCGAGATAAAGTTAGCAGCGATTTGTTGCAAACCAAATCCAAGTCCAACTCCTAAAGCACCACCAAAGACAGCAAGTGTGGTGAGGCTAATCCCTGCAACTTGCAATAACAACATGAATAAAACAAAGAATAATCCCATTTCAAATAGTTTGGCAAAAATTTCTTTAGTGCCTGTATCCAATGTGTCTTTGCTACGAATAGCTTGTTGCCCTGCCACATTGGAGATGCGACCGAGCCAAAATAAAACAGAGCCGAACACACCGATACGCAGCAAAGTGAGGGCTGATAGGCGGATATTGCCGATTTGTAATGCCATACCTTCTAATGTTTCGGTAACATTATCCAGCCAGCCGAAAACATAAAGCGTTGCCATTGGGATACCTACCCACTTGAGCAGCATATTGATAAAAGGCGTTTTGATGAAATGGGTGTTGATAGTATGCAGGAATAAGACAACGGCGAGCCCTTGAGCAATAATAACTAACCAAGATTGTCCGACAGCTTCTTTGGTCGCAGCGGCAGCAGCACCCAGTAAAAGAACAGTCAGAAGAGGGAACAGCAAATCACGTGTAGCATAGAGCATCTCACGCAATCTAAGCCTGGGGCCATCTTGCGGGGCATCATGAAAAACAGCAATTCTCTTTTTGAGCTGTTTGGCAATAAAAGTGGCTAAGATTATAGCGACGATGACACCAGCCAATTGTGCATAAAACTTAGGACTGGTGGCCCATTTAGCAAGAATATCGATATATTCTAAGGCTTGGACTTTGATGCTTTCTAAGTTTATATTCATGATGCGCCTTTTTAGTTCTCGACAGTGTCTTGAGCCGCTTCAATATCAGTACTTACTTCATCGGTAGCATCTATTGTTTCTTTTGCCGCGCTATCTGTTTCAATCAGGTCATCATCATCTCCTAGCCCAACCGTATTTAAGATGCGTTGAAAGAAGCCCACTTTCTTTTTATCCAATGGCACCACAACATTGCTATCTTGACGTTCTGATTCAGATAAGTCGGCATAATCAACTACCCGCACATCCCCAGTAATATTATCCAAGGTGTCATCATTAAAAAATAAGGTGATATGACGTTGTTGACGTTTGCCGTTGCCAGGGTGGAAGCTATAAAGATAATCCCAACGGTCGGGGTGGAAGGTATCAATGAGCAGCGGTGTGCCCAGTATGAAGGTGACTTGTGATTTTGACATCCCTATTTGAACTTTATTAATCATTTCCTGAGAAACATCATTACCTTGTTGGATATCAATGCGGTAAACGCCGGGTATTTTATCGGTGTTACAAGCACTTAATAATAAAGCAGAGAGCACAAGGCTATAAATAAAAACTATTTTCATTTAGAATAAGATCCAGTTGTAGCGGCTTTGCTTGTGTTGGTTAGAGCGAAGCCGTGATAATTAATATGTGCAATTGTATAGGAAACACCATGGAAAGTCAGGATCTACGAAAAGCAGGGTTAAAGGTGACGCTACCTCGAATGAAGGTGCTGGAAATCCTTGAAACATCAAAACAACGGCATATGAGCGCAGAAGATGTGTATAAAGCATTGCTTGATATGGGAGAAGAGATTGGCCTGGCAACGGTATACCGCGTGCTCACCCAGTTTGAAGATGCGGGGTTGATTTCACGGCTGAATATTGAAGGCGGTCATGCGGTTTTTGAAATGGAAGATGGGACACACCATGACCATTTATTATGCGTGCGTTGTCATCGGATTGAAGAATTTGTTGATGAAGTAATTGAAGAGCGACAACGTGTGATTGCGACAGAAAAAGGCTTTGAGATGACAGATCATAGTTTGTATATTTATGGTGTGTGTAAAAAGTGTCAATAAGCGATGGACGTCTCAAATAATAGACGATTAGATGCGCTTGTTTTAGAAGCAAAGCAATATCAGAAGAATCGAGAGGGCACGTATCGTGAGCGGGCGCTTAAAATGTATCCGTGGGTTTGTGGGCGATGTTCGCGAGAGTTTACGCGACTGAATTTGCAAGAGCTCACCGTTCATCACCGTGACCATAATCATGATAATAATCCAGCGGATGGTAGCAATTGGGAGTTATTGTGTTTGTATTGCCATGATAATGAGCATTCTCGGTATATTGATCAGGTGCGGTATGGCAGCGCTTCAGCTGGCGAGGCAGAGGAAGGTGGTACGACGCATAACCCGTTTGGTGGGTTGGCTGGGTTGTTGAAGAAAAAGTAACTCAGAGTGCTTCCCGAATGTCTGATTTTAGGCTATTAGGAATAAACCTTGTGCCGAACCAAATTAATCCGAGCACGATGACAATATCATCTAACTGGCCAAGGATGGGGATGAAATCAGGAATAAGGTCGAATGGCATAGCGAGATAGGCTAAGGCGGCGATGAGACACCATTTGGCGATTTTGGGCGTGCGTTTATCCGTTGCTAGGACGTGGTAATAGCGGAGTTCTTGCTTGATCTTTTGAATTTTAGATTTGATCGTCATTTCAG
>VAPK010094287.1_pt1 | contig 13366 bp, 14 predicted proteins | sample 3395031 | NCBI WGS metagenome assembly VAPK01 (sample SAMN08290443, study PRJNA428436) | hydrothermal vent metagenome | isolation source: Deep-sea hydrothermal vent chimney 1 | place: Pacific Ocean: Juan De Fuca Ridge | reverse complement strand
GATATAATTTTGATATTACCGTTTTCCATTGGATAAGCATAACATCCCTGGGTTTCCAGGTATAAATGCTCTTGCCCGTTTGTAAAGGTTTCTCCTTCAAATACATATTCACAATTTGCAAATGAATTATTGGTATCTCCAAGTACAAAGGAACGTGGTTCATTGATAAAACTACCTTTACTTTTTGCTTCTTTTGCTGTTGTAATTACAGGAAGATTTTCAAACTCGATATGAATAAGTGCCCGAGCTTTTTTTGCAATAATTTCGTTCTTGGCAACGATAAAAGCAATGGGTTGACCGGCAAAATGGACTTCATCTTCTGCCCATAAAGGTTCATCGGGAATTATACCTCCAATTTGATTGACACCAACAATATCTTTATAAGTAAATATCTTAGCAACACCTTCTACTTTTTCGGCCTTGGTATAATCTATATTTACAATTTTTCCATGTGCACATGGTGAATCAAATGCCAATCCAATATATGTATTTTGTTTGGTTATGATGTCATCCACAAACAAAGATTCACCTCTGAGATGACCAAAAGAATCTATATTTTTCATTGTTTTTGTCATACAACCAGGCTTTGAAATTTAATGATTTCCGGGAATAATTCTATAAAATGAGCATAAAATAACTGCCTGGCTAACAGTCTTTTGTAATTTAAAGAACCTCTTACGTCGCTTATGGGTTCAATCTCGGTTTGTAAGATGCTTTCTGCTTTTTTAATGTTTTCCCAATTTAATTCTAGACCTATTAAAAAGGAACTTGTTTTATGCAAATACTTTGGTATGGCAGCTACTCCTCCAAGAGATACATGAGCCTCTACTATTTTTGTATTGTTTAATTTTATTTTGCACGCGGTATTGACACTTGCAATGTCTAAATGCTTGCGTTTACTAACTTTTTCAAAATTAAAAAAAGTACCTTCTTTAGGTAATTCAAAGGAGATAGCTTTTAGTATTTCATTTTCTTGAAGGTCGAAAACTTTATAGGAATGGTGAAATTCTGAAAAAGGAATTTCTCTTTCAGAACCATTATTATGTCTTAAAGTAAGCGTACTGTTTAAGGCTAAAAAGAAAATAGACATATCACCTATAGGAGAAGCATTTACAAAATTACCACCTAGGGTTCCCATATTTCTTATGGGTTGTGATGAAATGACTTTTAAATATTTTTTAAGATTGGGAAACGCAGTGTTTAATTTGGCATTAGTTGCAATATCTGTTACAGTGGTGTTTGCACCAAGTGTACAATTACCATTTGCAAATTGTATCCCCTTAAGGGAATTATCCTGAAGGATGAGGTTAATTTTATTTTCTGATAATTCATCTGCGCGGGTAACATAAAGATCTGTTCCATTGGCAACCAGATGACCTTTTGTTTCGAGTTGGGTAATTTCTAATTGTTTTAGTCTACGAGGTATGTCATTAAAGTAGTTGGGAATGAATTTATTTTTTGTTAACCAATTAATCTGATCCGTCGGATTGACTTCTTTTAAATTATTCTCGACTCTTTTAGATGCTTTTTCAATGGATTTATATCCGGTACAGCGACAAATATTTCCGCTTATAGCGTCATTACATTTATAATTGTCACTCTTGTCATAATTTAAGGCATATCCGGTAAGGGAAACCACAAAACCAGGAGTGCAAAAACCACATTGCGTAGCATAGTTGTCATACATAGCCAATTGAGCAGTATTTAAATTATTATCTAAATTAACACCTTCAATGCTAACTATATGCCGGCCATTTGCATTTCCTAATGGAGAAATACAGGAAGTGATATTTTGATAAGAAACTTTGTCATTTATTAAACTACCAACCAATATCGTACAGGCTCCGCAATCGCCTTCACGACAACCTATCTTGGTGCCTTTTAACTGCTCATGTTCACGAATAAAGTCTAATAAAGTTACACCTGAATTGACTTCGGTTTGAATGAGTTTATCGTTTAATATAAATTGTATCATATGTAATTGGCAAGATACTAAAAATGTAAAATAAATATATTTCAATAGTATTTAAAATTAAAAAAAGTACTAGTACTTTTACAGCTATGTTTTTAAAGCGTTCATTTTACGACATTCTATTGATAAAGTTGTGTTATAAGGGTTTGATTATTATTCTATTATTTTTAGTAGCATCTTGTACCACACGAAACGAAAATCAATTAAATATTGCAACAGCTGCAAACATGCAGTTTGCCATGCAGGAATTGGCTAACTATTTTGAAAAGGAAACCGGTATTCACAGCGAAATTATAGTAAGTTCTTCGGGGAAACTAACAGCGCAAATTAGAGAGGGTGCACCCTTTGATGTTTTTGTATCTGCCGATATGAAATATCCGAATGAAATTTATAAGAAGGGATTGAGTATTGGTAAACCGGAAGTATATGCTTATGGTAAATTGGTAATCTGGACGGTAAATTCACAATTAAAACCAACGATTAAAAGTTTTGAGAAAAAACAAGTGAAACACATTGCAATTGCAAATCCTAAAACTGCTCCTTATGGAATTGCCGCTGTTCAAGTCTTAAAAAATAAGAAGGTTTATAAAAGTTTAAAAGATAAATTGGTCTTGGGAGAAAGTGTTGCCCAGACCAATCAATTTATTTCGACCTATGCGGCACAAATAGGAATTACTGCCAAATCATCGGTTTTATCTCATGGCCTTAAAAATAAAGGGATATGGGAAGAAATTGAGAATGGTCTATATACACCTATATCACAAGGAATTGTGATATTAAAAAACAGAAACGGGCAATTAGAAAAGGCTCAAAAATTCAAGGATTTCTTGTTTTCGGCTAAGGGTAAGGAAATTTTAAATAAATTTGGTTATTCGGTAAAAAATTAAATGAATATTTTAAAAGGAGAAATAGAGTCAATTAAGGTCAATGGAGGTTTGTCTATTGTTAGGGTTCAAGTTGGTGATTTGAATTTTTCAACTATTGTTATTGATACACCAAAAACCGACAATTACTTAAAAAAGGGAAATAAGATTCAAATTATTTTTAAAGAAACAGAAGTTATAATTGGAGTTGGCAATATGGATGGGATTAGTTTAAGAAATAAAATGTTTGGTGAGATTGTATCTATTGAATCGGACAAATTATTGAGTAAAGTTGTGGTCAAAACAAGCGTTGGAAATATAATATCTATTATTACTTCTAATGCTGTTGAGCAACTTCAAATTAAAATTGGATCGATGGTTACCGCCATGGTTAAGACAAACGAATTAATATTGTCAAAATGATAGATTGGAATACCTTAGTATTAACATTTAAACTGGCTTTTATAACGACTACTTTGTTGTTGTTTATCTCTATTCCACTGTCATATTGGTTGGCCTACAGCCAATCGAAAATGAAACCTGTAATAGAGACCTTGGTAAGTATGCCATTAGTGCTTCCGCCAACTGTTTTAGGGTTTTATATGTTGATTGCATTTAGTCCGGCGAATTCATTTGGAAACTGGTTGGATGAATGGTTGGGCTTGCAATTGGTTTTTTCTTTTGAGGGATTGGTTTTTGCTTCGATTATTTATAGTTTACCCTTTATGGTACATCCGATTCAATCGGGATTATCCAATTTGTCACCTTCTTTAAGAGAAGCTTCTTATGTTTTGGGTAAATCAAAAACAACTACACTTTTTAAAGTGCTATTACCTAATATAAAAACATCTTTGCTTACGGGAATTGTACTTGCTTTTGCTCACACTATAGGAGAATTTGGTGTTGTATTAATGATAGGAGGAAATATTTCGGGTAAAACAAAGGTGGCATCAATTGCTATTTATGATGAAGTAGAATCATTAAATTATCATTTGGCAAATAAGTATTCGTTAATATTGTTTTCAATTACTTTTATTATTTTATTAATGGTTTACCTGGTAAATGGAGGGTATTTAAATAAATTTTTGAAATGATAGAGATCTTTGTAAATAAAAAACTGATTTCGTCTTTTGGAGATATGTTACTCGATGTGAAATTGAATTTGGAAGAAGGGAATTTAATTGCTTTATACGGTAAATCCGGAGCAGGAAAAACCAGCCTTTTAAAGATTATTGCAGGATTGCTTTCCCCTGAAAAGGGAATGATAAAAGTAGATAATGAGGTATGGTTAGATACAGATAAGGGATTAAATTTAAGTCCGCAAAAAAGAAATATTGGATTTTTATTTCAGGAATACTCTTTGTTTCCTAACATGACTGTAAAGGAAAATTTAGAATTTGCATTAACTAAAGGTCAGCCTAATAAAATAATAAACGAGCTTCTTGAAATAGTCGATCTGGGTGATTTACAATTTAGAAAGCCAGATTCATTATCTGGTGGTCAGAAACAAAGAGTGGCATTGGCAAGGTCATTGGTTCAAAAGCCCAAAATACTAATGCTGGATGAACCTTTATCGGCATTGGATTATGAAATGCGGGATAAATTACAACAGTATATTTTACAACTGCATAATGAATATAAGCTTACTACCTTACTTATAAGCCATGATATATCTGAAATATTAAAAATGTCGGATTATTTGATGGAAATAGATCGAGGTAAGATAATAAATCAAGGATTGGCGACTGATGTATTTTCTTTTAATAAGATCAATGCAAAGTTTCAATTTACCGGAGAAATATTAAAAATGGAAAAGCAGGATTTTATTTTTATTATTTCGGTTATTATTGGAAAGGATTTGGTTAAGGTTATCGCAGATGACAGCGAAGCAAAAGATCTTAGGGTTGGAGACAAGGTATTTATAGCCTCTAAAGCCTTTAACCCAATAATTCAAAAAATTTAAATTACTTCAAAATCGATTGTTTTCGTATTATTTTAAGATAATATTAAGTTAAATTACTTTAGTATAAATTGAAATTTGATTAACTTGAGACCATATAATTTTCCAATTAAATGTAAGAAAAATGGATTTAATTTTAGAATATAAATTAAGAAGGTACCTAAAGAATACGATATTAATTCTTTTTGTATTTGGATATTTTCAATTCACACCAGAGTTAACGGCCCAGGATAATGAATCTAATAATTTCGTTATATATACCGGAAAAATTTTAGGAGGGCAATCAAAAGAAGCATTAGAATTTGCTAGTGTAACCTTGAATAATTCGAATATTTCAACCATTTCTAATATAGATGGAGTTTTTTCTATTAAGGTACCTAATAGCGTGATTGATGGTAGTTTAACTATAACTTATTTGGGTTTTAAAAGTAAAACAATTCCTTTGAATACTTTTACAGATAAAAATACAATTATAAGATTGGAAGAATCTATTGAAGAGTTACCTGGGGTAAGTTTGGCATCCAAAGACCCGAATACTATTATTAGAAAACTTCTTGAAAAAAGAGGTAGTAATTATGTAAGTAAACCTATAATAATGAAGGCATTTTATAGGGAGTCCATTAAAAAGAGAAGAACTTACGCCTCTTTATCAGAAGCTGTGATTGATATCTATAAATCCCCGTTTAGAGCCCCTACCAAAGATTATGTAAAACTAAATAGAGCCAGAAAAAGTACCGATTACAGGAAAATAGATACTTTAATCATTAAACTTCAAGGAGGACCTTATAACAATTTGTATATGGAGATGATTAAAAATCAGGATCTTTTTTTTACCGAAGATATTTTTGAGATTTATGATTTTTCATTTGATAAAATTATTAATTTGAATAAAAAGAAAGTTTATGTTATTAATTTTAAACAAAAAGAAGAAATTGTAGAACCATTCTACCAAGGTAAATTATATATTGATACCCAATCTTTTGCTTTGATTAAAGCGGTTTTTAGTCTAAATCTTGAAAACTTAAAAAAAGCGAGTAAATTCTTTATTAAGAAAAAACCCGCTAAGGCGGATGTCATTCCAACCAGAACACATTATATAGTTGAATACAGAGAAAAAGAAGGCAAATGGTATTTTGGATATAGCAGAATTGAATTGTCCTTTAAAATTGACTGGAATAAGAAATTGTTTAACTCTATTTATCATTTAACCATTGAAATGGCGATGACTGATTGGAGATATAACAGTGAAAACTTATCTGTAAAAAACAAAGATAAATTACGAAGAAATGTAATCTTGAATGATAAGGCAAGGGGATTTTCTAATCCTCAATATTGGGGAGAATACAATATTATTGAACCCGATAAATCGATTGAAAACGCCATCAAAAAAATAAAGAGACAACTTGACAAACAAGAATAAATTAATTTTAATAAATATTTAATAAAAATAAAAACTTTAATTTGTAATTTTCCCGCCTTAATTACAACATATAATTTGTGTTAGTTAGAAAAAAGCAGATGAAATTGAAAATCATTTTATTGAATTTTTTATTTATTATTTTCACAACTAGTTTGTTAGCCCAATTGGATAATAAAAAAGTTGAAGAAACGGATGCTTTTATTTTTAAACCTGATCCAGAAAAAAAGAATAAAAAATTAAGCATAGACCTTTCCAGTACAATCGAAAACGTAGGAGATATTATTACAAGATTTGGTACTCTTAAAGAAATTTCAAGCAATTTTCCCGAGCATAAGGTTGTACAAAATAAAAGTCAAAGACGTATGCAGGAAAAAACTATAACAAATAAGGATGTACTGTATAAAAAGTTTTGGAATGGCAATGATGTTAGCAATACGAAACTAGAAACGAAACTTGAATTAGGAAAACTAGAAACAAGCACCAAAAGAATTAGAATTGAATGCAGAGATCATAGTTATGTAGACGGAGACAGGGTAAAACTCTATGTTAATGAAGTAGTTATTCGACGAAGCATTACCCTTCAAGCAGGATATTATGCTATTGATATAGATTTAAAAGAAGGTTATAACAGAATAGATATTCAAGCTTTGAATCAAGGATCATCTGGTCCGAATACTGCAGAATTTAAAGTTTATGATGGTCACGGTAACTTGCTGGCCGATCAAGAGTGGAATATATTAACAGGCTATGTGGCTACTTTAGTGGTTATTAAAAATTAGGTTAGTTTTGTAATTCTATTTTTAGTATTCATTATTGTAGGACCGGTTATCTTCATCATGCTAAAGAAAATATTAAAATATTTAATCAAATTATTTCTCCTGTTGTTAATTTCTTTAGCACTGTTTTTTTGGGCTGTTTATTTGGGTTTATTTGGTCATATTTATACAAAAGATGAATTAAAGGAATTTAAAAATGAATCTGCTTCTCTTGTTTTATCTGAAGATAATATATTAATAGGTAAATACTTCGCTTTTAACAGAACTAATATTGAGTACGAACAACTTCCAGATTACTTAATAAATGCCTTGATAGCAACTGAAGATGTTCGGTATTTAAATCATGATGGGATAGATTCCAGAAGTTTATTTCGAGTTCTGATAAAAACAATTTTATTTCAACAAAAAAGCTCTGGAGGCGGGAGTACAATTACCCAACAATTGGCTAAGAACATGTATGGTAGAAAAAATTTCGGAGCCATTAGCATGCCGGTTAATAAATTCAAAGAAGCCATACTGGCTTATCGTTTAGAGAATATTTATAGTAAAGAGAATATTTTAGCACTTTATTTAAATACAGTCCCTTTCGGGGAAAATGTTTTAGGAATCGAATCTGCAGCAAAGAGATATTTCAATTCTCACGTTGAGGAAATTAAAATAGAAGAAGCTGCTGTATTGATAGGGATGCTTAAGGCAAATACCTATTACAATCCAAGGATATACCCTGAGCATGCAAAAAGTAGAAGAAATTTGGTTTTAAGTCAAATGGAAAAGTATGCTTATTTAAGTGAAGAATTGACAGATTCACTTCAAAAATTACCCCTTCATTTGGATTATGCCAATTTAGAATCGGAAGGAAATGCAAATTATTTTTTGGTTCAGGTTAAAAAAGAAGTGAATGAAATTTTAAAATCAATCAATCTAAACAGAGATACAATTTATGATATTCGAAAAAGCGGATTGATTATAAAAACAACTTTAAATTATGATTTGCAAAAATATGCGCTTAAGGCTTATCAAAGTCACTTGAGTAGCATGCAAAAAAAATTGAGAAATCTGTATAAAAAAGGATCCAGTAAAAAGGTTCTTGAAAAATTAGTTAATAAAGAATTGGAAAGGTTAGACTTACAGGAATTTTCTAATGTTAAAAAGAATAGAGAATTGTTTTCCTGGAATGGATTTTATACAGATTCCATTTCTGTAAAAGATAGTTTAAAACAAACCTTGACATTATTGCATGCAGGTTTTATTGCGATTGATCCAAGAACCGGTGCGATTCGATCCTGGGTTGGTGGAATCGATTTTAGAACCCAACCTTATGATCAAATATATGCACAAAGACAAACGGCTTCTGCCTTTAAACCAATTATTTATGCAACAGCCCTGCAAGAAGGAGCAAGACCTTGTCAATATTTAGATAATGACCCAATTGTAATGACCGATTTTGAAAATTGGGAACCCCATAATTATGATCGATCTACAGGGGGTAAATATTCTATTGCAGCCTCTTTGTCTAAATCGATGAATATTCCAACCGTTAATTTATTTATGCAAATACCATTTTCTAATTTAGAGAATACATGGCATAATTTAGGATTTTCACAAACTTTAGTCCGTAAACCTTCAACAGCTTTAGGAACTGCAACGGCAAGTTTATATGAAATGGCCATTGCATACTCAAGTTTTGCGAATGGTGGGTATAGAGTAGAACCAAAGTTTATTAGCGCTATTGAAACAGCAGATGGAACAGTTATTTATGAAAACAAGAAACTCGAATCTTATCCAGAAGTATTAGATAAACAGACCACCCAGTTACTAAATGCGATATTACAAAAAACCATGAAGGAAGGAACCGGTGTAGCCATGAAGAATAAATATGGTATAAATCTTCCATTAGCAGGTAAAACAGGGACTTCACAAAATTATGCAGATGCTTGGTTTATAGGATATAACCAGAATTTAGTTATGGCAACCAGGGTAGGAGCTTCTATACCAATAATTCATTTTACTAGTGGAGTGAATGGATCAGGTAGTAAGCTTGCTCTTCCCTTGGTGGCAAAAACTTTACAATATGTACAAAAGAACAAGGTGTTAAGAAATAGATATTTCACCTCTTTTTCTGAGCTCCCTATCGATATTGCATATGCCTTAGATTGTGATGATTATGTCGATGATTCTGAAATAGAGAAACTATTTGACGGATTGTTTAAAAATAAAAATACTACCTTTGAAAAAGCGTCAAAAAAAGCTGCACGTAAAGCAAAAAGAAAAAACAACAAATCCTTTTTCAAAAAATTATTTGAAAAGAAAAATTAGTTAATTGATAATAAAAAAATGAAATTATTAAAATATTTTCTATTTATTTCCATCTTTATAAATTGTCAAACAGAGGATAATTTTAATACCAATTCGGGAATAGTTGAGAAATTAGAGATCTCTAATGTTACTAACCTGCATGCAAGTATTATGGAGACATCTGGTTTAATAAATTTTAATGGAAGATTAATTACGCATAATGATAGTGGTGGTGAACCTGCTTTATATGAAATTGATATTACTACCGGAAATGTAAAGAGAATTGTGACTATTTCAAATGCAATGAATAGAGATATGGAGGATATTACGCAGGATGAAAATTATATCTATCTGGGTGATATGGGAAATAATTCTAATAAAAGAACAGATCAAACAATCTATAAAATAAGTAAAACAGACTATTTGTCAAGTGATGTTGTAAGTGCAGAAAAAATTACTTTTTCTTATACAGAGCAAACAGATTTTTCCAATACCGATAAAAGTACAAATTTTGATGCAGAAGCTTTGGTGAACATCAATAACAACTTGTTTCTTTTTACTAAAAACTGGGGAGACTTAAATACCTCTGTTTATAAAATACCCAAAGAAAAAGGAGACTACCAACTAACAAGGATAGCTACTTATAATATCAATGGATTAATTACTGGAGGGGATTACAATAAAAATACAAAAACTGTTTTTTTAACAGGTTATACCAGTTTTTCTCCATTCGTAGTAAAACTTTCTGGTTTTTCACAAAATAATCCACTTGATGGAAAAGTAGAAAAAACTAAATTAAGTGTTAATGGTTCTATACAAATAGAGGGAATTTCAGCCAATCCGGATGGGTCTTATTACATAACCGCAGAAGAATTAAGAGGAATACCGGCAATTTTGTATAAAATGACGGTTAAAAATTAAAAGACATTTCATACTTGTTGAAATATCTTTTAATTTATCATTTAAAGTTTTGGATAGATTTAATTGAAAGCGCTTGCTATCAAGGCTATACCTCCAAATAGAAATAAGAATCCAAAAACCAAAATAATTCCTATTAACATAATCAACAAGGTTCCTTTGGCCCAGTTTTTTTTATGAATGTTGGTATCTTCACTAATAGCCCAAACTAACAGTAGAATTAACCCAATTAAAGGTATACTAGTAACAAAAATTGTTAGAGCCCATTCTTTTGGACTTAATGGTGCAGCCACATTTTGATTTGAAATTGTTTCCATAATAGTTTATTTAAATTTAAAATTCATTGATAATGGCAAATGATCAGAGGCTTGTTCGAATTCATTATGCACATTTCCATTTACATATTGAATATAATCGGTATTGTAAAAAATGTAATCTAGTCTTTCTGTAGGTTTTTCAGAATTAAAAGTGTTTTGAATGTCATTTTTATCAAACGAAGCACTACCCGTTCTGGGTAATTTTAGCAGTAACTCTATACTCGCATTTTCATAGCGTATGTCACTGTTAAAATCACCCAATAGAATTGTTGGAAATTTTTTACTGTAAATACTATAAAGCTCAATAACCTTTCTCGTTTGTTTTAACCTGGTTTCTGGATGAAATGCTTCTAAATGTACATTAATAATTACCAAAGTTTTGCCCTGTATTTTAATTTTTACAATTTGAGCCAATCTATCTATATAAAAAGCGTCATAATAGAACGGATTTGTATTATTTCGTTCTAATTCAATTCGTTCCTGATTTTCAATTTTGTATTTGCTCAATACAGATTGCCCTGATAATATTCTTCCAAAATGCATAGAAATTGGAAATTCGGGATAGGGTAAATATTTTTTATCCCAGTTTACAGTCTCACCGACATAATTGTATCCTAAAGCTGCTATTTCATTTTGTTGATTCACATCGTAAGATCTTTTTGAAGCAAAATCTATTTCCTGAAAAGCTATTATATCTGGATTAATTTCTTTTAATTTATTCAATACTAAATTCAAATTTTCTTTAAAAAGTGACTGTGGTTTTTCAACAGCTAAGTTGTTTGTCATACCACTTAAATAACCAATATTGTAGGTTAAAATGCTAAAAGTTGAATCAGAATCGCTACTTGATGGATAGCTATTTGTAAGTATTTTACTGTGTTCTTGAGAACTAAAATTGGGAGATGAAGCCCAAAAATAAAAACCTACGAATACAATTAATAGGCTTAAAATAATAAGAAATAGAAATTTAATTATCTTATTCATGAGGGGAAAAAATATAGATTAAAAAATAAATATAAGAAAATATATTTAATGTGATAATATTTGTATATTTGCAGCCCAAAAATAAAGAATTAAATACAATATTAATATTTAAAATGATACGTGTGAAAGGAGGTGCCATACTATGTTAATTATCCCAGTAAAAGACGGTGAAAATATAGACAGAGCGTTAAAACGTTTTAAAAGAAAGTTTGATAGAACGAAAACAATGAGAACATTACGTGAGCGTAAGCAATTTACAAAACCTTCAGTTAAAAGAAGAAAGTTAATCCAAAAGGCTCAATATGTTCAAGCAATAAGAACGGCCGAAGAAAAAGGTTAGTTTCTTGTTTGAAAAAATATATAAATCTCGCTTAGGCGGGATTTTTTTATGTTAAATATTTATTTTGTTTTCTTAAATTTTGTAACTTTGAATAGAGTAGGCTCGATTATTTTAAGAGCCTTGAATACTTGCATTGTTTGTTAGAAATTGAAGATTGATTTTGAGTATACCTCATTTTATAGAATATATTAGTTACGAGAAAAAATATTCGCCATATACAATTACGGCCTATAAAAAAGATTTAGAGACCTTTCAATATTTTTGTGAGAGCGATTTTAACGAAAGCGATATCTCTAAACTAAGTTATAATATTATTAGAAGTTGGATTGTTGAAATGGTTGAGAATAATATTTCAAATCGATCTGTTAATCGAAAGATTAGCGCGTTGAAATCATACTATAACTATTTATTAAAAACAAAACAAATTTCTCAAAATCCATTGCGAAAGCATAAAGCTTTAAAAGTTTCTAAAAAAGTGAATGTTCCATTTTCAGAAAAAGAAATAATAGAGGTGCTGGATTTTTTTAAAAACGAAAGTGATTTTGAATCTGTAAGAGATAAATTAATTATAGAATTATTGTACACAACAGGAATGAGAAGAGCAGAATTAATCGATTTAAAATTGAGTTCTTTTGATCTGTCACAAAATATTGTTAAAGTACTTGGAAAAAGAAATAAAGAGAGACAAATTCCGTTATTAAATTCTATAATAAAAACGATTAATAACTACCAAATATTAAGAAATGAAATTGGCACAAGTTTAGATTATTTTTTCATCACTAAAAAAGGAGAAAAAGTATATCCAACACTTGTATACAGAATAATTAATGAGTATTTTGGTAAAGTATCTATAAAAGTCAAAAAGAGCCCTCATGTTATTAGACATTCCTTTGCAACACATTTATTAAATGAAGGAGCTGATTTGAATTCGGTAAAAGAATTACTTGGTCATTCCAGTTTGGCTTCAACTCAGGTTTATACACATGGTAATTTGAAGGACCTAAAATTAATGTATAATCATGCTCATCCTAGGAGCAATAAAAACTATTAGCTTATGAAAGTAGCGGTGCAATCTGTAAATTTTAATATTGATAATGAATTGATCAAATTCATTGAAAAGAAAGTTGATAATCTTGAAAAATTTCACGACCATATTTTAGGTGCTGAGGTATTTTTAAAAGTGCAAAGCACAAGTGAAAAAGATAATAAAATAATAGAATTAAAAATCAGTCTTCCCGGAAATGATATTGTAGCCAAAAAACAGAGTAAAACTTTTGAAGAAGCAATAAGTCAAACAGTCGATTCAGTTAAACGGCAATTGGTAAAAAGAAAAGAAAAACTAAGGGCTTAATTTATTAAAAAAATATACTAAAAAGTTTTGCAAAACTGATAAAACTTTTTACATTTGCAAACCGTTAGAAAAAGCGGTTTGTTTTTTTATGGAAAAAATCGAAAAATGAAATAAACTTTGTATTATTTTTTTTGGGTTTTTTTAGTGAAAAAGCCGATGTAGCTCAGCTG
>VAPK010008108.1_pt1 | contig 13370 bp, 12 predicted proteins | sample 3395031 | NCBI WGS metagenome assembly VAPK01 (sample SAMN08290443, study PRJNA428436) | hydrothermal vent metagenome | isolation source: Deep-sea hydrothermal vent chimney 1 | place: Pacific Ocean: Juan De Fuca Ridge | reverse complement strand
GGCGCATAAACGGGCGCATAAACGGGCGCATAGTGAGCTATGTAACTGTTGATGCAACGCTGAAGATGATAAAAAAGACAAGTAAAATGTTAAAATAATGATGGTCGAGTGCTTAAAGTGTCATCACTACAGTATTGTGTTCTGACAGCGCCAGATAAATTCGATCCAATTGTTGTTTGTGTTCGACGAGAAAGGTTAAGGTCAGTGCTGTATATTTTCCGGTTTTACTTGGTCTGGCTTTGATTTCGGAGATTTCCACTCCAGGAATGTGTTGATAAATGATCTCAATCGTCACTCGTTCTAATTCATCGCAGTCGTGGCCAAACACTTTTAGCGGGAATACCAATGGAAATTCCATCAGTGTTTGGTTTGCTTGCGTGTCAGCTCCGAGAATTGTTAGTTTGTTAGTCATTTATTTGTTGGATTAACTGCTGTTTATGAGACTGGAATAACGCGTTCATTTGCTGCCAGATAGCGCCCGGTTTTCCTTGAGAGACTGGTTGTTGGTTCAGGCTGATTACAGGGACAATATCTTTGGTGGAGCTGGTAATCCAAATTTCGCTGGCATCAATCAGTTGTTGTTTTCGAAACTGACGTTGGGCAATGTTTAAACCGGCGTTTTGTGCTAGTTCGAGTACTATATCGCGGGTGACGCCGGGTAAGATGAACGGTCCTTGCGGTGCAGTGATGATTTGATTGTCGAGTACAATAAACACATTGCTGGCAGCGCCTTCTGTGACATACCCGTCGCGAATCAAGATTGCTTCATCGCTGTGTTGATCATGTGCCAGTTGACGTAATAAGACGTTGGGCAGTAAGGCGATGCTTTTGATGTCACAATGTTGCCAGCGGTCATCTTCGAGCGTAATGCAGGCAATTCCATGCTTGGGCTGTTGCTTGACTGGTGTTGACATGACAAACAGGGTTGGTTTTGTGTCTGCCGGGAATTGATGGTCTCGCTTGGCGATACCGCGGGTAATTTGCAGATAAACCGACTCTTGATCTTCCCCGGTTAACAGCTTTTCGATGATTTCTCGAAGTTGTTGGCGATTGAAAGGGACGGTCAGTCGAATTGCTGCCAGGTTTTTTTCCAGTCGAGCCATGTGACGCTCGAAATGGAAAATGTGACGCTGGTAGACCGGAATTACTTCATAGATGCCATCACCGAATAAAAAACCACGATCCAGTACTGATATTTTCGCTTCATGTAGTGGACTATAGGCCCCATTGAGATAAACGACTTGGTTTTCTGTTTTCGCCACTGCTATGGCACCTGCAGGTTACGCAGTTTAGGATATCCAGTGGTTTTTTGGAGCAGACGAAATCCTTGATCGTAAAGGCGTCGCATCAGCCCGCCTTGAGGGACTGCTTGCAGGGCAACCAAAGGTCGTTGTGTAATGATTGTGTCCTCAACCATGACTTTGATTGTTCCGACCGTCTGACCTTTTTCAACGGGTGCTGTAATATTTTGGTCGAGTTCCATCACGCTGTTTAATTGATTGGCTTGCCGACTGGGGACTGTGACATTGAGATCTTCAGTTAAACCGACAGACATGGTTTCAGTCGTGCCCATCCAGATGCGTGGCTCGCTGAGCATTTCTGAGCCTGAATGTAGCTTACGGGTATCGAAAAAACGGAAGCCGTAGTTGAGTAATGCTTGATTAGCATTGGCTCGCGCATCGGTGCTTTTTGTTCCGGTAACCACGGAAATCAAGCGACGCCCATTACGTTTGGCTGAGGCTACCAGACAATAGCCTGCTTCTTCAGTGTGACCTGTTTTTACACCATCAACCGTGGAATCGCGCCATAGCAAGTTGTTGCGATTATGTTGTTTGATGTTGTTATAGGTATATTCTTTTATCGAATGCCAATCATAGTATTCAGGAAACTCTCTGATCAGTGCGCTGGTTAGAATCGCCAGGTCATGTGCGCTACTATAGTGGTCAGCGGAGGGTAGTCCCATACTGTTGGTGTAGTGAGTATTATCCATTTGCAGAGTCTCTGCTGTCTGATTCATTAGTTGTGCAAATGTGGCTTCATTTCCAGAAATATGTTCTGCTAAAGCAACACTTGCATCATTACCGGACTGAATGATAATTCCTTTGAGCAATTCTTCAATGGTCACTGGTTTGTTGGGTTCTAGAAACATACGTGAACCACCGGTTCGCCAAGCTTTTTTGCTAATAGTGACTGGATCGGCCAGCGTCAGTCGCCCATCAGCTAACTCTCTAAAGGCAGTATAGACAGTCATGATTTTGGTTAGACTGGCTGGAGGTATTGGCGTGTCAGCATTGTGGGCTGCAATGGTTTGTCCGCTTTCAAAATCTAATAAATAGTAACTGCTGGCTTCCAGTGGCGGTGGATCCGGAACCAGCAAAGATTTTTTAAGCGTCGTTTGTTCTGCACTGACTGAATGCATTAGTAACAAGCTTGCCAAGCACCAGAAACTGGCCAGAAAAGCTGGTAATGACTGATTATAAAGATATCGTGATTGTGAATTCATGGAGATTCTCTAGGGCCGGGTTGGGGCAGTGATTTGTGTGGGCTGAATGCCCATTTGATTGAGTTGATGGTTAATTGCTTGTATATGTTTTTCAGAAATCAGCGGTCCTATCAGCACACGATATAAATCAGCATCGTTGATATTGGCTGAAATAACTTTTGGTGTTGGTAGTGAGGAATTCATGATTTTGTTTTGCAATCTTTTTGCATTATCGAGTTCCGCAAAAACGCCTAATTGTACAAAGCGGCTGTGTGAGGGCAGTTGTTTGATTGGTGCCTGTATTGTTATATTTTGATCAGTGCTGGCATCTTGTTGCGGTGGTTCTTGTTGGTCTTGTTTGGGGCTGGTATCAATGGCCTCTATTTTAACCGGAGCTGTTCCAGTATTGGCTATGTCAAGTTTCAATGCGGCAGCATAGGATAAGTCAATAATTCGAGAGGAATGAAACGGACCCCGATCGTTTACACGAACCACGGTTGTTAGTCCGTTACGCTGATTTGTCACTTTAACATAGCTGGGTATTGGTAGTGTTTTATGTGCTGCTGTCATTGCGAACATGTCATAAACTTCACCGCTTGATGTTTTACGTCCGTGAAACTTTTTTCCATACCAGGAAGCAATGCCTACTTGGTGGAAATTCTCGTTTGATTGTTGCACATAGTAGCGTTTTCCATTGACATCATAATGTGTCGGATTACCATATCGACTGGGCGACTCTGGACGAGGCTGGGCATCGGGCATTTCGCTTGTGTTGATCTGTCCAGGAAAGTCCATGGGCCCATCCTGTTTTTCTGGGTCAGTCGAGCAAGCAGATTGCAATACAATGCTGCCAATCAACACACACAATGATAAATATCGCATTAATTATTTCCTTTTATTATTGATCTTTTGGTTACGAATTTCCTGACTGAGTTGGTAGACCGCCAGCGCATAGAGTGCGCTATGGTTATAGCGAGTAATTACATAGAAATTATTGAGTCCAACCCAATATTCATCGCTATCTTCAAGTTCATATTTTAATAGCTTGACTGCGTCATTCTGTTTGATAGTGCTGTCTAACTGTATTCCGGCGTTTCTCAGTAGCTCTGCTTGAGCCAGGGGTTTTAGGTCATTATTCAGGAAAGGAGTGGCAGTATTTTTATTCACGGTTACTTTGAAAGCCACAGGCTTATCTTGTTGCCAACCATGTTTGATAAAGTAATTAGCAATACTGGCTAAGGTATCAGCAGGATTAGTCCAGATATCACGACGATTATCACCATCAAAATCTACAGCGTAACTGCGATAACTGCTGGGCATAAATTGGGGTAAGCCCATGGCTCCAGCATATGAGCCTTTTAAACTGAATGGATCTACACCTTCTTCTCTTGTCAACAATAAAAAGTGCTCAAGCTCTTTGCGGAAAAAAGGGCTACGTTTTGGGTACAGAAAAGCCAGCGTGGAAATGGCGTCCATTACCGGATATGAGCCAGTATTGCCACCATAACGGGTTTCGACACCCAGTATCGCAATCATGATTTCAGCCGGCACACCATATTTTTCAGAAACTTTACGGATGGTTGTTTCGTGCTTGTTCCAGAATTCCACGCCGCCCTTGATACGTGAATTGGTCAAAAAAATGTTCCGATATTGATGCCAGGGTTTGCCTTCTGCTGGTCTGCTGATTGCTTTGATGATCGAATCACGCAGCTCGATTTTAGCAAACAAGTTTTCCAGATACTGTTTATCAAAACTATGCTGATTGTGCATTTCAGTTTTGAATTGCTGCATTGCAGGTTTAGGATCTATTTCATCAGCAATCACAGTTTGTATTATATTCAATAAGGATATAAAAATTATCACAGTTAATTTAGGGTTCATGAGAAATAAGTCTCTATTATGGCGTAGGAGTAAAGTACCTGAGTATCATTAGTTTAACAATTTTGCGCAGGATTTTTATTTCATCTTCAAGGCGCAGAAACAGGCATATAGTGAGCTATGTAACTGTTTCTGTAATACCAAAGATGAGAAAAAAGGCCAGTAAAAATGTTCAATTAATGATGCTCGGGTACTTAAAGGAACGTGCAAGAAATAACTTGAACATTCTGGCTGGTCTTTTTGCTCCTGACGAAACCATCTCAATCGTTGCGTAGACTAACTATGCTCCTCTTGAGATGGCTTCGTCAGAAACAACAATCCGCGGCCATCATTGTTCAAGTTATTCCATGCACGTTCCTAAGAGGGTATCAATTTTCGATGCGTTTGTATCGACATCAGTATTCCGAAACCAAACATAATTGTAATCATTGATGTACCGCCATAACTAATTAAAGGCAAGGGTACACCGACCACAGGTAACACACCCGTAACCATACCTATATTGACGAACACATAGACAAAAAATGTCAAAGTAATTCCTGCTGCTAGCAGGCGACTATAACTATCCTGTGCTTGTGAGGCAATTGTCAGGCCGCGGGCAATAATAATCAGATAGAGTGAGACCAAGGCGAGTGTCCCGTTTAAGCCGAATTCTTCAGCGAATACTGAGAAAATAAAATCAGTGGAGCTTTCCGGAAGAAAATCCAGCTGGGTCTGGGTGCCTTTCAGCCAACCTTTGCCATTGATACCGCCTGAACCGATCGCTATTTTTGATTGAATAATATGATACCCGGTTCCAAGTGGGTCTGCTTCGGGATTGAGAAAAGTCAACACCCGGCTACGTTGATAATCACGCATGAAATGCCAGAGTATGGGTGCACAACCAGCGCCAATAGTGATGACTCCAAGGATGAGAATCCATGACATCCCGGCCATAAACAAGATGGTTGCTCCAGAAGCTGCGACCAGAATCGCGGTTCCCAAGTCGGGCTGTTTGGCGATTAACAGCGTTGGTATGGCGAGTAAAAATACAGCAAAGATTATTTGTATCAAGCGCGGTGGTAAAGGTCGTGCAGCCAGATACCAGGCAATCATCATCGGCATAGCAATTTTCATCATTTCAGAGGGTTGAAAGCGGAACCCCGCAACGACCAGCCAGCGTTGTGCACCTTTTCCAATGTCACCAGCCAGCAATACCAGAACCAGTAAAATTAAGCCAATCAGATATAGTAAAGGGCTGCTGCGTTGAAAAATAGAGGGAGGGATTTGTGCGATTACAAACATCAGTACAAAAGCCACTCCTAGACGAATGATTTGTTTATATAATAATGCAATGCTAGCGCCGCTGGCACTATGAAAAATAACCAGACCGAGTATTGCCAATGTGATCAGTGCAAACACGAGTACAGCATCAAAATGAAGTCGTTGAAATAACCAATCATGATTGGTTGAGATCTCCAGATTGTGATCATAACTTGTTGATCTTCTCATCATTCAGAGTTAAATATTTGTGTTTTAGAGATGTCTAGTGGCTGATCCGCTGTTTTCAAAAAATGATCAATGACTTGCTGTGCAATTGGGGCTGCAGCTGAACCACCGTGACCGCCATTTTCAACCACAACTGCAACGGCTATGCGCGGAGCATGAGCAGGTGCAAAGGCGATAAACAAGGCATGATCGAGTAATTCCTTGGCGAGGATTTTTTCATCATATTTTTCTTCCTGCTTTATCGTAAATACTTGTGCTGTTCCTGTTTTTCCAGCCATTAGATAGGAGATGGAGTTACCTATTTTGCGTGCAGTCCCACGCGGACCATGCACAACGTTAACCATGTTATCGATAATCATTTGATAATCCGATTGGCCAAAATGCAAGGTGTCTAAGGTGTTAGTGTCAGGCTGAGCTGCCTGATGATTGACCAAAGTCGGTTTAATGACTGTGCCACCATTAGCAAGTATTGCAGTTGCGCGTGCCAGTTGCAAAGGGGTTATTTGCAAAAAACCTTGTCCAATACCAGTAATCAACGTTTCACCAGGATACCAAGGTTGTTGACGAGCCGCACGTTTCCACTTGCGTGAAGGTAATAGTCCTGCTTTTTCGCCGGGAATATCCAGCCCTGATTGTTTGCCAAATCCAAAATCAGAGAGAAAGGCATGCATTCTGTCAATACCCAGATTCTTTGCCAGACTATAAAAATAAACATCGCAGGACTGAGTAATGGCCTTGAGTAAATTTGTTGTGCCATGACCTTTTGATTTCCAACAACGGTATTTATGTTTGAGTTTGGGTAATTGATAATACCCTGGGCAATACGTTGTCTGTTGAGGTGTGGTGGTTTTATAATGCAGAGCAGCCAAGCCAAGAAATGGTTTGATTGTTGAGCCGGGTGGATAGACTCCGTGAATGGTTCTGTTGAACAAAGGGCGGGTTTTCGAGGTTTGCAGAGCTTGGTATTCCTTGATGGTTAACCCAGAGACAAATTTATTAGGATCAAAACCTGGTTTGCTGATCAGTGTCAATACTTCGCCAGTATCGGGTTGAATGGCAACCACAGCACCACTATGTTCACCAAGTGCATCATACGCTATTTTCTGTAGATCAATATCAAGTGACAGTTGAATGTCTTTGCCTGGAACGGATGCAGTTGAGCCAATCGTTCTAATCGATCGACGCTCAGCATTGACTTCAATTTCCTCATAACCAGCATACCCATGTAATAACGACTCGTAACTTTTTTCAATGCCGGATTTACCGATATAGTGAGTCCCACCATAACGATTGATATCCAGGTTTTTAAGCTCGGTTTCATTAATCTGTGCCATATAGCCAACGACATGCGCTGTTAGTTGCTGATATGGGTATGAGCGTTTCAGGCGTGCCTGAATATCCACCCCTTGAAAAAAAGTCCGATTGACTGCGAAACGAGCAAACTCTTGCTCGGATAATGCTAATTTAAGAGGTATTGAAGCAAACGGCTTTTGACGCTTACGTAACTTTTGGAAACGCTCGATCTCTTGGTCTGAAATATTGAGTAGTGTTTTTAATTGAGCCAGGGTCTGTTCCATATCCTGTACTTGTTCAGGGATGATTTCCAGGCTGTAAGTTGGCAGGTTTTCGGCCAGGATGCGACCTTTGCGGTCATAGATAAGGCCGCGTGTTGGAGGTAATGGAGTAATCTTGATGCGATTCTGCTTGGATAATGTTGCATAATGCTGGTGCCCATCAACCTGCAAATAGATTAGGCGAGCAACCAGTCCGAGCATGAGTAAGGTGACTAGTACAAATGCAACCACGACCCGACTGAAAAACAGTCGTTTTTCTTGTGGTGTATTTCTGATCTCGTCAAGCGGAAGTACCATGTGCTACCTAGTCACTATCATCATCGAACTCTGTTTAGCAAACGGCTAATCAGTGGCCAGATCAATGCACCTACGATGGTGGTTGACCAATATGTCCAGTCAGTGCGAGGAATGCCCTGAATGCTAGTGGTGATATAAATCGTCGCATTAGCTATCAATAACAGTAAAAATACCACAACGCATTGTTGTACGATCGGAAACAGCCGAATTTGTCGATGCAAGGTCGCTACAATATAAGCACACACAGCATAGGCTAATGCATATTGGCCAAGCAATTTTGAAGTTAATGCATCAGTGAGTAAGCCAATTAACCAGGCACCACCAATGCTGAATCGATGAGGTGTTGCCAGGACATGGGCAATGATTATCAGCAGAATCCAGTCTGGGTTGTAGGGGATTAGTACAGATGGGATTGGCGCAATTTTCAGCGCCATTGCAACCACTATCCAGGCAAAAAAACTAATTTGAGACATTGTATTTAGGGTCTGGGAATGAATAAGTCATCGTTTTTGCGCCCAGATTTAGGCTAGACTCTGTTGATCTGATTGAGAAAAGCCGCAGGCGTAGTATGCTACGTTGAGGATTTTGCGATTGAAGATCGACAGAAGATGACCTGAAGCTGGGATGCAAAAATGGTGACTTATTCATTTACAGACCCTATAGGATTGATCAGTGTTGATTGATCGAACTGCGGGTCAAGTGCAACGGGTGTATTGTCGCTCCAGACAATAAGTAGTTCACGGCTGCGGTTTAGATGGGCTGATGGATTCGCGGTGATTTTCAGGAATGGCTTATCAGGCTGAATGGTCACTTTGTCAATGGTCGCAACTGGATAGCCGGATGGAAATTTGCCACCAAGTCCCGATGTTACTAGCAGATCACCTGGTTTAATATCGGCATTATTTGGCAGAAATGGCAAGGATAATTGGCTGTTTTGACCGCGACCAATTGCTATGGTGCGTAGATCATTGCGGTTAATCGTAACTGGAATTGCATGACCTGGATCAGTAATCAGTATCACTTCTGAATTGAGCGGCATTGATCGAATTACTTGACCAACCACCCCAAAATTATCAAAAACAGGTTGTCCCACATTGACCCCAAAGCGGAGACCTTTATCGACCATCACCGTATGTTTAAATGGATCCATATTGATTTCAATGAGTTCAGCAACCAGCACATGCTCACCCATCGTAAACGAATGTTCCAGCAATGCCCGTAGACGGATATTTTCTTTTTCCAGGGCAGCAAGGCGTAGTAAGCGTGTTTTATCGATCAGTTGTTGTTGTTTTAGTGAGTGGTTTTGTTCTTGCAATTCTTGAAATGAGATGAATGTTGTGTTGATCTGCTGCTTGATTCGCACAGGTATTCCCACAGTATACTGAATAGGGTAGACCACTATTGACAGGGCATTGCGTATTACATCGAGTTGATGAAACCGAAAATCACAAATGATCAACACCAGAGAAACAATCACCGCAATGCTAATACGAATGTTTAGGGAAGGTGATTTGGCAAACAGAAGCGTGATAGTTTATCCCTGATTAATGATTAGCGACAATATATGCAGTCAGCTTTACAACTGGTTGAGAATTACTATTCATATTTAACGCACATAATTATCTGTGCGGTTCTCTTTTGACTGATGGAGTGTCAAGAATATAATAAAGAAAAGGCCGTTGTAGAAATTTTTTCATTGACTTGACAAGGTTTTACAGCATAGTGCCAACAGAATTAACGCCTGAGTTAATTTCAAGTATGACTGAAGCCTTATTCCAATGAATAATTGGATGTGAATTTGCCATCTTTCATCTGCTCTAAAATGTCACCACCACCGCGGGCCACGCAAGTTAAGGGATCCTCAGCAATATGCACCGGGATGCCGGTTTCTTCAGCAATCAGTCGATCTAAATCCTGTAATAAAGCACCACCACCCGTGAGCATAATGCCAGTGTTGGCTATATCTGCACTGAGCTCAGGAGGGGTTTGCTCAAGTGCATTTTTAATCGCATCAATAATACCTGTCAATGGCTCCTGCAAGGCTTCCAGAACTTCATTGCTATTCAATGAAAATGCTTTTGGGACTCCTTCTGAGATACTTCTGCCTTTAACTTCAACTTCTTTAACTTCTGAGCTGGGATAACCACTGCCGATTTCGTACTTGATGAGCTCTGCAGTTGTCTCGCCAATTAACATCCCGTAATTACGTCGGACATAGTTTAAGATTGCTTCATCAAAACGGTCGCCTCCGATGCGCACTGATGCAGAATAGACAATGCCATTGAGTGACACAATAGCCACCTCTGATGTCCCACCACCAATATCAACCACCATAGACCCGGTCGCCTGATGAACGGGCAACCCAGCGCCAACGGCGGCTGCCATTGGCTCTTCAATCAGATAAACCTTTCGTGCTCCAGCTGCAGCAGCGGATTCCATAATGGCGCGACGTTCTACTTGAGTGGAACCACATGGAACGCAGATTAATACGCGTGGACTGGGATTGAAAGGAATGAATTGATCTTGATGCACACGCTTGATAAATGTTTGCAGCATTTGTTCAGTCATGGTGAAATTGGCGATAACACCGTCTTTCAATGGCCTGATAGCGACGATATTATTCGGTGTTCTCCCTAACATTTTTTTTGCTTCCTTGCCGACAGCAGCAATTTTTTTAGTGCCTTTGATCTTATCTTCCCGGATAGCGACCACGGAAGGTTCATCTAGAACAATGCCTTGGTTTGGAATAAAAATTAAAGTGTTTGCAGTTCCAAGATCAATGGAGAGATCATTAGAAAATAAACCGCGTATTCGCTGTAGCATAAGTTTCTAGTCCTGATGATAAAATCATACGGGTAGTGGATTGCGATAAAACCTGCGTGAAAATGTGGGGCATTGTTGTTAATAGATTAAAACTGACTGCTGTTCAGGAACGTGCATGAAATAACTTGAACAATGATGGCTTGTCTTTTTACTCCTGACGAAACCATCTCAATCGTTGCGTAGAACAACTATGCGCCTCTTGAGATGGTTTCGTCACAAACAACAATCCTGTGCCATCATTGTTCAAGCTATTTCATGCACGTTCCTAAGTTTAATCTAAATTCTGTAATCACTTGCACACATAGAGTGCAAGTGATTAATGTATAAAATAAATGAGCACTCTCTGCAGTCGCAATAAGAATTGTGATTAAGTTTATATTTGTTCTATGGGTAAAGTGCTTGCACTCTATATGCGCGATCACTTGCAGGATTTAAGTGTCATGCAGCTATTTAGCCAGACATTTTTATGATAACGGGTAAGGAACGTGCATGAAATGACTTGAACAATGATGGCTTGTCTTCTTGCTTCTGACGAAACCATCTCAATCATTGCGTAGACCAACTATGCGCCTCTTGAGATGGTTTCGTCAGAAACAAAAATCCTGCGCCGCTATTGTCCAAGTTATTCCATGCACGTTCCTAAGTCCCTGGGCATCATTGTTTAACCTTTTGCTGTGCCTTTTTCTAACTTCGGCGTTACAAAAACAGTTACATAGCTCACTATGTGCTTGTTTCTGCGCCATAATTGTTCAAGTTATTCCGTGCACGTTCCTTAGTAATATAAGTGCATTGCAGACTAAGTGACTTCCTTTGCATAGATTTCAACAGGTAATTCTATCAAAATTTTAAAAATTAATAAGCTTTGATGATCAATTCAGAAGGTTATCTGCCAAGTAAAACAGAATTTCTTAATAAAATCCCGGGAGAATTGTTGTGCTTACTTCCGTGTGCGAGCGATTTTTCACGGACTGATATTGTTTATGTTTTGCTTGGGAATAATCCCATATTGGTGCGTATCGCATAACTTTCGGCAGTTACGTGTAGTCGCTTGAACTCTGTCAATAACTGATGATTCAAGATCTATCGTATGAGAGATCTAGCTGATACAATTGATTTTTCAGTCATTATTTCTGATATTATTGTTAGAATTTGTCCGCTGACCATCTTCCAGGTAAATAACTAATGGATTACGCACAAGCAATCTGGCTCGCTTTGCTACAGGGTTTAACAGAGTTCCTACCAATTTCCAGCTCTGCTCATTTGATATTACTGCCCGAGTTAATCGGTTGGGAGGATCAAGGTGTTGGTTTTGATGTTGCTGTGCATATTGGAACATTGCTTGCCGTGGTAATGTACTATCGAAATGATTTGAAGTTGATAATTAGTGACTGGTGGGGGACAGTCTTTGGTAAAACAGCAACCATGTATTCGCGACTGGCCTGGCATGTCATTATCGGGACAATACCGGCTGTTCTTGTTGGGTTGGTGTTTGTGCTGTTTGATGGGCTTTCTGAAGTCTTGCGGTCACCACTGATTATTGCAGCAACAACCATTGTGTTTGGTCTGCTGTTATTGTTTTCTGAAGCTCTTGCCAATGAATTGAGTAGTCTCAAGGATCTGCGCTGGCATGATTCGCTACTAGTGGGGATTTTTCAAGCAATTGCTTTTATTCCAGGAACATCGCGTTCAGGAATTACGATTACAGCTGGTTTGTTCCTGGGCTTGGAGCGCGAGGAAGCTGCGCGTTTTTCGTTTTTATTGTCGATTCCGGTTATTGCACTGGCGGGGTTATCGAATGGTTATAAATTATTCCGTTCAACTGAGTCAGTAGAATGGGATATGATGGCGATCGGTGTGGTCGTATCGGCCATTGTTGCTTATACGACGATTGGTTGGTTTTTACGCCTGTTGGAAAAAGTTGGCCTAATACCATTTGTGATCTATCGGTTGCTGCTTGGTATTGTTTTGTTTTACTTGTTTTTGCCGGATTTTAGCAGCACATAGAGTGCGCCGCTGCCACCATGTTGCGGAGTTGCAGGGCAAAAACCCAGTACATTTTTATGATCTCTCAACCAATAATTAACTCTGGTTTTTAATACCGGTGTATTGTTTGTTGAACGCAAGCCTTTGCCGTGGACAATAATCACAGCCCGATAATTATTGGCACTACTGACGGCGATAAAATTGTGCAGCAGTTGTTTGGCCTGGATGGCTGTTGCGCCATGTAAATCCAGTGTATCATCTAGCGCGATCTTGCCACGTCTCAGTTGTTTTATCACACGATGTTGCAAACCTGGGCGCATGAATATCGTACTGATTGAAGCGTCTAATTCTTGCAATGCTTGCAGCTCTTCAAATTCCTCAAGGTTATTTTCAGAGATAGACATCCTCAATGGCTTGATTGTAGAAGAAGAGGTATTGATCAGTATTTTGCTTGATACAGATTTATTTGGTAAATAACGAGGTTCACTTTTTAGTGGCTTGATTGTTCCCACAGTTTTACGGAACAAGTCATTATCATCAGAGTCGTTTTGATTGGTAGTCATTCGTAACATAGTAGACATCTTTAGCGGAAAATCGAGTTAAGGAGCGAGAATTTAATCACTTTCGGAAGTTTGACGTAGAATGTTGGTTTCCAGGAGTGCTAATAAATAGGCGTATAGTGAGCTATGTAATAGTTGCCGTTACGCAGAAGACAGACTAAACGTGCCAAAATACACAAGTTATTACTCAAGTTTCGGAGTTCATTTTAGCTGGAATTAACCTTTAAGCTATTGATTTAATATAATAATTTATTTGTTAGATTCAAATAGTTGTGTGTTTGATTT
>VAPK010537941.1_pt1 | contig 13377 bp, 11 predicted proteins | sample 3395031 | NCBI WGS metagenome assembly VAPK01 (sample SAMN08290443, study PRJNA428436) | hydrothermal vent metagenome | isolation source: Deep-sea hydrothermal vent chimney 1 | place: Pacific Ocean: Juan De Fuca Ridge | reverse complement strand
ATCTCCAATTCAAAAATTAAATCAGTATCTGGTGGTATTTGTCCATGTCCATGAGTTCCATAAGCTAAGTGAGAAGGGATAAATAATATTGCTTTATCTCCAACTTTCATTTGTCGCAAACCCTCTTTAAATCCAGAAATTAAGGTAGCGTCTGGACTATAATCCATCTCTACAGGCTTATAGCCACCTCTTGCGGCTCTTTTATCATTATACTTACCGTGCAATTCAGCAATTTCTTTACGATTAGAATCAAATAATTCTCCAGTAGTAAAATATCCAGCATAAAAAACATTAACTTTAGATCCTATTTTAGGTTTCTTTCCTTCATTTTTGTTTATAAAGTGAATTTTCAATCCTGATAACATCAGAGTTGAATTAGCTTTAGCTTTATCTATTAATTTTAAAAAAGAAATTTTTGCTTGCTTGATATTCTCTTTTCTGTTTTTCTCTTCTTCTTCTAGGCTTTTAAAATACTCTCCAAAAACCTTTGAAGCATTAAATTTTTTAGCAGCAATACCGACTCTAATGATTTCAATTTTACTTATCTTATCATTTTTTGAAATAGCGTCAACTACTTTCTGACCTTCAACCACTTGTCCGAAAACAGAATGAACTCCATTTAAATCAGGCATTGCTTTATGAGTTATAAAAAATTGACTTCCGTTTGTGTCTGGCCCTGAATTTGCCATAGATAAAACACCAGCTTTATCATGTGGAAACAACAAATTAGCATCATCATTGGTGGGGAATTCATCCTCAAATTGATAACCGGGACCTCCAGTTCCATTTCCATTCGGATCTCCTCCATGAATCAAAAAACCCTTAACAATTCTATGAAATTTCAATTTGTCATAAAAAGGCTTTCCCTTAAATTTTTTAGCAACATATTTATTATTCCCTTCAGCTAAGGATACAAAATTTGCAACCGTTATTGGCGTTTCTTCATAATTAAGCTTAACTAAAACACTCCCTTTAGCTGTTTGAATATCAGCATAAAGACCCTCTTCTAAGTTTAAATAATTGGATGATTTACAAGAAATTAGAATACTAATTAAAAAAGCTATTTGTAAAAATTTCATCCGTTATCTTATTGTTTACTTGGCTGTAAATCTTTTAGGGTAACCGTATAGATTAAAGGTTGATTCGAATTTATTTTTTTATACCCAGAATATCCATAAGCTTTATAAGAGGGAAACAGAAAAGTAATTGTTTCTCCTTTTTGTAAAAGTTTAAGCCCGTCTTGCAAACCTGTAATTAACTCTTGCTTGTCAATTAAATAATTACGTGCTCCTAGTTCTTCGGTATTATAGATTATTTCGCCATTAATATCTTTAATTTCATAAGTATATCTTACTTCATCACCAGATTTAGGCAATGGAGTTGTTATAGAATTTTTTGCATTGTAATAATACCAAAAACCATTTTCAGAACTAATATATTCATGTAAAGTGTCAGATTTTATCAAATCTAAAAAAGCTTTTTCTTCACTTTTATTAATAACCTTATTACGCTCTATTGATTCTTTTAAAAAAGAAGAAGTTTTTTGAACTATAGGTTTTCTAGCTTTCGATTTTGTACACGATAGTAATAAACCAATAATGATAAATAATATAATACTATGCTTCATAAGAATTTTCTAAATCTTTTATATAAGTAGGAATAATCTCTAAGAACTGTTTAACCGTATTAGGCAATGACAACTCACTTCTACCTCCTGCTGCATTTAAATGACCGCCGCCGTTAAAATGATTACGTGCAAAATCATTTACAGAAAAAGTTCCTTTTGACCTTAAAGACATCTTAATGATCCCTTGTTTTTGATCTTCAATAAAAATAACTGCAAACACAATTCCTTTAATTGACAAGCCATAATTCACAAAACCTTCAGTATCTCCTTTTTTAAAATCATGAGAGTTTAGTTCTTTCTGAGATATTGTTATATAAGCTGTTTTATAGTCATGTAACACTCTTAAATTACTTAAAGCAATTCCTAATAATTGTAATCTATTAAATGAATTTGTATCAAATATACTATTATGAATTTTAGTGTGATCAATACCCAAAGTCATCAAACTAGCTGCAATATTATGTGTCGTGGTAGTTGTTGCATTATATTTAAAAGAACCGGTATCAGTCACAATTCCTGTATACAAACACATTGCGATCGCCTTATCTAGACGATCTAAATCACCTAGCTTATCCAAAAAATGATAAATCATCTCGCAAGTAGAAGCTATTGAAGGGTCAGAATATATAAAATGGGCATAATCATCAGGCTGTTCATGATGGTCAATCATCACAAAAGTAGTATTGAGTTTTTCTAAAACAGGTTGCATTTGCTGCCCTACTCTATGTAACGCATTAAAATCTAACGTAAAAACAATGTCAGCATCCTTTAAAATCTCTTTCCCTTTCTCTGTGTTTTCTTCAAACACTAGTATATCTTCTTGACTTGGTAACCACTTTAAAAAATCTGGACAATCATTCGGAGAAACAACCGTTACATTGTGTTTAAACTTTAGTAAATAGTGATATAATGCTAAACTTGAACCATAGGCATCTCCATCAGGGTTTCTATGTGAAACAATAGCTATTTTTTTAGAGGTAGATAATAGCTCTTTTAGTCGTTTTATTTCAAGGTCTTTCATCATTCGCGAATATACAATAATTTCATGTCTGGTATACTTTAAATGTTTAATTTTAGTCTCAACAAATTCTTCACTAAATGAGAACAACAATCTACCTTATACTTTTTACTTTTATATTTTCTTGTAAACAAAAAAACAATGATACTACAAACAATCAAGCCAATTTTAATATTGCTTTTGGCTCGTGTAACAATCATAACTTACCCAACACTCTTTGGGATGATATTCTAAAAAACAAACCTGATGTTTGGATTTGGGGTGGTGATATTATCTATGCAGATACTGAGAATATGAAGTTAATGAAGTCTTATTACGATAGCCTAAAATATCATACAAAATATAAAGACTTCATCACTAAAGTGGATGTATTAGCCACTTGGGATGACCATGATTATGGAGAAAATGATGCAGGTACTGAATTTATAAAAAAGGATAGTTCTCAACAACTTTTTTTAGACTTCATTGATGTTGATATCAATAATACTAGACGTAAAAGAGCTGGTGTCTATCACTCAAAAACATATACTATAAAAGATAAAAGTATTAAAGTGATTTTATTAGACACACGTTATTTTAGAACTGCTTTAACCAAAGATTCTACTGGTGTGAAAAGATACACACCTTCAAAAGATACTACAGGTACACTTTTAGGAAAGACTCAATGGCAATGGTTAGAAAATGAATTAAAAAATTCTAAGGCAAATTTTAATGTTTTAGTAAGTAGTATTCAATTTTTATCACATGATCATGGTTGGGAAAGCTGGGGGAATATGCCACATGAAGTTTCAAAAATGAAGGAATTAATACGAAACTCTAATGCTAAAAATGTGATTATATTATCAGGTGATAGACATATTGCTGAAATTTCAAAAATGAAAGCTAATACTTCTGAAAACGGATTAAAATATCCTTTGTATGATTTTACATCAAGCGGATTGACTCATGCGTATGAACAATTTACCTCTGAACCTAATCAATACAGAGTATCTGATGTGATTAAAAAAAACAACTTTGGTATTTTAAAGTTTAATTTAGAAACCAATACTGTGAAAATGGAGATAAGAGGAAGTAATAATGACCTCTTAGAAAATGTAATTCAGAAATATTAAAAAATTATCTTCCTATATTTAATAAAAAAACTATTTTTGCACCTCATTTAAAGAAAATAATAAAATGACAACAAACAGAACATTTACAATGCTTAAACCTGATTCAGTTGAAAAAGGGAATATCGGAGCAATTTTAGGCAAAATAAATGCAGCAGGTTTTAGAATCGTTGCATTAAAATTAACACAAATGACTGACAGAGATGCCAAAGCATTTTATGCTGTACATAATGAAAGACCTTTTTACGGTGAATTGGTTGAATATATGACACGCGGGCCCGTGGTTGCTGCTATTTTAGAAAAATCAAATGCCGTTGAAGATTTTAGAGCCTTAATTGGTGCTACCAACCCAGAAGAAGCTGCTGATGGTACTATCAGAAAGTTGTTTGCTACTTCTATCAGTGAAAATGCTGTTCATGGTAGTGACAGTGATGAAAATGCTGCTATTGAAAGTGCTTTCCATTTTTCTGAAAGAGAAATGTACTAATTTATAATGTTGTGTAATTGAATTGGTATAAAAAATATTAGTAAACTTTTTATAACAAAAAATGCCTCGAAAATTCGAGGCATTTTTTTATTGTATAAATTATCAGTAATTAATACCTAATTGCTTTTTTGCTTATTTCAGCTCCGTTTTCAAAAGTTGTATTCAAAATTAACACTGTACCTTTTCTAATATTAAGAGTATTGATTCTAAACTCGCTTTCGTTTGGTTTCTCATCAACTAATAATCTACCAGTAATATCATATACCTTAATCTGATTGATTACAGTGTTTGATTTAATCAATAAATTATCATCTTCATTTACAACAACAAAGTCATTATTTAACTTTAAATTCTCTACAGCCAAAGTACTGTTCGTAAATTGTAAGGTAAATCTTTCAGCATAATTTCCTTCACCAGTTACAGCAAAGCTATATTCAGCTTGTTTTAAATCATGTGTTATGTTCAATTCATTATCTACTAAGTACACATCATTATCTTTTAAAGCTCCTTCTAAATGGTCAATACTTATCTTATAAGTAACAGAAGCATCGTCAATATAAGTATCGAAACCTAAAGGCACTTGTTTATCAGTAGTAAAACTACCTAAACCTTGAATAGCATATTTTACATCTTCGATTCTTGAATATAAACTAACCCAACCTGCAGTTATATTCTCACCATCATAAGCTCTATCAAAACCATCAGTTGCATTGTCAAAAAAGCCAACTAAAATTTGATTAGAAGCTCCACCAACACTACTGTCTAGATTTAACCAAACTCTATCTTTTTCTTTCGCAGATGAATTTTTTGTATTTTCAGATTTAAAAAATTGTGTATTTAACCCCTTTACACGCATACCGTCTGTAAAAGTAACTTTTTCTATCGTTGAGTTTGCCTGTATTACAAAGCCTTGAGCTGAACCAATATATTGAGTAGGTGCTGAACCTCCAGACACAGCAGCTGTACCACCAGACAAATTATAACAAGCATAATCATTTGCAGTATATTGCTCATTTGCTTCGTCAGGGTCATTATTATTTGGTGTCTGATGTGTCCAAAACCATAATGTACCATTAATTGACACCGCATTATTAGACTCTACAATAAATTTATCTGCATCAATAGCTGAAGGATAAGGATTTCCGACTAGATTTAAATCATCTAATCCATTTGCATTATTATTAAACACCACATCGTTTCCTGCTCGAGTTAAGTCTAACGTCCCATTGTTCGGTCTTCCTGAAAATGAAACTGTAGCTTGTCCTGGATAACTTCCTGCTATAGGGCCTTGAGAGATATAACCTTTTGCAGGTTTCATAGTTTGACCTGCTGCTGGCACCCATTCTCCTAGCACTTGATCTCCACCTGTTCCGTTTGTGTTAACAGCGGCCATATCCCAATAATATAATGAGCCCAGTCTATACCCACTAAAAACAGTTGAAATACCCGCACTCTGTACAGGAGAAGACCAATATGTATAATCATCTATATTTGTTAATGAAGTTGTTGTTTCTCTTTTTGTAATATTTCCTGTAATAGAAACTGGAAAAGCACCAGGGTTCAATACATTAACAGAATATAAAGATTCTTGATCACCAAGATTAAATGCACCATTTATAGTTAAGTTTTGATTCACTTCAACATAGTTAGAAGTTCCTGAGTCAAAATTAAGGGTACCATTAACTGTCAAATCACAAGCTCCAAAAGAGCCGTTTGCAGCGGTATACGTACCACTTATTATTGTTACTCTAGTTCTATCAGAAGTACCATTGCTCCAAGATGCTGCCCAAATTGTTGTACCTATTCTTTGTGTCCCTAAAGCTATATTAGCATCAGAATCAGCAGTATCTACTTCATCTAAATTTAATTCAATATAATTATTTAAATTATGAAAAAGAGAGGGAGTATATGTTGTACCACACCCTTTAATAAAACTTTTATCTACACCCCAGTTTGATGGAAATCCTGCTGCTGGAGGTACATCTCCCATAATATCAATTCTATCATTATAGCAACTTGAACCCGTTGAAGTAGATATTAAAATTACATCATCACCTGTAAAAGTACAGACATTATCTGGAATTATCAATGCAGAACCTAAGTTACCTCCTGCAGGCAATATCGCAGCAGGGTTTCTAAATAGCACAACTTCACCTGGTAAAATTGACCCTCCTGGTCCATTACCACTAATTGGCACATCTTGTTGTGGTGCAGTAGTACTAATCACACCTTGTCTTGTATTGGTATTGGTATAAAGACATAAGTTATAAAATCCAGATACTATTGTATTCGATGAAATGTTTTTAACTTCAATCCATTGATTATTTCCTGCACCTTCATAATATTGAGTAATTAGCAATTCACTTCCTACGGGCACTCCATCAATACCAGTACCTTGAATGGCAAACGTATATGGATCATCTACACCGTTATTTGGAATCGATACTATAGCATTTTTCACACCCACAGTAGTTGGATCAAAAGTAATTGTAAAAGTTGTAGTTCCTGGTGCTGTTATTGGAGTGGTTGGTGTCGCAGTAACTGTAAAATCAGCTGCATCTACACCTGTTATGTTTACTAACGGCACATTAGTTAAATCAAGATCAGCAGAACCATTATTCGCTATGGTAAATGTATGAGCTACACTTCCACCAGAAATGTCTGTATCAGGAAACAAAGTATCATCACCTGCATTTGGAGAATTACTACCACTTGCAATTGAAGTACCATTCCCAATAACATCCATATCAGGAGCGGCAGCAATACCTACACCAGATACTTGATAGCCAAAATTAGCATCACTGTTAGAAATCAATATTACTGCAACTCTTGTTGCTGCTGCAATTGGAGCAAATTCTACTTGAAAAGTAAAAGATGCATTTGGAGCAAGTGTTGTAGGCAAGGTGACAGGTAATGGTAGCACTGTAAAATCTGCACTACCAGCAAAATTAGATACACCAGTTACATCTAATGGACCACTTCCTATATTTTTTACTGTATAAGACCTGATATTTGTATTCCCAACTGTTACATCTCCAAAATCAGTATTACTACCAGAAGAGAATATTTGTGAAACCAATATTGTATCATCACCTCTTACTTCAATATCAGGAGCAGTTACTGCTCCTTCTCCTGTAATTTGAAAGAAAAAACTCTCCGTAATAAGAGTTGTGAAATTTAACACATCTAATTGTACAGTTGCTGTTTGAGCACCTGCAGAAGTTGGTGTGAAATCAACCGTAAAATCTGATGTAGCACCAATTGCTGAAGTACTAGTTGGTATTGCTGCTTGTTGCACCCAATCACCTCCTCCAATAATATTTTGAGGTGTAATTGAAAGTAAATCTCCTACGGCACTCGTAAATCTATATGTTTGTGAAGTTGTTGTACCTTGTGCTACGGCACCAAAGTCAGTACCTTCGGCAGTTGCTGGTGTATTCGTTGCTGGCACTACACTTACTGTTGCTATAGGAAGTAACGGACTCCCACCACTAACACTTCCGTTTTGAGCTTGTACAAAACCAACAGTAGCAATTATTAGAATAATTGTAAATAGTAATCTTTTCATCATAATTTTATTAAAGTTTTCCCTAAATGACTTTTTCTTAATATGCAAATATACAAATTATATAGATGCTTTATAGCAGCTTAATGTTTTTTATTAACACTTTATTTAACTTTTCGTTCATAATTTTGATTATTTTTTCTTTTCCGTAACTCAATTCTTCTCGAAGTACAGATGAACTTAACTTTACATACAAAGTACTATTTCTATATTGTATTTCATCGGTATAGCTCTGCACTCCACTACCCATCACCTCTGCCCAAGCTTCTTTTAATGTTAATAAGTCAATCCCTTTTTGCAACTTATTCTCTTGTAAAACGCTTTTCATCACGTCTTCAATAGACTTAAATTCACTATTTCTTCTTGAACTCATATCTTTATTCTAATTCAAACATTTTATAGGGTTGATTGGTCAGCTTTATTACATTTTCAGTTCTTTCTGCGTGTGTGTCTGTAATAAAAATCTGCCCAAAACCATCATCATTTACCAAATCAATTATCTTAGACACTCTGTTTTCATCTAGTTTATCAAAAATATCATCCAACAATAAAATGGGTGTTTTTTTTGATTGTGATTTCACAAAATCAAATTCTGCCAATTTTAAGGCTATCAAATATGTCTTTTGCTGCCCTTGAGATCCATATTTTTTTATAGGATAACCTTCTATTGTATATAACAAGTCATCTCGATGAATTCCTACTGATGTATATTGCAAAACTCTATCCTTTTCTATACTTTGTTGTAACAATTCTTTAAAATCGCCTTTTTCTAGCAGACTTTTATAAGAAAAATTCACATTTTCATTCGCATTACTAATATGTTGATGTCTTTTTTCAAAGATAGGGATAAATTCTTTAGTAAATTTAATTCTCTTATCATGAATTTTACTTCCAAACTCAACTAATTGTTGATTGTAAATATCAATATTCAAAGCGTCAAATGTATGATTCACTGCAAAATACTTCAATAAAGAATTCCGCTGAGTTAATACCTTATTATAACTAATTAAGTCTTGTAAATAAGCTTTATCAGATTGTGCAATAACGCCATCCATGAATTTTCGCCTTACATCGCTGCCATCACTAATTAAATTTGTATCATTCGGTGAAATAATAACCAAAGGCATCAGACCTATATGCTCTGATAATTTCTCATATTCCTTCCCATTACGCTTAACAACCTTTTTTTGACCTTTTTTTACGCTACAATTTATCAACTCCTCTTTTCCGTCAAGATCTATCAGACCTTCAATAACAAAAAAATCTTTAGTATGCTGTATATTTTGTGTAGCCACACTATTAAAATATCCTTTTGTAAATGCCAAATGATAAATAGCGTCTAAAACATTGGTTTTACCGACACCATTATTACCAACAAAACAGTTTATTTTAGCCTCAAAATCAAACATTGAAGCTTTAAAATTTTTATAATTTATTAAGTTGATTTTTTTTAAATACATATTTTATTAATAGTTCATTGCAAAAAAACAAAATTTACATCAATAATTAGAATATAATTACAATAAAAATTCTATTTTTGCCCTCACAAATTTTAATACAATAATGGCAACATACAAGAAAAAAGGTGGTAAAGTTAAAAAAGAAGTTACTTCTAGTATAGAAGAGAACAGTACAACTGCTGAAGTGTTTAATACTTTAGATGAAACAGCTTCACGATCAGAACAATGGATTGAAAAAAACAGCAAGGCATTATTTACTGCTCTTACTGTTATAGCCTTAGTAATTGTAGGTTATCAACTATATACTAAGTTTGTTCAAGAGCCAAAAGAGAAAGAAGCTGCTGATGAATTGGCATATCCAAAAGCATTTTTTGATCAAGCTCAAACAAATGCAGTTGCAGTTGACTCATTGTATAACTTAGCGTTGAAAGGAACGGATGGTAAATATGGGTTATTAGACATCATTGATACTTACGGAAGTACAGATGCTGGAAACTTGGCCAAATATATGGCTGGAATTTCTTACCTGAGAACAAGTGATTACCAAAATGCTATTGAACAATTAAGTAATTTCTCTACTAAGGATGAAATGCTGGGTGCTATTGCAGAAGGTAATATTGGGGATGCTTTTTCACAAATTAATCAACCAGAAGATGCTTTAAACCATTATATAAAAGCTGCAAGTTTTAATAGTAATGAAGTAACTTCACCTTTTTACCTGCAAAAAGCTGGAAATACAGCAATGGATATGGATGATTTTGCTAAAGCTGAAGAATTGTTCACCAAAATAAAAGAAGAATTTCCAAATTCTGATGAAGGGCGAAAAATCAATAGCTATATCAATAGAGCTGTTTTAGCTGCTCAAAAATAAATCTCTATGGCAACGACCAACTTGTCAAATTACAATAAAACAACAATCCCAAATGCGAAGCCTCTTCGATTTGGGATTGTTGTTTCTGAGTGGAATAAAGCCATCACTAAAAACCTATATCAAGGTGCGAAAGCTGTATTACTAGAACATGGAGCTCTTGAAGAGAATATTACACGATTGAATGTGCCTGGCAGTTATGAGCTTACTTACGGATGCAAACATTTACTCAAAAAAGGAAAATTTGATGCGATTATTGCTGTTGGATGTGTTATTCAAGGTAAAACCAAACATTTCGATTTTGTTTGTGAAGCAGTATCACAAGGCATTAAGGATTTAAATATACTCTATGACACCCCAACTATTTTTTGTGTATTGACTGACAATACAATGCAACAGTCTATTGACAGATCTGGTGGCAAACATGGTAATAAAGGTGTTGAATGTGCTGTAGCTGCAATAAAAATGGCTAGTTTAACATAGTTTTATTCACAAAATTTGACTTTCATTTTTTATTTCAGTAATTTTGAATAAAAGAAAATTGGCTTAATTATTGTTGTATTTAAAACAATTCAATCATTTAATAAGCTTTGAAAAATATGGGAATTCTTAAGCGTACAAACAAAAAATTTGATTACAGTCCTAGATATTATAAAGGAGAAGGTAATCCGTATCAAATAGAACATAAATTTGATAAATTCAGGACTACAGTTGGTGGTAGAAAAGGCATTAAGGCAAAACTTACAAATGCTTTTGAAGAATCTAAAAGACATGATGGTAAAGTATTCAACAAAACAATTTTAATTATTATAGCTATTTTAACTTTCATTTTTCTTTATATAATCGATTTTGATTTATCTATTTTCTTGAAATAATAATGTCAGACATCATTCAACTTTTACCAGACCATGTTGCCAATCAAATTGCTGCCGGAGAAGTAGTTCAACGTCCAGCTTCTGTTGTTAAAGAATTGCTTGAAAATGCAATTGATGCTGGTGCTACAGAAATAAAATTATTAATAAAAGATGCTGGTAAAACATTAGTGCAGGTTATTGATAATGGCAAAGGTATGAGTACTACTGATGCTCGACTTGCCTTTGAAAGACATGCCACTTCAAAAATAAAAACTGCTGAAGATTTATTCAACCTCAACACAAAAGGGTTTAGAGGAGAGGCTCTAGCGTCTATTGCTGCCATTGCTCATGTTGAATTAAAAACAAAACAAACGAATCAAGAGTTAGGCACGCTTATAAAAATTGAAGGAAATACTATACAACATCAAGATGTTATCACAACACCAACAGGAACAAGTATTGCTGTTAAAAATCTATTTTTTAACATTCCTGCAAGAAGAAATTTTTTAAAATCAAACACGGTAGAAAATAGACATATTAGAGATGAATTTAATCGTGTAGCATTAACACACCCAACTATTTCTTTTAACTTCTACACCAATGACAATGAAACTTTAAATTTAAAAGCCAGTAATTTAAGACAACGTATTGTTGCTGTTTTTGGAAAAAAAATAAATGAAAAATTAGTTCCTATTGATGAAAGTACTGATATTATTACTATAACTGGGTTTGTATCAAAACCAGAGTTCGCTAAGAAGAAAAGAGGAGAACAGTTCTTTTTTGTAAATAATAGGTTTATCAAAAACGGATATTTACATCACGCTGTCGCAAATGCTTTTAATGAATTACTACCTTCAGGGTATCATCCTTCTTATTTTTTATATTTAAGTGTACCTCCTAATAGTATTGATATCAATATTCATCCGACAAAGACAGAAATTAAATTTGACAATGAGCAAGCACTTTATGCTATTTTGCGTTCAACCATAAAACATAGTTTAGGTCAATACAATGTCGCTCCTGCATTAGATTTTAATAGAAATGCGACTATGGATGTACCTTACAGTTTCAAAGATAAAAAAGCAGTTACTACACCTCAAATTCAAGTGAATCCTGATTTTAATCCGTTTGAAAAGGAAGAAAAATTGACATCAGCTACTTATAAAAACACCCATTCAAATCAATGGGACTCTTTATATGTTGACACAAATGAAATAGATATCAACAACATAGAAGTTGAAGCACAAATAGTTGACAGAAATTTATTTGACGAAACAGAAAACGAAATCAATACAAAAACACATCAAGTTCATAAAAAATATATTTTAAGTGTTTTAAAGTCTGGTGTTGTTTTTATCAATCAAAACCTAGCTCATCAACGTATTTTATATGAAGATTTATTGACTAAAATGACTATTGAAGACACTTCTAGTCAACAATTGCTATTCCCTATAGAATTGGTTTTTAATTTAATTGATATAGGAATTTGCAAAGAAATTCAATCAGATTTAGAAAGCATAGGCTTTCAATTTTCTTCAATAAAAGACGATACTATTATTTTAAACGGCATTCCTGCAAATGCAACTCAAAATAAATTACAACAATTATTTGAAGAATTATTTGAAGCTGTTAAAAATGAGATACCAGAAACTAGTTTTAGCCAACTAGATACCATAGCGAAAAGCTTGGCAAAAAGTTTGGCTATAAAAAACGGAACAAAACTAAATAGTGCCGCTCAAGAAGAATTGCTGGCTCAACTATTTTCATGTAAAGAACCCAATCAATCACCGTTTGGCAAAAAAACATTTATTACACTCTCTCCTGAGGAGATTCAACTTAAATTTGATAATTAAATTATGAATAAGATTACTGAAACAGTCAAGCACTTAATTATAATTAATGTATTATTATTTCTTGTTGCAAAATTTGTTTATCCGCCATTACAAGATCTTTTTGCATTACATTTTCCTGAAAATCCGAGTTTTGGATTTTGGCAATATGTAACTAGTATGTTTATGCATAGTCAACAATCACTTACACACCTTATCTTTAATATGGTTGGTGTTTGGATGTTTGGCTCACCTTTAGAACAATTATGGGGTCGGAATAAATTTTTATTCTTCTATTTCTCAGCAGGTATTGGTGCAGGCTTGGTCTATACCGCTGTAAATTACTTTCAATTCAATGCTGCTTTTCAAGAGTTAATTCAATCTGGTATTACAAGTGCTGAAATTTATGAAGCTATGGATAGGTCTTTAGTTTATCAAAACGAAGTACTTCAAAAAGTAAACAGTACTTACAGTGTCCCTGCAGTTGGTGCTTCTGGAGCTTTATATGGGGTTTTAGTAGCTTTTGGTATGAAATTTCCAAATTCAAAACTGGCATTGAT
>VAPK010072556.1_pt1 | contig 13382 bp, 14 predicted proteins | sample 3395031 | NCBI WGS metagenome assembly VAPK01 (sample SAMN08290443, study PRJNA428436) | hydrothermal vent metagenome | isolation source: Deep-sea hydrothermal vent chimney 1 | place: Pacific Ocean: Juan De Fuca Ridge | reverse complement strand
CTTGCAATGCTTCGTTCTGATGTAAACTCCCTCGATAAACTGCTTGCGCCCGAACTGATATTTACTAATCATCTTGGCCAGGTATTGACTAAAAAAGATGATCTTGTCGCTCATCAATCCGGAACACTTAAGATAGAAGTGTTGACGCCTTCTGAGGAGCACATTCAGTTAATGGGTGATGTTGCTGTTGTTCACGTCCGAATGCATATATTAGGTAGCTACGCTGGCACTGTATCTGACGACGATTTTCGATTTACTCGTGTATGGACTCTTACTTCTAGTGGGTCTTGGCATGTCGTCACCGCCCATGCGTGTGTCGTAACATAGGTATTGATAATATGAATATAATAGAAAAGCTTTATTTTTCTATGCAGGCACTAACCCACTGTGCCGTCCATGGCTCGACGAGAAACCAGCTTAAGATATGATCGGAAGCGATGACTCCGAAGGTTCTTCCTCTATAAATGTTGAGCTTTCTAATTCCGGAACTGGTTTTTATCTAAATCTTAGCCTTGATATTGTAGACAAAAACTACAACGGTGACTCACCTGGCGCCTGCAACCTATAGTTATTAAACTGCTGGTATACTACGATCATGCTCAATTTTAAAAACCTGTCTTTACGTCGCGCTACCCGCGAACTTTTACGCAATGTCAATTGCACGATCCACCAGGGTCAAAAAGTCGGCATAACCGGTGCCAATGGCACGGGTAAATCCAGCCTTTTTGCCCTCATCCGCAATGAGTTACAAGCGGATGTGGGCGAGTTTTCATTGCCGCCTAAAACCATCATTGCCCATGTAGCACAAGAAGTGTCCGCTGTGGATGCGTCAGCTATAGAGTATGTCATGGACGGCGATATTGAAATGCGAGCACTGGAAAAAAATATCGCCCTCGCGGAACAACAAAATGTGGGTAAACACCTGGCAACGTTACATATACAAATGGAAAATATCGATGGATATCGTTCGCGTAGTCGCGCAGCGGTATTAATGCATGGTTTGGGGTTTACCACCGCACAGGAAACTAATTCGGTAAGCAGTTTTTCAGGCGGCTGGCGTATGCGACTTAATCTAGCACAAGCCTTGATGTGCCGTTCTGACTTGTTATTACTTGATGAGCCAACCAATCACCTGGACCTCGAAGCTGTGATTTGGCTGGAAGACTGGTTACGCCGTTATTCAGGCACCCTGTTGCTCATCTCACATGACCGAGACTTTCTGGATAAAATTGCCACACTCATCGGCCATATCGAGCAAGGCGAACTGACGCTATACGCAGGTAACTATACTGCATTCGAGATACGGCGTGCCGAAAAGTTGGCGAACCAACAATCCGCCTTTGAAAAGCAACAACGTGAAGTTGCCCATATGCAGTCTTTCATTACCCGTTTTAAAGCAAAAGCAAGCAAGGCCAAGCAGGCACAGAGTCGTATCAAGGCACTCGAACGCATGGAGTTGATCGCTCAGGCGCACGTAGATTCGCCTTTTGATTTTACCTTTAGACTAGCGGATAAAAAAATACCGGATATGTTGTTGAAATTGGAGAATGCGGCGGTAGGTTATGATGAAAAGCGCCTGCTCGATAATCTCGATTTGATAATTACCGCGGGTGATCGAATTGGCCTGTTGGGACACAACGGTGCCGGTAAATCGACATTAATTAAGCTTCTTGCGGGTGAATTACCGCTACAGGGCGGTGAACGGATCAATGCTAAAGATTTAAAAATCGGTTATTTCGCACAACACCAACTAGAACAACTGGATAGTCAGGCAAGCCCGTTATTGCATTTACAGCGCCTTGATGCACGCGCGACGGAATCGGCGTTACGTAATTTTTTGGGTGGATTTGCCTTTGCCGGTGATGTTACGACCTCACCCGTGGCACCGATGTCTGGCGGTGAAAAAGCACGCCTGGTGTTGGCAATACTAGTATATCAAAAACCCAACCTACTATTACTAGACGAACCGACCAATCATCTCGATCTGGAAATGCGCCATGCGCTGTGTGTCGCACTACAAGATTATGCCGGTGCAATGGTGATTGTTTCTCATGACCGGCATTTGTTGCGCACGGTCACCGACACGTTATTGCTTGTCGATGCCGGAAACGCTACGCCATTTGACGGCGATCTTGAAGATTATCGACAATGGGTAAAAGAGTCCCTAAAAGAGCAAAACAGCGCCAACTCTTCAGATGGCGCGTTGAATAACTCATCCAATAACTCCCTAAATAAAAAGCAACAGCGACAGGACGCCGCCGAAAATCGTAAATTATTACAGCCATTGCGCAATAAACTAAAAACACTGGAAAAACAAATCGATAAACTGAACCATGAACAAGATACGATTCAGGCAAAACTAGCGGAAAACTCCCTTTACGATGAAGACAATAAACCACAATTAAAAACATTGTTGGCGCAACAAACCACTGTGGCACAAGCATTAGCGCAAGTTGAAGAAGACTGGCTAACGACAAGTGAAGAAATGGAAAAATTGCAATAGGAATGAGAAGTATCGCTTTGCTACCACATCAAATCATCCGGCACTTTATAATCAGCATATTCATCATCATCCTCACTGGCTGTTTCTGCCGTATTGCATAGAACAACAAAGTGGATATCACGTTGCATAATTTTATCAGCGACAATTTTAGGAACGAGCTCATATTTATCATCCAGCCTGACAATCGCTAATCGACCACTAACGATCTTTTTATGTACATCGTCAGTAACATAAATCCGTTCGATCTTACTATCAACTTCAAAGTTAAAAGCTGTGTCACCCTCATCACCAGAGATACGGTTCATCTCCACCAATTGCCTGATCTGCGCCACAATAGCCTTTTTATTCTTTTCCTCAATTTTTTGCCGATTTAATTTCCGATCACGCTCCGCCTTCGTCAAGGTGTCCTGTTGTAGCTGTTTTTTCAATTTGTCAGCCTCAGCGTTCCTATTCTTAGGTTGTTGCTTCGCCTGCTTGTATTTGGACTTGTTGCTCTTATTCACCTTGTCTTTCGACACCAATCCGGCCTTGAGCAACTGTTCCTGAAAAGCATTTACCATGGTTCTATCTCCAGATGTGGGGCCCCACATTTACCAATGTAATACATTCTTTAACGATATGGGTCACTCCATTTTTCAGAATAGCGGTCAAGTTTTGAAAGACCCCAATGCATCCCTACTATTGGCTACAATACGACCCAACCTTAGTTATATCAATGGTATAATGTGTTCCAACAAAGTGCGTACTTTATCCAGCCCAACATTTAAATTGCTTTCAATATCGTCCATCGTGATATCACCTTTACCGCGGCCCGCTGCTCTATTTGCGACAACTGCGCAGGTCGCATAACAAAGCCCCATCTCCCGTGCTAACGCGGCTTCCGGCATACCGGTCATTCCTACAATATGACAACCATCTCGTTCCAGACGATTAATCTCTGCGGCTGTTTCCAAACGAGGGCCCTGCGTTGCGCCGTAAGTACCTTCATAAGTGCATTTTATTTTTTCTTTTTTACACACCTTTATTAGCAAGTCCCTCAATTCACCGCAGTAAGGTGTTGTAAAATCAATATGTGTAACTTTCGACAAACTTTCCTCAAAATAAGTATTCACACGCGACCAAGTGTAATCAATAATTTGATCTGGAATGACTAACTCGCCTGGTTCCAGATGCTCTGTAATACCGCCAACCGCTGCAACAGCCAACACTTTATCTGCGCCTACTTCTTTTAACGCCCATATATTTGCACGATAATTTATTTTATGGGGCGGAATAATATGCCCGTAACCATGGCGCGGAATAAACACCACATGTTTCCCACATAACTCACCATGGGTTACTGGCCCGGAAGGTTCACCAAAAGGCGTCGGGATAATTTCGCGATTGATTATCTCAAGCGTTTTAAGTGACGTCAGTCCTGTTCCGCCAATAATTGCTAATGCTGTCACGGGTTAATTTCCTTTTTGCTCAGATTTACTGATTTGTAAATTAGTTTAATATTTAGTTCGATTGTGCAGGTCACTTCTCAGCAAAAATGCCTGGCGCATTGCGTAAATAGCCCTTGTAATCCATTCCGTAGCCAAACACATAACGATCCGCTACTTCAAGGCCAATAAAATCGACCTTCACATCGGCTTTTCTCTCGTGTATTTTATTCACCAGGACAGCGCTATATACTTGCAGTGCGTTAGCATTTCTACAATCTTTGATAATTGCTTTTATGGTTTCACCTTCATCCAATATGTCATCGATGATGAGTACAACCCGATCTTTTAGTGACGTCCTTGGCGTAACCAACCATTGTAGCTCCCCCCCCTCGGTACTACCTGCATAACGTGTGACATGGATGTAATCCAAGTTCATCGAAAATGTAAAATGGGGTAACAATTGTCCAGCGGGTACCAGACCACCATTCATCACGCAGAGAACAATTGGATTTTTATCGTGTAATTTTTTATTTATTTGTTGCGCAACATCCACGATTGCTTTTTTAACTTCCGCTGACGTATACAAACAATCTGCATCGTTTAAAACTTGTTGAGCTTGTTCGGCTGTGATAGACATTTAGTAAGTAAATGACGTTGTGTCTTCATTCATTGCTTCACTGATAATATACGCACTGCCAACCACCTCTTCGACTTCAGGAATGAGTTCGCCCGACCATTCTGCAAAAGGTTGCGGACAAACCTTGAAGCGAACGCCAGTTTCATGCGCTTTTGTTATCAAACTGTATATCATTGCCGTTGATGGTTCAGCATAAGCTTTATTTGCCAGGCGATCACATTGACCCGAAAATATGACTTCTACATCAAATTCCATGGCTGCAGCCACCTTAGCTTGTGACAAAATCGAACCCAATTCTGCGTCATTGTCAGGATCAGAACTTACAATAATAAATAAAAGTTTATCTGCCATATTTAATTCACTCTAGTTTAGAATAAATAATATAAGTTTTCGTCATTTTAACTGTCCTGCCGCACCACAATTTCTTCAGGAATATGAATTGTCGAGGTTGGAAAAGCCATTTTTGCGCCCTGTTTTTCAACGATATCTATTATTTTTAGTAATACATCCTGTTTGATTTCATGGAAGTCAGTCCACACAGTGGTGTGCGTAAATGTATAAACAAAAAAATCGACTGATGACGATGAAAATGCGTTAAAATTAACCATCAACGTCCTGTTAGTATCAATCGCGGGATGGGATAGCAGCATTTCTTTCACCCCTGCGACAATATTTGCCATTTTGCTCACATCATCATAACGAATGCCCATGGTCTCATAGATTCTTCGATTTTTCATTCGCGACGGGTTTTCGACAGCGATATTGGCAAAAGTAGAATTAGGTACGTACAGTGGCCTCTGATCAAACGTACGTATACGTGTTAACCGCCATCCGATATTTTCTACTGTACCTTCGATATCTCGATCCGGTGATCGAATCCAATCGCCCACGGAAAAAGGGCGATCAAGATAAATCATCAACCCACCAAAGAAATTGGCTAACAAATCCTTGGCCGCAAAACCTATCGCAATACCGCCTACACCACCAAACGCTAAGACACCCGCAATACTGAATCCCAACGTCTGAAATGCAACCAGGCCCGTCGTGATCATGATGGATATACGCAATAATTTTGCAATCGCGTCAATCGTTGTTATATCCGCTTCTTTTCCCTGTGCACGTCGATGCTCGATAATATTACTTTCAATACGTTTAACCAACCGTATTAAGAACCAAGCGATTACAACAATGACGCCCAGTTCTCTACCAGGTTCAACCACTTGAAAAATTTCAGCATCCGTACGCTGGCCAACTATTTGCGCCGCAAAACTAAGACCAAGAACCCAGATCAACACCGTTAATGGACGGCGTATTGCACCAACAACCGCATCGTCCCAGGGATTATTTGTTTTTTCGAATGTTGCATGTAACCGCTTTAGTATTCGGCGTTGAAAAAAATTAAAAATTAAAACTGAAAAAACAATAATAAATATTTGTGATATCCACAAACCTTCATCTTTGAAATAGGTCAGACCTGAAACTAATTTTCCTATATCCACATCCACGTTTGTTTTGCTCCGTTTGGTTTTACTTGTTAACCGTAATATACTATAGATCCAGGTCTAACGAAGCCTTGTCTACAAATCTAGGGTCTACAAATTGATCGAGCGCCCGCACCGCATTTTTCCAGTCCAGCTTCTGCTGTAGATGATGCAGATCGCGTGATATTTTACCGTGCATTCGAATTAACCGTACTTGCGAAACCGGACTCGCGGGTTGCTTGAGTCCGTCGATCACAGAAACAACGGCTTCCGGGTGATTACAGACCAATACCATATCGCAGCCCGCATTCAACGCTGCTTCGGCTCGTTCAACGAAACCGCCTACAACGCTTGCACCTTCCATACTCAAATCGTCACTGAACACCACGCCATCAAATGATAGTTTTTTCCTTAAAATTTGATTAATCCAGGTTGAGGAAAACCCAGCAGGTTTATCATCTATTTGCGGATAAATTACGTGCGCAGGCATAATTGCGGCAAGACCAAAATGAATCATACGCTCAAAAGGGACTATATCTTCAGCGTAGATATCCTGAAACGCCCGTTCATCCACCGGGATCGCCACATGTGAATCCGCTTCAACGTGCCCGTGCCCGGGAAAATGTTTACCTGTCGCAGCCATTCCCGCTTTTTTCATACCCAGCATAAAGCAATGAGTTAAATCAGCTATAATTTCAGGATCGGAATGAAAAGCCCGGTCTCCGATGACACCACTCATTCCTTTATCGATATCCAATATCGGCGCAAAACTGAAATCAACACCAACACAAAGTAATTCTGCTGACATTAACCAGCCTATCGTTTCCGCCATCCGTTTTGCATGCTTTTTGTTATTATCATAGGCATCACCTAATAACCGCATCGCAGGTAATTTTGAAAATCCTTTTTTAAAACGTTGTACCCGTCCACCTTCATGGTCCACCGAGATTAATAGTCGTGGCTGCCGAATTTCATGTATTTGTTGCGTGAGCGTGATGAGTTGTTCGGGAGAATCAAAGTTTCGGGAAAACAAAATTACGCCACCCACTAAAGGATGTGCGAGAATTTCTTTTTCTTCCGCTGTGATCTGCATACCTGCAAGATCAACCATCAATGGCCCTAGGGACATACTATTAACCTGCATATAACCTGTATAGTGTTAACCTGTTTTATTAGTTGCTGCGCACATCCAGGTAATCTCGTAATTGATCGCCGAGTAAATTTACTGCCAGAACAATCAACATCAGTGCGACACCCGGCGCCAACACCATATGCGGTGCAACCAGTAAATAGTCCGCCCCATCACGAATCATACTGCCCCACGACGATGCAGGCGGTTGCACTCCCAAGCCCAAATAAGATAATCCCGCCTCACCAATCACAACACCCGCAATGCCAAACGTCGCTTCGACAATCAAGGGTGCCATTATTAACGGAATAAGGTGTTTAAAAATAATAAACATCGGTGATGAACCCAATGCTATCGCGGCTTGTACGTGTTCACGACTTTTTATACTCAACACCTGCGCACGCGATAAGCGCGCATAACCGACCCACCCGACAACGCTCAATGCAATGACGACATTGCTTATTCCAGGCCCTAGAATACCCGCCAATGCAATCGCGAGCAAAATGCCGGGGAAAGCCAGGAAAATATCCATCACCCGGACAATAACAATGTCCCAAACCCCACCGAGATAGGCACTCGCTACACCAATCAGTGTGCCCATCACAACACTGATACTCACAACCCAGAATGCAACAAAAAAAGAAGTGCGAGCACCGACAACCAGGCGATCCCAAATTGAGCGTCCAAGGTCATCGTAGCCAAGCAATGCCCCGCCTTCAGCCGGTGATGCCAGTATTTTATTGAGTTCAATATGGTTTGGGTTTAACGAGAACCACGTGCCAAACACCGCCAGAAAACACCATAAAACCAATATACTCATTGGCAGCCAAGTCCGGTTTGAAGTAAAGAATTGCATTATTTATTCTCCACCCGAATTCTTGGATCGAGCCACGAATAAGCCAGATCCGTCAGCATATTAACTACAACATAAGTCAAACTGATTAATAACACACATGCCTGCACAACAGGGTAATCGCGTCGCTTGATCGACTCTATCGTAAGCTGACCGATGCCCGGCCAAGAAAAAACAATTTCGGTAATAATGCTGCCAGCCAGTAATACACCCAACTGCAACCCCAGTAACGTAATGATGGGCAACATTGCATTCTTTAATGCGTGTTTCCAGATAACCGTCGTTTCAGATAATCCTTTGGCTCTCGCAGTACGTACAAAATCTTCATTCAATACTTCTAATAGTGTTGAACGCACCATACGAGATAATATCGCCGCCAAGGCAGTGCCCAATGTAATGGCAGGCAATATCAGCGTGCCCACCCCTTCCCTTCCACTGACTGGAAACCAACCTAATTGAACAGAAAAAATCAATATTAACAGGGGCCCCATCACAAAATTTGGAATCGACACACCCAATAAAGATATTGTCATGGCCGTGCTATCCCAAAGGGTACTCTTTCGAACTGCGGCCATCACGCCCAATGGAAATGCAATCATTATTGCAACCAACAGCGATGTAACGGCAAGCTCAACGGTCGCGGGTATACGCTCAAGCAATTCCTCGCTTATTGGTCGCTTTGAATGCAATGAATTACCAAGATCAAAATGTAACAAACCATTAAGGTAGTTCAAAAACTGAATATGGATTGGCTGATCCAACCCTAAGGCAGAACGTAATGCTTCTCTATCCGCCTGTTGTGCAGATTCGCCCAACATCACTTCGACAGGATCGCCGGGCACAAGATGTATTAAAAAAAATACAATAGTCGCAACACCGAATATAACAACCAGTGTACTTAATAATCGTGAAACCAGTACCTTTAACATATCTCTGTCATCATTACTTTGTTATCACTGCCTTTACTCTGCTATCAGTACTTTAGTGCCTATCGGCACTATATCAAACAATTCAATTAAATCGACATTTTTCATTTTGACACAACCGTGTGAATTCGGCACACCCATGACATCTTCATCCGGGCATCCATGAATATAGATATAACGCCGCATAGTATCAACCTCACCCAATCGATTTTTTCCTGGTTCCTGCCCAGATAACCAGAGTATGCGCGTTAAAATCCAGTCACGATTTGGAAACTGCTCGCGTAATGCCAGCGTATAGATTTCCCCGCTAGGTCGACGTCCGATAAACACCGTATTTACACCACAGCCAGCGCCAATTTTTGCCCGAATAATATGTTCCCCTGTTGGAGTACACTCGCTATTCATTTTCTCACCTGGCCCATTCTTGGCCGTCGAAACGGAATAAACTCGGGCAGCATTGTCTTTGTCGGTGTAAACCAGTGTTTGTTTAGAAATATCAATTTTAATCAATATGACATGTCCCTTTTGCATTCTCTATTTTTTCTTTAGTGAGATCGTCGTCGAACATTAATAAGCCCATCATAGTTACCATCAATCGCGACAGTGTATCCTTCAATATTACGACGGGATACAAACACATGATCTTCGTACCACAATGGCACATACGGCAGTGTTTCCAACAAATGTGATTGCAGCACTTTATACGATGCCGCCATTGCATCGCGATTTTCGGCTTGCTGCGCCACTTTTATTAATTTATCGGCGACAGGGTTTGAATAACGCCCTCGATTTGCGCCATTCGGTGGCGCGAATTCACTGTGAAACACATACTGAAAAATATCCGGCGTTTTAATGCCTATCCAGGACAAACTGTACATTTGAAATTGCCCGGATTTAATATCGCCATAAAAGGTTCCCCAATCATAACTTCGTATCTCTACCTTTATACCCACTTCGGCCAATTGACTTTGAATAACCGTGGCGAGACGAATACGAAAAGGATCACTTGATGTTTTATAAACAATTTCGGCCGGATTACTTTTACCGTAACCGGCTTCTGCCAGCAACGCTTTTGCCTTTTCAGCATTATATTCAAACAGCGCCAAGTCCCGGTTACCTGCCCAATGATCGGGAATTAACATCGCACTTGCACGACGCGCTGCACCACCCATCACATATTTTATGATCGACTGCCGATCCAGCGCGTAGGCAATCGCTTCACGTATAGCATGATTACCCACTAATGGGTCACGCATATTAAAACCGAGATAAGTGAAATTGGATCCCTTTGCTCTTATAATATTGATATCGTCACGCTTTGCTAGATAAGTCACCAGTTCTGGCGGTAAATCATTTTGCATCATGTCCAATTCATTGCGCATTAACTTTAATACACGCACTGTCGGATTGGGTATGCGAATAAATTCAATGTCCTGTTTGTCACTCAGGCGCGTCAACATTACCCTGCTGTCTTCCGGCCATTGTTTAAATTCAAACGGTCCGGAACCGATAGGTTGACGATTAAATTTATGATCCAGCTGCATTAGTTTCGCCGGTAATATCCCTATCACCAAATAACCAGGAAAAAGCGGGTCCGCTCTATTTAAGAAGAAATCGACTGTGTCATTGTCCGGGGTTTCTATACGATCAATGAGTGCGAGTGTTGCCCGGTGTGGTGATGCATTTTTTTTATCTAGAATATAGTCATATGTCGCTTTCACATCAACCGCGTTTAACCGTACTCCATGATGGAAATCACGGCCTTGTTTTTTTAACGTCAAGCGATAATGTCGTGCCGTGATACGCTGCCAATCTGCGAGTGACGGGATGGGTGCAAAGGAGCCATCAAACTCAACTAAACGACGATATATTAATCGATTTATACGCGACGAGGTCGCGTCTGTGGCAAAACGCGGATCCAGGGTCACCGGTGAACTGGACAAACCAAAACGCAACACATCTGTTTCTGGGCGGGTGCAACCAGCCAGCCAGAAAACCAATAATAGGCATAAAAATGCCCTGGCCCTTTTTTTTATGAAAAGAGTTTTAATGAAAATACTCGCGCCCAAAATAATAAACCGCCGCCTTAACCTAACACATCAGTTGAACCTACTCGGCAACTGCTCCTGCGTTGCTCTAACTACGTGCATCCATGCACTAGTACACCGAATCTAAAGGACTTTTCAAAACATTTTGAAAAGTCCTTTAGATTCGGTACCTTAGACGCTCTCGCCACGGTTCAACTGATGTGTTAGGTTTAATTATCACTGATCAAAATAAAACCACTTGCTTTTACAAAACACCAAGCTAATCTCATAACTATAGAATAAATAACAATATTTATCTCTAATGATTACTAACAAATTATGATCAAATAAGGCAGCACAACGGTAGCTAAAAGAAGTCTTTAATCCATTTTGCTCGTTTCACCAAGCATTTCCTCTACCGATCTAAACTCGACTAATGCAGCTTCGAGTTACTCAACGATTTCACCAGCAAGAATCGCTGGTGCTGGTAGACTATCGGCATCTTCTAGAGAATCATCCTTGAGCCAAAAAATATCTAAATTTGTTTTATCGCTTGCAATCAACTTACTCGTACTTGAATAATTTCCAGCGCTCGTTCTTTTTAGATTCCCATCTTTTACTTCTATCTTCCGCCTTATTAAAGTTCAATAAACTCGTTGAAATCACTTTTTATCAAACGCTTTGTTTTCAGCGTCATGTGAACATTGGTGCGAAAGTCATAGATCCAGAGTTTTTTAGTCCAGGCAATTTTGGAAGCGGGTTTGGCGTCGAAGAAGACCACATTTGCCTTTACGCCCTGGGCGTAGAAGGTAGGCATAATAAAATAAATAGAAGAGATACTCGTGCGATGACACCCACACTCGACTGGAGTCATCGCTCTCTGTACCCTTGTAAAATTTTGTTAAACACCTCTTTTTAGTATCAAAATGGGCCGTTTAAGGCCAAAAACATGAACTTTTTTAACATATTTCTATTTCTTTTCAATAGCTTAAGTTGGTTCAAAAACCCGATGAATTATAACACCAGTAAGTAGGAACACCGATGATTTAATGACTTAACCATATTTAATGCGGCATCACAATTCTGAAAATCGTAAAGTCATTAAGTCACGGTGTCCCCAGTTTTATTCCAGTGAACACAGCGAACGACTTTGAAGCTTGTTAAGAGTTTTTAACTTTAGAAGCTTCATGTTTTAATATTACATCGTGATATTTTTGAACTTTGGTATACCAAAGCTTAAAGCCTAAACCGCTTATAAGAAATCCAATAACGAAAAATAGCATAGCAAAAAATATATTGGTGTTTTTTTATTTTAATATTAATTTTAATTCTTCTGTTTCAGAGGTCATTTTAGCTAGATTTATAACTATTTCCTTAATATTTAACTGATTACCTTTTAAGTTGGCTACTTCTTCTAGAGTTTTAACGATGGCTGCACTTTCATTTAATTCTCTCATGAGTTCTTGCGAACGATCAGCTTTTGTCAATATAAGCACACCACTTACAATCATTACTAATACGCCAAATAGAGAAAGAAATTTATATAAATTATCAGTTGGAAGGTTAGGTATTTACAATTTTTTTACTCCACCGGGTAACCGGGCGGCGTCACCGCCGCCAAGTTCCCTAAGAACCGCATATGCCGGTTTCCTGGCAAACGGCTCAAGCATGACTAACGCCCATCTCTATGGACGCACCCAATACGTGCTTTCTCTTAGGGGCATGTCTACCGAAGTTGTCAAAGCTTTGTTTATCGCGAGTGCCATCTGGATAATGCCGTGTTATCCGGGAGACAGCGCCCCGTTTATTGGTGGTGTATTGAAAACGAATAGTTTTGTTTGCGGGGTTTATGACCTTACTTAGGCGATCTTGATCATCATATTGAAATGACCACTTTATAGTAATTGATTTTGGTCAAGTCTTTCTGTGTTGACTTGAGCGGCACTATGGATGGGCATACATAACGCCATGGCCATCAAAGGTACAGCACAATTTGGAATATTCATCATTAACCTCAGTTATCGGTAATTTTATTATTGATGAATTCAGTATAGAGAGGTTTGTTGATGTGGCCTATTGTTGAAAACTGAAGGTTTTTGAACTCTATTTATATCGATTCGAGTGTCGTACCCTAAGCTGTTTGAAGTTTATTTGAAATGGCGCGAGTTCGGTCTAATGGGGTAGCCCTGCTATTGACATTCTTATACTGCGATAGTATGCGCTATTATTATGAAAATGAATTTAAGAAACACCCTAACTAACTGAAGGCTTAAGGTTCGGTCTTTCGTTGCAATATTACGTTTATTTTTCAGATGCTTGCCTTCTATGCCCTGCTTATTTAGATGAATATGAATTTAAGGAATTGAAAAAAAATGTACTAAAAGAGGTGTTTCATAATG
>VAPK010098329.1_pt1 | contig 13391 bp, 11 predicted proteins | sample 3395031 | NCBI WGS metagenome assembly VAPK01 (sample SAMN08290443, study PRJNA428436) | hydrothermal vent metagenome | isolation source: Deep-sea hydrothermal vent chimney 1 | place: Pacific Ocean: Juan De Fuca Ridge | reverse complement strand
CATTGCCTCTCAAATCAAGAATTTCTATATCAGGTCGTGCTTCTTTAAGCTGAGTTTGACGCCTTAAACTACAGGTTCCGACCCGTGCGTTTAGCGGCAAGTCACTAATGGTAGCGATGGTATTAGACACAAAAGCATCAGTAGGGTTTTCTCTCTCAAGTATAACGGAAAGATGTAAGCCTTCAGGTAGGTGCATAGGTACATCTTTCATTGAATGTACCGCAATATCAGCATCACCTTCGAGCATTCCCGTTTCAAGCTCTTTTACAAATAGACCCTTACCACCAATTTTTGCCAATGGCGTATCTAAGATCTTATCTCCTTGAGTGGTCATGGTAACTAACTCGATATTAAGACCTGGATTGAATTTTTTCAGTAATCGGCTTACTTCTTCCGCCTGCCATAAGGCAAGTGGACTTTTACGTGTTGCAATGCGTAATGTATCTAACATAGGTGTTTATTTCATAGTTAATAATGAGTGCAATGAGACCTCAGCATAACTCAGTGGCGAAAGAAAAATGAGATAAAATCTTTCTGATTGAGGCGTGAATAGCAACTAATAGCGAGTTATTCGCAATATTTACAACAAAAATCAGGAAGACTTTAGCCGTTTTTATTCGCCATCTGAGTTATGCTGAGGTCTCATATAGTATATAGTCATTTGACAATACGTTAAATACTGCTTAGAGGCAAAATAGAGCATGAAGTTTTTTATTGGTAGTTTAATTTTTATCCTTTCAGTCACTAATTTATATGCTTCAGAGGATGAATCACTGGATGATGATATGTTAAATGAAAACTCCGTATTAGTTGAAGAAAGTAATTTCCAAAAGCTTGCCATCGAAATGAAACAAAAGTCACTAGGCTTAGTGCTAATGTTACATGCTGAACACTGCCCTTATTGCGCTAAAATGGAAAGTGAAGTTTTATCGCCTATGGTAAAAAGTAAAGACTATGACAGTATGGTGCTTATACGAAAGTTACAAATAGATGAAGCAAGAGATGTAGTAGATTTTGATGGAGGGGTAGTAGAGCCTTCTGATATTTCCAATCGCTACGATGCTACATTAACACCTACGCTGGTTTTCCTAGACCACAATGGCAATCAAAAAAATAAAAAAATGATAGGCATAAATACGGTAGAACTATTTGGTGCTTACTTGGATATTGAGATTGATAAGCTAGTAGAGAACCTTAAAAAAGAAGGGTCTAAGCTTGTTATAAAATAGTTACTTAGTTCTATATGGCACCCCACCCTTTTTTACACAATTGGGAGGAGGGGTAGTATGAAGATACTACTTCACCAAGGTCTATTCCTTAAACAGCATTCAGAAGATATTAAGAGTAGATTTAATCAACATAAAGAAAAGTTAGAATGGCACCCCCACCCTTTTCACATAATTGATTAAACAGAAATAAAAAAAGACTCAAAAAAGAGTCTTTAAAAATTCAAAAAAATATTTAATTGTTCTGCTTGCCGTCTAGCTGATTTAAGAGCAAAGCGGAAGTGCGAGCCTATAAAAACATAGGTGAGCACTACCAACGCGGCTGTTAAATTAACTAGACAGCAAGAGAGGTAATTAAATTAGCGATTGCGTACGAAACGTCGTATCTCTGCTACATGACGACGACTAACTTCTAATTGATCGTCAATCTTCTCAATTTTAACCTGTACACGACCGATATTGTTCTTTGCTAAACCTGTAATACGGCTTTTAGCAACAAGCGCATTTCGGTGAATACGAATAAAACGATCTGAAAGGTCTGTCTCAAGAGACTTTAATGACTCTTCAATAATTACTTCACCTGATCTGTGACGTACCGTTACATACTTTTGATCCGCTTGAAAGTAATAAACGTCTTCGATTGGAATTAGTTCTAAATTGCCACGCATTCTTGCACAGATATGTTTACGTCCTGCTCCATCTAAATCAGTATCATCTAATGCTTTAGATCGTTGTGCTCTATTAAGTGAGCGTGCTTGCTGTAGACTTTTTAATAGTTGTTCTTGTCTTATTGGCTTCATGAGGTACCCTGTTGCTTTGGTTGAAAAGGCTTCTAATGCATACTCCCCGTATGCAGTAGTGAAAATTACGGCTGGTGGATTTGGCATCCCTGCGAGATGTTTTGCTACTTCCAACCCATCCATCACAGGCATGGAAATATCTAGCAAAATCAAATCTGGTTGATGGCGCTCTACCATCATCAGTGCTTCGGCTCCGTTTTCTGCCTCAGCACATATTTTGTATTCAGATTTATCCTGAAGTAAGCTATGTATTCGTTGTCGTGCTAATTCTTCATCATCAACGACTAGGATATTCATTGTCATTTTTATGTCTCCTTAGGTATTGAAAATGAGACGCGGTACTGATGATCACTTTTTGTTATTTTTAAGTTTGCGCGATCACCGTAGGCGAGTCTCAGTCGGTTTCTTAAATTTTCTTGGGCGATATGATTACCCTTCGAATGTGAAGTTGTTCCAGCTGGTGGAACAGGATTTGTTACTACTACATCTAATCTTTCACCTGCATCATATAAACTGATGCCAAGAGTTCCTCCATCTTTACACGGTTGGATTCCGTGATAGATTGCATTTTCAACTAATGGTTGTAGTAGTAATGGTGGTATTTCCATATTGAAGGGAAGTGTTTGTCTATCCATATCCCAAACTATATTTAAGCGACGTTTACCGAGCCTAAGTCCTTCCATGCGTAGGTAGCGAAGAGTTACATCTAATTCTTCACCTAGTGAAATTCTGTTGCGTGTATCGAGTGTAGAGCGAAATATATCCGCTAAATCTAAAAGTGCATCTTCTGCTTTATCTTTATCAACGTGGATAAGTTGAGCAATAGTATTAAGACTATTAAACAAAAAGTGAGGGCGCATTCGTGATTGCAGTGCATCATACTGTGCGCCTGAATCGGCTTGTAAAAGTTCAGCTCTTTGGCTATGTACATAGAAATAATGTAATGCTAGAAGTGTAATGACGATGGTAATAAATACATTTCTTAAAACAAACGGTGTATCCCAATAAAATATGGTTCCAACTTTTTGGTAACTATCTGCCATGATGGCAAGAATTGATGCTCCTATTGTAAATAGCGCTACAATTCCACAAACAGCTGCGGTTACTTTTAATACATCTAGTTTGTTAATTTTATTTGATAAAATACAAATGGCTAGTGTAGAACTTAAAGCTACCCATTGAACAAACAAAGAAGTTAGCCCTAGTCGTATGAATGAAGCTTGATAGGTTTGTGAGGTACTGGTTAAAGCTAATATAATGGCTAAAACTTCAGCACCCACCATGACACGCAGTACCGCCTGAGGAGTACAGAGTTCTGGTAGAAAACCTATTGAGTTTTTAGTGGCTGCTATTTTCATTTATTATTATCATTTTTTTTATAATAAGCCTGACTAGTGGTTGTCTTTGCTATACTGCATCGACACTTTATTAATCATGGTTACTATTTATTTTCGTAACAAATGTTACGGTTATCTTATTTTTAATTATTTTCATCGCTTTTTTATAAGCGTTCATCACATTGTAAGCAAAATATACTGACTGGAAACTGAACAAGCATGCCTAATCGCAATAAAAATTTAATCAATACCCAAAAACCTGCAAAAACAGAAGAAAAAGCCAAACTTTGGGGAGGGCGCTTTAGTGAATCTACGGATGCTTTTGTCGAAGCATTCACGGCATCTATTCAATTTGACCAGCGTTTATACAAGCATGATATCGCGGGTTCTAAAGCTCATGCGCAAATGCTGAATAAGGTTGGAATTCTTACATCGGAAGAAATGCAGGATATTCATCAGGGTTTAGATGAGATCCAAACTGATATTGAAGCTGGTAAAATAGAATGGTCAATAGCGCTGGAAGATATTCATATGAATATTGAAGCCCGACTAACAGACAAAATAGGCATTACTGGGAAGAAACTTCATACAGGTCGATCCAGAAATGATCAAATTGCAACGGATATTCGTCTTTGGTTAAGAGAGCAAATCGATACTATTAGCTTAGAATTAAATAGACTACAATCAGGATTACTAGAAGTTGCGGAACGTGAGTTTGATACAATTCTTCCTGGCTTTACTCATTTACAAGTAGCCCAGCCGATTACCTTTGGGCACCATATGCTAGCGTGGTATGAAATGTTAGTTAGAGATTTTGAACGTTTGCAAGACTGTCAAAAGCGGGTAAATATTATGCCGCTTGGATCAGCCGCACTTGCCGGAACGCCCTATCCTATTGATAGAGATTACACAGCTGAACTACTTGGCTTTGACAGACCTTGTAATAATTCATTAGATGGCGTGAGTGATCGTGATTTTGCTATTGAGTTTATCTCAGCTGCCTCCTTGCTGATGATGCACTTGTCTCGTTTTTCCGAAGAACTAGTACTATGGACATCGGCTCAGTTTAATTTTATTGAGCTGCCAGATCGTTTTTGTACAGGCTCATCAATCATGCCACAGAAAAAAAACCCCGATGTTCCAGAGTTGATTCGTGGAAAAACAGGTAGAGTTTACGGTGATCTATTTGCATTACTCACGTTAATGAAAAGCCAACCACTAGCTTATAATAAAGACAATCAGGAAGACAAAGAACCTCTCTTTGATACAGTTGATACTCTATTAGGAAGTCTACGTGCCTTTGCAGATATGATGCCTCATGTACAAACCAATAAAGATAAAATGCGAGCCGCTGCTATGCAGGGTTTTTCAACTGCTACTGATTTAGCTGATTATCTAGTTGGCAAAGATATGCCATTTCGAGATGCACATGAAGTTGTTGGCAGTGCCGTTGCCTATGGTGTTAAAACGAAAAAAGATCTTAGTGAAATGACATTAGAAGAGCTACAGCAGTTTTCTTCGGTAATAGATCAAGATGTATTTGAAGTTTTGACTCTAGAAGGGTCAGTTGCTGCGCGTGATCATTTAGGTGGCACAGCACCAAAACAAGTTCTTGCGAGAGTTAAAGCTGCAAAAGAAAATCCCTAGGTATGCCGCACACCCTACCTAGCATTCAACCTATCCATATCTCGGTATGAGATCGCCTCACTGATATGTTTAGTTTGTATGTTTTCACTTGCACAGAGATCTGCAATAGTGCGGGATACTTTTAAAATACGATGATAAGCTCGTGCAGATAGTCTGAATTTTTCAATAACTAAAGCAAGTAAGTCTTCATCTGACTTACTTAACTTACAGTACGTTTCAATTTCATTGTTAGTGAGCTTACAATTTGCTTTCTGCTGTCTTTGAAGCTGTAACTCTCGAGCAGAGATAACTCTTGCCCTTATTACTTCGCTACTCTCCCCATCTGCTGGTCTTTGCAAGTCTTCACGTGAGAGCTGTAATACATTTATCTGCAAATCTATTCGATCCATAAAAGGGGCAGATAGCTTTGATCTATAGCGACGTTGTTGCTCTAAAGTACAGGTGCAGTTACTTTTGAAATCACAAGATAAACCTTGAGGACACGGATTCATCGCAGCAATAAGTTGGAATTGTGCTGGATATGTTGCCTGTCTTGCGGCCCGAGAAATCGTGATTTTCCCAGTTTCTAAAGGCTCACGTAGAACATCTAACACCTTGTTGTTAAATTCCGTTAATTCATCAAGAAATAAAATCCCATTGTGTGCCAGTGAGATTTCTCCTGGACGAACTTTTGCACCACCTCCAACCAATGCTACGCCAGAGGATGTATGGTGGGGATCTCGCATGGGACGTAATCCCCATTTAGCAACGTTAAACCCTTGATCACTAATTGAAGCAATAGCGGCTGATTGCAACGCTTCTTTTTCTGTCATTGGCGGCAATATGGTAACTAATCTAGATGCCAACATTGTTTTTCCCGTTCCGGGTGGTCCAACCATAATCATGTTATGTCCGCCAGCAGCCGCAATCTCTAAAGCTCTCTTAGCTTGAAACTGCCCTTTTACGTCATGAAGGTCTACCGAGTACTTTGCGTTTGAGTTGATTCTGTTTGGAACAAAGGGCAATAGTTTTTCGGTTTCACTTAAATGAGTACATATTTGCAAAAGATGATTAGCAGAGTAAACCTGAAGTTCTTTTACCAAACTGGCCTCTGCCGCATTATCTTCCGCAACAAATAAGCTTCGATTAGCTGTATTAACTGCATATGCAGTAGGTAACACGCCTTTTACAGAACGAATATGCCCACTTAATGAAAGCTCCCCAATAAATTCATAGTTCTCTAGGGATTTCTCAGAAATTTGACCTGATGCAGCAAGAATCCCGAGAGCGATAGGTAAATCGAAACGACCACCATCCTTTGGAATATCCGCTGGGGCTAAATTTACTGTAATTCTTTTTGAAGGGAATTCGAAATTCGAATTAATAATTGCAGCTCTAACTCTATCTTTACTTTCTTTAACTGCCAGTTCGGGTAATCCTACAATAGAAAAACTTGGTAATCCATTGCCAAGATGTACTTCAACAGTAACCTGTGGTGCTTTGATGCCATCACTTGTGCGACTGTAGACTAAGGCAAGATTCATAAACTTATTGATATTATTATGGATTTTGTATTATAACTGAGTCTTGAATTTCAACCTATGGATGGCGGACAAGAGGCTGTAAGCCACACAATAGCTGCCAAAAAAGAAATAATTTTAACTTTTTCTCTATTCTCTCTGTTTCTCCTTATCTGAGCATGTACAATGACTGTCGTCGATATTAGATTTAATGTTTTATGCAGCTAGCACTAACAATAATTACCGGAATAGGGATTTTACTTTTTCTTGTGAGTTACCTTGCCTATGTAATAGTTGGGTTTAAGCATCATTTTGTGACAGGAATTATCACCTTATTCCCCGGCTTAAACATTGTCACAGTACCTTCACTTTGGCATCAAAATAGTAAAAAAGTCATTACTGGCTTTATCGGGCTGACTATTGCTACTATTGCTTGGTTTATGGGTGCTAATACAGGAATTAAAACCATTCTTTCTACCCAAAATGAAAGTGAGACTGTCGTTATCAGTCGTTCAAACAATCAACCAATCAATACTAATTCCTCTCAATCGCTAACAGATCCCACTCCTCGTCAAGCCGTTACCAATTTTATTGAGAGTGAAATGCAGAACTTACCTAAAAAAGCTTTATATACAATGGGCTTTGATAAAGTGCCTGTAGATAAGATAGACACTTTACAAGGGCGAATTGTACAAGTAATTAAAACAAATAATGATCAAATCGAAGGTCGAATTAAAAAGATTTCTGCTAGTAGTGTATTGCTGGGTAATGGTGTAGAAACAGAAATTCCATTGGCTAACATTAAGCAGCTATCCCTTATGGTTAAAAAAGCGAGCAAATGAATTGTTTTGTTTATCGTAGTAATCTAAAAGCTGGGATGTATTTATACCTATCAGAAAAAGATAATTTCTCTAATGTGCCTGAGTCACTAATGAAGTTACTGGGTGATATGGATTTTTCTTTTGAGTTTGACTTATCAAAGGGGCGAAAATTAGTTAAGGCAGAAGCTGAAGAAGTGTTAAGAATAATGTCAGAAAATGGTTATTTTTTACAAATGCCACCACCGAAAAGTGATTTGCTTGGGCAAAAAGCAAACTAATAAAACTGAAAATAAAAAAGCCGCTATATAGCGGCTTTTTTATTTAGTAGATAAACTCTATATTACTGAGTAGCTACTTCAATAGTAATTGTATCTGAGTATGTTCCAGCCGTAACGACTGCTGGAAGGCTTGGATTAGAAATAGTAACATTTGACACAGCTTCATTACAGTTAGGAGCTAAATAGTCATTTGAAGTTCCTGTCGTATTTGTGACACCTGCATATTCGAAAGTGAAACTTCCTAGATCTAAAGCTGCGTTAGTTGTATGTACAAGCTTGTAATCATTTAAAGTAGAGAAGCTAACAGTACAAGTGCCCGTTGTATTTGATTCAAAACCAAGTGTACCAAGGGTTGTTGTTACACCATCAACTTGTGCTGTAGAAAGAGCTTGTACTGTATTGCCTTGAAGTGTACCAATAAAGTTAACGTAAGCATCTTTTGTTACGTTAATTTCGATTTCTGTAGAATCTGTTGCCGCAATAGCGAAAGAGCTAGTTGCTAAAAGAACAGCAGCCGCAATAAGTTTTGTTGAGTGATTCATTTTAATTCCTATTTTTTTGAATAAAGGGTTTATTTTTTTCAAAAGGTTTATTTACATATTTTTATATTCTTAACCTTCGAGATGAATAGTAGTATTTTTTAGCTGAACGCTTCCTGAATATGACACGAACATAACTACCGTACATCGTTTTGATAGCTGTCAATAAGTGCTGTTAATCTAGTTAATTTATTAAAATTATTGGTAAGTGCTATCTATCAGTTGTTCAGCTAAGGTTCAGCATTAAGAAGTGATAATTCCACTCACTATAAAACCCTATCATTAGAAAATATAAAAATTATAATTATGATGAAGTTAAAAACTATACTTACTGCTTGTGTCTTGTGTTTGCCCCAGGTATTTGTACATGCCGCAACTAGCGATCAAACAGAAATAGATATCAGTGTTACACATACACCTTATGTAAAGCTAATTGGTTCTGCCCCTGGTAGTTCTAGGTTTTATGGAAATAATGATATCGCTAATTGGATTTTTCCAAGCATAGTAGATTTAGGAACAATGGGGCTTGAATCCAATGTTGCAGGAAACTGTGATATGAACTTCTCAACTGTTAATAACTTTCGGCTATTACATACCGTAAGTAACAATAGTCTGACTCGATATAAAGTTATTTATCAAGGTACAGACTTTAGCGGTACAAATAATCCAACATTAAATATTCCATGTACCACAATTCCAACCACAATAGAGTTTTCTCCAACTCAAATAGTATTTGGTAATATATTTCCAGCTTTATTCATTGAAGCTGGTGTTTATCAAGACACGATTACTGTTGTAGTCGCTACTCAGTAATAACTAATTTACCCAAATCATGAACCTGCCCTTTCAGATCAGGTACTTTAACCGCGATATCTTGCATATCAGGATAATCAAATAAGTGTAATTTGTAACTCCCTGCAGGTATTGATGTTATTCGAAATAACCCAGCCTTATTCGAGAAAAATGCAATCGTCTTTCCTGACTCATTTATAGGCACTAGTTGTCCACCTTTAAAACCCAGTGGTTTATTTTCAGTTGAAACAAAATTACCTGCTAATATTGTCGATGGTTCACCCCCGGCTTTTATCACAAAACCTTGATGATAGCGTGGAAATACTTCGAATTCTGTTTTCTCAGTATCGTAGCCATTAGGTAAAGTACTTTCATCGATATTTATACTTTGATATCTATATGACTCTAAATTAACAACAGCATTCGTTCCTTTATTTGGAATTAAAGCGACATAGTTATCGGGCAAACTGTCATTACCTCCTCCAGAATATCTAAATTTTTGATTTCCATTATTAATAGCAATAGGTCTATTTTGATTCGTCGGTCCTGAAACAAGAGCAAAACTATCATCAATGGGATTTGATCTTGCACAATGGCTACCAACACAGGCTATGCTAGTATTAAAGCCAACATTTAAACGCTGTAAGTTATTTTTATCATTTAAGCTTTGACTATTTCTCGCAATCAAACTTGCTTCAAAAGTATCACCACGATAACTAAGGTCTAGATTCTGCTGGCGCGAATTATCATCTTGCGCGTATTCAAGCGAACCTCCTAAACTATTTCTACCAATAAGGCTTTTAGGTTTAACGCTCAACTTACTTTTAAGTGAATTATTTTTAGAGTCGGCTAGAATATCCAAACTCTTTCTTCTTCGATTTCTATCTTTAAACAAAGGAATAGAAATCTGTAAATTCATAGAGAAATCATCATTACTATCATAACGCGCACCGACACTGAGTAAAGTACCATTATTAAAACGTTTGGAAGCTGTTAGATTGGTAAATATATTATTAGAATCATCATAATAATCAGCTACTCCTACGTTCATACTACTTCGCCAATTATCGGGTAATTTTAAGCTGAAATTTGTTTGTAAACGTGATTTCAGCCTGCTTTTTGAAACTTGAGAATCAAAATCAAAGGAGTCAGAAGCATTAAGTAATGAAAAGTCACTACTTCTGTATTCTCCAGATACTGTCCAACTATTAAGAAATCGACTGACAGAGGTATCTAAGCCAAGCATATCTTCTCTTAGGGTATCCAAACCAATTTGTGGACGACTTTGGTTCGGTTTAAACTCAAACCTCGTAGCAAAACCAAGCTCTTTATCATGCCCACCACTAAATCCGAGACTACTTTTAATCGAGCCATACTTTATTGAAGTAATTGCTTCAGCGCCAAATAAATAACTATCTTCACTTATTTGAGTATCAAGACTAAGAGTTAGGCTTTTAGAAATTCCTTTTTGGTAATAGCCGCTGAAAATTAGCTTATTTTTTAATTTTTCACTTGATCGAGCTTGCTGATTACTTAAATAACCAACACCAAAGGCATAGAATGTTAATCCAGGTTTCAAAAGATGGGAGTCATAAAACTGCTGACTGGTTTTTATGGTAATTTTACCAAATTCATCTTTAATCCTAACTTTAATATTGTTTTCACCTTCATACAGGCCAATATCTTCAAGTGAATATACGCCCTCCTCTAAATAGAAGCGCTGTCGTAATTTATTGTTAATATAAACTTCGACTTCAGAGTCAGAATCGAGAATAAAAGACTCATTAGCCCTTGGTCTGATTTGCAGTTCAGGCTTCATAAAGAATTCTTTACTAATCCTAAATCCATTTAACTCTAGATTTTCCTGAAAATTTCTATTTCCAGTTGAAATATTTCCTAGTTGAAAGCGTTGGAGTTTATGAGGTTTATCATAGGTTAGGACAGTTTTATTGTGGGTAAACTTATCATCTCTAAAATCGACTGTTGATTCAAGTACCGATCTGCCAATATTTAAACTACCCTCAAGCTTCATTCTTACTTTGGTTTTATTATTATTTGAATCAAGATCAAGATTAGAATACATATTAAGGAAAGCACTAATTTCACTAGCAGAAATTTTATTTTCATCCCTTACTGAAGCTTTGCGCCTAGAAAGTAATGATAGAATACGTGGTTTTCTCAATTCAGGTTTAATCACTAAATCTAAACTAAGATTTACTGGGTTGTAAACAGTTTTTATCCCTAATAATGCCAGTTTTTTAAATAAAACATGCTTATCTTGGGACAATGATTTTGCTACTCGCTTGAATATATGCTCTTTTAGTACTTCTTTTAATAATTCAAGTACCACATCTTTATCAGTTTGATCAATAACTCCCAGTTTATTACTAAAAACAGAGATTTCCCCAATTACTTCTTTGTTAACTCTAAAGTCTACAGAGACCCTAGATGCAGCAGGAATCATGGCTTTTTTACCAAAAGCTTTTGCAAATAATGCTGATAAATCGGGATTCTCACTACTTGATGGAGGTTCTTCTACCTCTGGAGAAGGTTTCTTTTGACCAAAGGCTTTTTCGAAAAGTGCGTTCATATCTGTATTTTGGGAAATAGCAGAGCTAGCTTTTACTTCTCTTTTACTAGTCTTTTGGATTTCTTTCTTTATTTCACGTTTTTTAGTAAAAGTTTGATTTGGGCTATTATTAAAACTTAACCGTGAATTGATTCCTTGGCGACCTTTAGGTGGTTTAGTAGCGGTGGTTTTTGATTGATTTCTAGTTATTATCTTGTGCTTTTTGTTTCGATTTTGACCAAATATTTGATTGTATGCAGCCACTAAAAGGGGATCTTTTTTTGATAGGTTTTTACTTCTGTCTTGCTTTTTTATTCCATTATTATTTTTGGTAATAGTTTTATGCAACTTCTTAATAGGAGTATTTTTACTGAAAACTTGATTGTAAAAAACAACTAACTCAGCATCCAGTTGCTGCTCTGCATAACTAGTGCTGCTTAGTAATAAGCTCGCAAGCAAGATGGAGCCTTTTATTAAGATATTGTTTATACTGGTTTTTTTTAATTTAAGAGCCAGTTTTTGTATTAAGAATGACATGACAATTCACAAGAATTATCTGATTCAATACGTTATCGTGGATACTTAATAGTAGCGGTCCAGCGACCGTTTACGAATCCTTTAGGCAGAGGTATAAAGAACCTTTTAGTTGCTCCACCAAGGACATTATTACCTTCAATCCCAATTAAGTTTTTCCCTTTTAAGGATATTACTTTTGCACCATTACGTAAGGTAAGTGTCGCATAATTCATCAATTGGTGACGTGTTCCAGAGTTGCTTAAAGTGACGGCTAGCTTGTTACCATGACGTTGTACAGCTCTAACTTGTACATTACTTTTAGTTCCATTAGGCTGAACATAAAGAGCGCCAATTAATGTCATTAACATCTTAACGCCAGTCTGTTCTTTATCATCTAACGATACAAAAACTTGTTCAGCAATTAATCGGTATGCTTGTTCCCGTGGGATTTTATTTGCGCCTAACCATTCAACTCTTACTTTTTGAGTTGTACGTGCTGGAATAATTGTTTGTGGCGGATAAATCATAAAACTTTTATCTGCAGGCCTTCTAATTTCTTTATTGTTAATCTGCTGACGAGTTGTCACACTAAATTGAACTGCTATAGGCTTGTTACTTTCATTGGTAACTCTAAATGATTGCTTAGCTCCTCCTCCTGACGGCTTTAAAACCAAAGAAAGGGGATTCATTTGCAATGCATTTGCTTGAAGACTGAATAACGATAGTAAAACTACCGCAGTGAATGAAAACAGAACTGATTTATATTTATTATTCATGATTACGTCCAATTTGTATTATTTTTATTAGTATCCTAGATCCATCCTGATCTAGTTTGAAAGCAATATACAACTCTAATTATTTACCTAAGCTGAATATTTAAAATTAATTTACCTTGTTTAAAACTTTACAGTTTTTACATATGGGTCTATACAAGGTTAAACGATATCTGTCTTTATTAGTTGAGCCTTTCATATGAACCCTAGATCAGTTAAAACCATTAGTGATGCCAAGAAGATTGTTGAGAAACGTAAACTGACGCATATTAAAGTGGGCTTGATTGATATAGATGGAATTATGCGCGGAAAGTATATGAGTCGTGAGAAGTTCTATTCCTCTCTTGAACATGGTTTTGCATTTTGTGATGTTGTATTAGGCTGGGATTCTAATGATGAGGTTTATGACAATATTGAATATACAGGTTGGCATACAGGATACCCAGATGCACCTGCACGTATAATACCTGAAAGTTGTCGTGAACTGCCTTTTGAGGAAAATGGTTTATTTTTCTTATGTGAATTTACAGCACCTGCCGATACTATCTGTCCACGTGGAGTATTACAGCGCGTTATTCAGAAAGCCAAATCAAT
>VAPK010908242.1_pt1 | contig 13393 bp, 10 predicted proteins | sample 3395031 | NCBI WGS metagenome assembly VAPK01 (sample SAMN08290443, study PRJNA428436) | hydrothermal vent metagenome | isolation source: Deep-sea hydrothermal vent chimney 1 | place: Pacific Ocean: Juan De Fuca Ridge | reverse complement strand
GTTCAGCCCGTCACCAACCATCAGAACCTTGCGACCAGCTTTGGTCAGCACCGCGATCCGGGCGGCTTTATCGACCGGAAGCATTTCAGCATCCCACGCCGAAATTCCAACGCGATCAGCTATGTCTGCAACCGCGGCCGGCGCGTCACCTGACAACAGGATCACATCCTTGCCCTGTTCCAACAAATCCTTAACGGCAGTTTCCGCCCCATCCCGCAATGTATCGGTGAACGTGAAAGCCACCGGGCCAGCATCGTCTATCTTCAAATAAGTGGCGGTCGTCCCAACCGACACTGCCCCCAGCCAACCGGCACGGCCAAGTCGCACTTTCTGATCATTCCAGAGGCCTTCAACACCGTAACCCGGCACCTCTTTCAGCTCAGTAACTATTGCCGCCTGCACCCCAGCTTGCTGCCCGGCCTTCGCAAGCGACAACGCCAGCGGATGGGCAGACCCTTCAGCAAGGGCTATCGCAACCTGCATGTCATTGGTCGAAATATCCGCAGAGTTCGATAAATCCGGCTGCCCGGCTGTCAACGTGCCAGTTTTGTCAAAAACCACCGTATCCACCTCGGCCAAACGTTCCAGCGCCGTCGCATTTTTGATCAGCATCCCTACCCGGAACAACCGCCCTGACGCCGCAGTCGTTACCGCTGGCACCGCCAGTCCAAGGGCGCAAGGGCAGGTAATGATCAGCACCGCAACAGCAATATTCATCGACAGGCGAAAGTCACCTGTGGCCCAATACCAGCCGATAAATGCCACGAATGACAGAATATGAACCAGCGGCGCATAAATACGTGCGGCTTTGTCAGCCAGCGAGGTATATCGATTTCGTGACGTCTCGGCGATGGCCACAAGATCCGCCAGACGGTGTAGTGAACTGTCTTTCCCAGCCGCGGTAACGCGCACATCCAGCGGGCCGGTCAGGTTAATTTCACCCGCGCTCAGCACCGCGTCGGGTAGCACCGCCACCGGCAGGCTTTCCCCGGTCAGCAACGAACGGTCAATCTCGCTGGTCCCTTTGGTAACCACCCCGTCAACGGGTACGCGCGCGCCGGGCAGAACGCGCACCTGATCGCCCACATTCAGCTCGGCAATCGGAATTGATTCACCGTCCAACCCAAGCGCACGCGGTACTTCCAGTGCCGCCAGTTCCTCTGCGGCGGAACGCGCCACACTTCGGGTACGATGATCCAGAAACCGACCCGCCAACAGGAAAAACGTCAAAGACAGAGCCGCATCAAAATAGGCGTGTTCGCCGCTTTGCGATGTCTCATAGACCGACATTGCCGAAGCCAGCAGGATCGCCAGCGATATTGGCACATCCATGTTCAGTCGCCCAACCCGAAGCGCCGCCCACGCATTGGTGAAAAACGGCTGCGCTGAAAACGCGATGGCCGGCAGGGCGATTGCCGCCGAAATCCAGTGGAACATATCGCGTGTTGCTTCCGCTGCACCGGACCAGACGGCGACCGACAATAGCATGACGTTCATCATCGCGAAACCGGCCACGGCAAGGCGCATCAACAACGCATTGCCCCGCTGGTCGGTCTGGGTGGCGGCAATCAGGCCTGCGTCTAGCTCATGCGCCTCATAGCCCGCTTGCGCCAACACATCTGTCAACTGGTCTGCGGTGATAGCTTCAACCGCCTCAACATTCACTCGCTTCAATGTCAGATTTACCCGCGCCGACTGAACCCCTGGTTCCGCCAGCAACGCCCGTTCCACAGCCGAGATACACCCCGCACAGTGGATCGTGGGCAGCGACAGCATGATACCTGCGGGGCCGTCATCCTTAGCATCCGCCAAGTCAACAGCCGCTGGCCCCGCAACGCAGGCCGGACAGGCCGCCATGTTGGAACCGTTGGCCATTGCTATTCCTGAACGTAGATCACAACACGCTGGCGAAACTGGGTGCCATCCTGCGCAATTGCAATCATCCGCAAATTCCAGTTCCCCGGTGCGAGTTCAACTGGTGCCATATAGGCTGTACCGTTGAATTCGAACGCTGGTGTCATATCATCCGCAACATGGGTGGCACGGCCAAGGATTGCGTCCAGCTTCGCCACTACAACCGGGCTGCCATTCACATCGGTTATCGACAGCGTCAACATATCGTCAGAAACGTCCCCCCGCACATCCCAGCCAAGTGCCAACTGCGCAGCCCGCTCTTCGTTAAAGCTTTGCGACGCAACGTAGGAATTACGAGTTTCCAAACCGGGGAATGTAGATACAGCCGAGTAGGCCATAAAGAGGTTCACCGTAATAATCACACCAAAAAAGGATGCAAAAATCAAAAAGAACTTACGACCCGTTATTTCTTTCGAACTCATTTTTCTCTCCCGTTGAATACTGTGTCGTTGAAACTTCGTTCACCGTTTACAATATCTTCGACCCAAAGTCGCAAATCTGTGCGGTCCAAACTATCTGCTCCACTGTGAACCGGCGCAATCACATAAACCCGTTGTAACATGGAAGCGTCAGCAGGAACTTCAACCAGTGTTCCCTCTGCACCTTCCAGTTCTATGATAAACTCAGAATCTGAGGTAAGCGATATTTCAAATGGTCGCGCGTCTCCGTTTTTATTACGCAGCCGCACATCATATGCGTTTCGAATTGACCCGTCAGACAGGATTACGAATGTCGGATTTCGAATTGGGGCTACAGTCATATCGATGTCTGGACGCACAAAAAGTGCGAATACCAGCCCAACACCGATAAGGGACCAAAGCGACGTGTAAAGAATGGTTCGTGGCCGTAGTATGTGCCTCCAGACATTTTTGGGCGGATCGCCGGCCCGCTCATCCGTTTCATCTGTAAGCGCCATATAATCGACCAAACCGCGCGGCTTGCCGATCTTGTCCATGATGTCATCACAGGCATCGATACACAGCGCACAGGTGATACATTCCAGCTGTTGACCGTCTCTGATATCAATACCAACAGGGCAAACATTTACGCAGGCCATACAATCAATGCAGTCGCCCAGCTGATCTGCGCCTTCCGCCTTGCGGTGCTTACCACGCGGCTCTCCGCGCCAGTCACGATAAGCAACGGTGATGGTATCTTCGTCCAGCATCGCAGCCTGAATACGTGGCCAGGGGCACATATAAATGCAAATCTGTTCACGGGCGAACCCGCCAAACAACACGGTAAACAAAGTCAAAACAACAATCGTTGTGTACGCGACCGGATGGGCAGTTAGCGTTACAAGACTAACTAAAAGCGTCGGTGCATCTGCGAAATAGAACACCCAGGCCCCGCCAGTCGCCAAACCGATCAACACCCAGACAATCCACTTGGTAATTCTCAATCGCCACTTTTTGGCAGTCCATTTTGCTTTCAGCAGCCTGATGCGCGCATTTCGGTCACCCTCTATCCAGCGCTCTACCAATATAAAAAGGTCGGTCCAGACCGTTTGCGGGCAGGCATACCCACACCAAACCCGACCAAGTGCTGACGTAAACAAAAACAACCCCAGCCCGGCCATGATCAAGAGGCCCGCAATGAAATAGAATTCATGGGGCCAAATTTCGATCCAGAAAAAGTAAAACCGCCGCGCTGACAGATCAATCAGCACAGCCTGATCAGGTAGATTTGGCCCTCGATCCCAACGAATCCAAGGCGTTAAGTAATAAATGCCAAGGGTAAATCCCATTAACCACCATTTTAACGTGCGGAATTTTCCGGAAACCCGGCGAGGAAATATTGGCTCACGCGCGGCGTAAAGTGGTTCTGAATTGTCGGATGGAGACATTAGATACTGGTCCATATGCTGTTCGCGCTGATTGTCTATTAAAACACTCAGATAATGGTGCTTTGACTTAGGTCAATTGACAGGTCATGGCAACAATTCCGTCAGTAATACCGCGTTGAATTATCTACCAAATATCCATTCGGGGCAATTGGCCGCAAGAAGCTAAATATTTCACTGACAGCACTCGTTTTGCATTGCTACCTTTGCCATGCTCCTGGAACCCTTGAACAGACGGGTAATGTTTGAGGCCTTCGGTTCAAGTATCTGGATCGAAGCAGCGAGCCAGTAATGAGGATTATCAGCCACCCCATCCAATGTGACATCCGACGAATGGCTAAACAAATTCCCCAAAGAAACCGTCGTATTCTGGTGGCCTGCTTCATGGGTACATTAGGGTATTGAATACGATTTGATAGAAGTCACCGGACCGGGCATTCAGGATGTCTTCGGGGGGGATTAACGCAGTATCACACCTTGAAGTCACTTTTTAAGGCAAACAATTTACCTGTGACGATCGCGCCGCTCGTGAAGCTCCCGCCAAAACGTGAACATAAAGACCGGGATCGCGGATACTCTCTGGTCCCTTGATACTAACTAATCTGCCGGAAGAAACCTGTCATTCAGGATGATCGACAGGCGCCAACAGATCACTGCCAGAGCAGCGCCAAAGTATCCGTCAATGGCGTAATGCCAGCCAAGGTGAACCGAACCTACCATAATGCTGACGGCGAACAGGCCGAGCAACACCCCAGCCCAGCGCGCATATCGAAATCCGTAAAGCGCCAACAGCGTTGTGCTGGCGACGTGCATGCTGGGCATTGCCGAAATACCGCTAATCGGGCCGCCATTTGTGTGGGATTGCCAAAGCGCTTCTTGTACACCAAGTGCCCAAACCGGCATGATTTCATTGAAACCGTTCAGCATTTCCATCAAGGGCGTAAAATCGCCCCCATACCCCAGACGTTCATAATACACCGGCCCGGCAGATGAAAAAACCGTTGCCAGCAGATTGCCGCCAATCGCGAATGTCAAAACAAAAGCCAACAAGAATATTGACCCGGACTGAGATTTGCGACTTGAGAAACTGGCGAGAAAAACGATGAAATACACCATGAAAAACCAAAGATGATACAGGGCATTCAAAATCGTTGTGGCAAGCGGGCTAGCGAAAACCGGGGCAAGCAAGGTGTATGGATCAAAGCCAAAGTGTATTAAGCGGTCAAGTTCGGCAAATTTCACGTCCCATTGGAACGGGTTCAGGAACGGAACTATGGATTTGAAATATGAAAATGTGCCAATGAACAACGTGATCAACAGCAATGACAGCACACCATTTGCCATCCGTTCGGCGTCGCCAACTAGGTTTTTCATATCTGCAAGGAATTGCGCAATCGGTTTTTCAGGGCGTACATATATTGCCATCTGAATCAAATGCCAGACCACCAATATCACGACAAACCATGGTAATAGGACACTAAACAGCATTGCCAGCGTTTGTGCCATTCCAGGATCAAAAGGTGCGCCGGTAACCGCACCCACCAATATCGCCAAAATAAAATGCGCAAGCACCAGCCCGATCAAAAGACCGTTCTTTTTCAGTACCCTAAGGCCCCCCGCTATAAGCGAGTTTTGTTGCGCTATCACCAGCATGATCCTGTTAATAACAACGGATTATGCCCTCAGTTTGGCAAAATTCGCAAAGAAAAGGGCAGGCAAATCGCCCAAAGATCAAAAAAATGCGCCCGCTTGGGGCGCACATTTTAGTTTAGATGCGGCACCGACCCCGAAGAAACGCGCGAACAGGATCTGGGGTCGGTGCCTATCCGGGGCTGGAAGCTCCCGGAATTTATTAGCCTATTCGCCACCTCCAAGTTGGTGGACATAGGCTGCAACCGCATTGATCTGGGACGTCGTCAGACGCTCACCCCAGGCTGGCATTTCCGAATTACGGGCAAAAGTAACCGTATTGGTGATTTCTTCAACGTCGTCTCCAAACAGCCAGATAAAGTCTGTCAGGTTCGGCGCACCCTGCTCACGATCACCTGTGCCATCTTCCATGTGGCAGGACGAACAATTGTCCTCAAAGACAACCGCACCCGCTGTTGCCAAGGCTGCATCATGTTCAAGATCACTTAGAGAACGCACAAAGTTAACGGCCTGCACAATTTCCACTTCCTCAAGGAATTCACCAAACGCAGGCATTTCCGAAAAGCGCGTTTCGTCGTGTTCGCTGCGAATACCAAAAGCGACGGTTTGAACGATTTCGTCGATCTTTCCACCCCAGAGCCAGTCATCATCGATCAGGTTTGGATATATCCCAGTCCCAGCCGCGCCTGACCCGTGACACTGCGAACAGTTGTTGCGAAATACCGCGGCTCCTGAATTGATCGCATAACTCTGCAAATCAGCATCCGCCGAAACCGTTGTGATGTCCGCCGAAGCAAGTTTTGCATCAATCGTCGCATTAGCATCAATAAACTTTTGAATGTCCGCCGCCGCTTCTCCACGGGACGAAAACCCGAGCAACCCCGGTGTTGCGCCTTTGATCAGCGGCCATGCCGGATAGGCGATAGCATAACCGATGGCCCAGATGATGCAGACATAGAGCGTCCACAACCACCAGCGCGGCAGGGGATTGTTGAATTCTTCAATACCGTCCCAAACGTGGCCAGTTGTTTCTGGATCTTTCTTTTCTGGTCCTTTGGCCATTAGCGGGCCTCCTCTGACAGGATGTCATCATCCTGGGCTGGTTTGTCTTCATAGCGAAACGGGATGTCTGCAATGTCTTTGTAAATGCGTTTGCTGCCGGGACGAAATACCCAGAGAACTGCCGCAACGAAGAAACCAAAGAGCCCTATCAAAACCCAGCTACCGGCGATCTCACGTAATATCGAATAGGTGTCCATTCTAATTCTCCCTTACCGGCTTGCGTCTGGGGTGAAAGTTGAGAAATCAACCAAAGTACCCAGCATTTGCATATAGGCAATCAGTGCATCCATTTCGGATATACCCGGCTGACCGTCAAAGTTGGCGACCTGTGCCTTGGGGTAGCGTTCCATCAACCCGTCAGTATCACTGTCCGGGTCTGCTTGCGCGTCAAAATCAGCCTTGGCCATTTCAATCATCTCGTCTGTGTATGGCACACCAACAAAGCGATGCGTTGTCATCAGCTCATCGATGTATTTGCCATCAAGCGGCCGGTTCAGCAGAAAGCTGTATTTTGGCATAACCGATTCCGGAACCACGGATTGTGGATCACTCAAGTGATCTACATGCCACTCATCAGAATAGCGCCCACCCACCCGAGCCAGATCCGGCCCGGTTCGTTTAGATCCCCACTGAAACGGGTGATCATACATTGATTCCGCTGCCAGCGAATAATGACCATAGCGCTCAACTTCATCGCGCAAGGCCCGGATCATCTGGCTGTGGCAAACGTAGCAACCTTCGCGGATGTAGATGTCACGCCCGGCCAATTCGAGCGGAGAGTAGGGGCGCATGCCGTCCACTTCTTCGATCGTATTTTCCAGATAGAACAGTGGCGCGATTTCCACGATCCCGCCGATTGACACCACGACCAGGCTGCCAACCAGCAGCACGGTCGCGTTGGTTTCGATGAACTTGTGTTTGTCTAGGATACCCATGTTTCCGGCCCCCCTTATTCAGCCGGAGCCATGGCAGGTGTATCGGCATTTGCCGGTACACCGCGCACGGTCATCCAGAGGTTATAGCACATGATTATCGCACCTGCGAGGAACAGCAGGCCCCCGGTAGCACGCACAATATTCATTGGCTTCTTAGCCGCGACCGTATCAGCGAATGAGTTTACCAGGAAACCATTGGCATCAACTTCACGCCACATCAGACCTTCCATGATACCGCTGACCCACATTGAAGCCGCGTAAAGAATGATACCGATTGTCGCCAGCCAGAAGTGCCAGTTAACCAGTGACAAACTATAGAGCCTTGGACGGTTCCATAGTTTAGGCACCAGAAAGTACATCGCACCAAAGGTGATCATACCGTTCCAGCCCAAAGCACCGGAATGTACGTGGCCAATTGTCCAGTCAGTGTAATGCGATAGTGAGTTCACCGCCTTGATGGACATCATCGGACCCTCAAAGGTCGACATGCCGTAAAAGCCGATCGAAATAACCATCATCCGTATAACCGGATCGGTTCGCAATTTATCCCATGCACCCGACAGCGTCATCAAGCCGTTGATCATGCCGCCCCAGCTGGGCATCCACAATACGATTGAGAAAACCATACCAAGTGTCATCGCCCAGTCAGGCAATGCAGTGTAATGCAGGTGGTGTGGACCGGCCCAGATATAAAGGAAAATCAACGCCCAAAAGTGCACGATTGACAGCTTGTAACTGTAGACCGGACGTTCGGCCTGTTTGGGTACGAAATAGTACATCATGCCCAGAAAACCCGCCGTCAGGAAAAAGCCTACAGCATTGTGGCCATACCACCACTGGACCATAGCATCCTGCACTCCGGAAAAGACCTGTACCGATTTTGAGCCAAAGACAGATACCGGGATGGAAATATTGTTGATGATATGCAGCATCGCAATTGTTACGATGAACGCCAGATAGAACCAGTTGGCCACATAAATGTGCTTTTCCTTACGCTTGAAAAGCGTGCCCATAAAGACGATCAGATAGGCAACCCAAACGATGGTCAGCCAAATATCCACATACCATTCTGGTTCAGCGTATTCTTTGGATTGTGTTGCCCCCATCAGATAACCGGTAGCGGCCATGTAGATGAACAACTGGTAGCCCCAAAATACAAACCACGCCAGATTACCGCCCCAAAGCCGCACGGCGCTGGTGCGTTGCACAACGTAAAACGATGTCGCAATCAATGCGTTGCCGCCGAATGCAAAAATAACCGAAGATGTGTGGAGCGGTCTAAGACGACCAAAGTTGCCGTAGCCCTGTAACCATTCATAGTTCAAGCTTGGAAACGCGAGCTGGAACGCAATCCACGTACCGACAGTAAATCCAACCACCCCAAAAAATGCAGTTGCAATTACACCGGCCCGGATTGGTCCGTCCATATATTCTTTGCCGCCTGCTACCACCGGCTCGTCTGTTTGACGTACCGACCAGAGGAACAAACCCCCTGCAATCAACATGATGGAAACGGCGTGTACCTGATATGCCAGATCGCGTGCGTAGTTAGCAGCTATAGCTGCCAGCACAGTGACCAGCGCAAATATTGCCAATTTAGAATAATTCCACATTTTGCGTCCCTTTGTTCTTATCCAGACAGACGCAAAACGCCCGCGACCCAGTTCGACAGGTTGTATTTGGCACATTGCCAGTACAACACTTTGATCTATGTCAAAAGGCCCAACCATTAGTTTGATCGAAGTCAAAGCGCCGCAGCCAAGAACATCAATAATGGCTGTGAATTGGTTTTTTCAGGACGCTAAACATGGCTTTTATGACTGTAAGCACCGTAATCACCGACCTTGAAACCGACCGGGCAGCGCTCGACGCTGCCGTTAAGGTGGCGCATCGGGACAATGGCCATCTGGAAGTGCTTTGTTTAGGGATCGACCCAACTCAGCCGGGCGCATATTATGCCGGTGCCAATGCGATAACTTTGCAATCTAGCTTTGCGGAAGCCGAATCGGACGCACATGAAATTGAGCAGGGCATCAAAGAATTGCTCGAATACAAAGAAGTACATTGGTCCGCGCGCGCTGTATCTGCCCAACTGCCGGGACTTGCGCAGTTCCTTGCCCATCAAACTCGTTTTACCGACATCGCAGTGCTGACCCGCCCTTACGGTGAAGGCAGGGGCCACGAAAAAGCGGCCATTGTAGAATCGGCCCTGTTCGACGCCAAAATCCCGGTTGTGATTATCCCCGACGGCACCGGATTTCCGGACGACGTGAAACGTGTTGTCGTCGCCTGGGACGAAAGCCACGAAGCATTGACGGCCGTGCGCGCTGCAATGCCAATTCTGAAATCAGCCGAAGTCGTGAATATCACGTTGGTTGACCCACCTTCCCACGCGCCGGATCGTTCTGATCCTGGCGGTGCTTTGTCACTGATGCTGTCACGTCACGGGATTCAGGCGGAAGTTTCAGTATTGGCAAAAACCATGCCGAGGATTTCGGACGTTATTGCGCGCCATGTAAAGGATCAGAACGCCGATATGCTGGTTATGGGGGCCTACGGCCATTCGCGGATACGCGAATCAATTTTGGGCGGGGCAACCCGAAACACCTTACAGATGACCGAGGTGCCGGTGTTAATGGCGCACTAAGCTAGCACTCCACCATCTGCATCATCGCCGGTTTCGGCAATAAGGCGATCAAAGTCAGGGATATAAACGCTGCGATTGCCTTTAATGATTATTACGCCATCCTTTTTCAGCGCCGATATCTGGCGGCTGACTGTTTCCAAAGTCAGGCCAAGATAATCGGCCATCGCTTCGCGGGTCAGCGGTAATTCAAACTTTGAGCCATCCGGCGTTTTCGCCATATGCAGCCTGGCCTCGCGCCGAGCGATGATCGACAATAGTGACGCAATCTTTTCACGCGCGGTTTTACGACCCAGAACCAACATCCATTCGCGCGCAGCGTCCAATTCATCCAGCGTCATTTCCAGCAAACGCTGGCTTAAATGCGGTGTGGATTTTAGTTTTTCCTCAAACGGAGCGCGACGAAAACAGCAAAGTGTCAGATCCGAAATGGCCGTAACATCATAGGATGCAAATTCGCGCCCCGGACGTCCCAAAAAATCCGAAGGCAACAAAAGCCCGATCATCTGGGTGCGCCCATCTTCCATTGTTTGGGTCAGGGACGCGATACCAACAACAACTGAGGCGACAAAATCCAGCTTGTCGCCATACCACACCACCGGTTGGCCCGCCTCAAAGGTGCGGTAATATTTTATAGTATCCAGATATTCCAGTTCATCCGGCTCACAGCGCGCACAAACCGCTCGGTGGCGGATCGGGCAGGTGCCGCAGTCTCGGTTATTAAAAACAGGAGCGTTCAAACTCTGTCCTCTTGTTGATCTGGATCATGGTAGTAATTTTTACATCCCGAATAGATAATCGGATGTCTATGCACTCGCAACTCAGTAAACTGGGGCTCTTTGACGCCCGTGTACCACGCTACACGAGCTATCCAACTGCCCCCCATTTTTCAGGCACGGTTGATCCTTTGTCTGCTAGGTCATGGATAACGGCAATTCCGGCCGGTTCCAAGGTTTCACTATATATTCACATTCCATTTTGTCGGCGTCTGTGTTGGTTTTGTGCCTGCCGAACACAAGGCACAACCAAACTGGACCCGGTTGAGGCCTATGTAGGGACGCTCAAAAAAGAATTGAAGCTGATTGCGACAATGTTGCCTACCGGGGTCGAGTTGGAGCATCTGCATTGGGGTGGAGGAACCCCTACTTTATTGCCTGCCGGGTCTATCACCGATCTGGCAGCTGCAATATTTGACGATATCCCCCTGGCAAAAGACGCGCAGTTTTCGGTCGAGATTGACCCGAATGAAATTGACGACGCGCGGCTAGATGCGCTGGCGGTAGCTGGAATGAACCGGGCGTCAATCGGGGTGCAGGATTTTGACCCGGAAATTCAACAGGCAATTGGCCGTGAGCAGAGTTTCGGGATTACAAAAACGGCAGTGGACGGTTTGCGGGCCCGTGGCATCCAAAGCCTGAATATGGATATTTTGTTTGGCCTACCGCATCAAACCAATGAACGGATCACAGATTCGGTTGAAAAGGTTGTATCCCTGTCGCCGGACCGGGTGGCACTATTTGGCTATGCCCATGTACCATGGATGGCAAAGCGGCAATCGCTGATCCCAACCGAAGCACTGCCGACGCCACCTGAACGTCTTGAACTGTATGAGACTGCGCGCGATATTTTTGTAGCGGATGGATACGTGGAAATCGGTATTGATCACTTTGCACGCCCCGATGACGGGCTGGCGATTGCGCAGAAGAACCGAGTGATGCACCGGAATTTTCAGGGCTACACCGAAGATTCCAGTACCGTGCTGATCGGCGTCGGAGCATCTGCGATTTCACGTTATCCACAAGGGTATGCGCAAAACGCCCCGTCTACGTCGGCCTATCAAAAGGCGGTTCGAGGCGGTGATTTATCCACCAGTCGCGGGCATGAATTCACCGACGAAGACCTGCTGCGGGGCCGGTTGATTGAAAAGCTGATGTGTGATTTTGCGATTTTTTACGGGGATATTGCGGATGAGCTGGGATTACCGGTTGAAAATCTGCATGCAATCACTGCGCCCTTGATGGATTGGTTCCCAGAGATGTTGACCAATACCAATGAAGCGTTGACCATTTTGCCCCATGCCCGCCCTCTGACCCGGATGATTGCCCGTAAACTGGACACCTACGCCGTGAACGAAGGTGGCCACAGTCCCGCAGTTTAGTTGAGCGCCTGACGGCGCACTTCTTTTTGCCCTGCGGGCGATATGCCTCCGGCGGGAATATTTTTGAACAGAAGAAGGCATGGAAACAAGTCAGGGCTGGTGTTAGCTGTTTTGCATCTACCAAATTTGCGAGGGAAAATGGCGCTTGTAAGACAACTTGTGAAATTGCTGGGTGAAAAAAATGTGCTGCGAGGAGCGGACGCCGCACCCTATGGCCGTGACTGGATGGGGGCCTATGTCTCGGAACCACATTTGGTTGTACGCCCGGCGAATACGGCGGAGGTTTCCACTGTTTTGCGGCTGGCAGATGAGATGGGAACACCTGTTGTACCAATTGGTGGCAACACTGGATTGGTGGGGGGAACCCATGCGCCTGATCGGTTGATGATTTCATTGGAGCGGATGAATTCCATCCGGGAAATACGCCCGGATACTCGGATTGCGATTGTTGAGTCCGGGGTTATTTTGTCGAAACTACACGAAGCATCTAACGCCTATAACCTTGATTTTCCACTGTATTTCGGGGCACGGGGCTCTGCGATGATTGGTGGGAACCTCTCGACCAATGCCGGAGGGTCGAATGTTTTACGCTACGGCAACACCCGTGCGCTTTGTTTGGGGCTAGAGGTAGTTCTGGCCGGTGGTCGAGTGATGAATTTGATGAGCGAACTGCACAAGGACAACACCGGATACGATTTGAAAGATCTGTTTATCGGGGCTGAGGGAACGCTTGGGATTATCACCGCGGCTGTACTAAAGCTGGTGCCCAGACCCTCGGCCTACGCCACGGCAATGGTGGCCGCCACCTCCTTGGCAGGGGCACTGGAACTGTTGAACAAATTACAGCAAGAGACGGGTGGCATGGTGGAAGCCTTTGAATTCATGCCGCGCAGTTATTTAAAACGGCTGAAATTGGTACGCCCTGATCTGACACCCCCTTTGGGCTACGATCAGGATTTCACGATCCTGGTGGAATTGGGAGCAACCGCGCCGCGGGATACCGCAGTCAACGAAGATGGTTCAATCCCGGTTGTAAATTTATTGGAATCTACTTTGATGGAGATGATAGAGGCCGGCCCCGCCCGTGATGCAATTGTCGCGCAATCTGGCTCTGAGCGGAAGAAAATGTGGGCAATACGTGAAGCTGCTGCAGAAATTACCATGGGTCGCACTCCCCATGTGGATTC
>VAPK010140105.1_pt1 | contig 13393 bp, 17 predicted proteins | sample 3395031 | NCBI WGS metagenome assembly VAPK01 (sample SAMN08290443, study PRJNA428436) | hydrothermal vent metagenome | isolation source: Deep-sea hydrothermal vent chimney 1 | place: Pacific Ocean: Juan De Fuca Ridge | reverse complement strand
GGGTCTGATGACCTGCCAAGGGTTTTGAACGGTCTGGGTGTTGCCATAGTTTCTACATCACATGGTGTAATGACAAGTAAACAGGCGAAAAACGAAAATGTAGGTGGTGAGGTTTTATGCTACGTATATTAATAGAATAAAGAATTAAGAAATGTCTAGAATAGGTAATAATCCGATAACGATTCCTGAAGGGGTAACCGTAGAGGTAAAAGAAAATATGGTTACCGTAAAAGGTAAGTTGGGTGAGTTGTCCCAAGATTTTTCAGGGGTTTCCATGAAAATCGAAGACGGGCAAGTTAAGGTGAGTAGATCCTCTGAATCTAAAGAGCACAAAGCAAAGCATGGGCTTTATAGATCTTTGGTAAACAATATGGTAGAAGGGGTTTCTAAAGGATGGACGAAAGAACTAGAGTTGGTGGGTGTAGGTTACAGAGCAAGTAACCAAGGCCAAAAATTAGAGCTAGCACTTGGTTTTTCGCATAATATCGTGATTGATTTGGCCCCTGAGGTAAAAATCGAGACGATATCGCAAAAAGGAAAAAATCCTATCATTAAACTAACATCGTTTGATAAGCAATTAGTAGGGCAAGTAGCCGCTAAGATCAGATCCTTCCGTAAGCCAGAACCTTACAAAGGAAAAGGAATCAAGTTTGTAGGCGAACAATTAAGAAGAAAAGCAGGTAAATCCGCTTAATAAAGTGTTATGAAATTATCTAAGTTACAAAGAAAACGTAGAATCAGAAGAAGAATACGTAAAGTCTCGATCGGAACAGCAGAAAGACCAAGACTATCCGTTTTTAGAAGCAATAAAGAAATTTATGTTCAACTGATCAATGATACCGAAGGAAAAACCTTAGCGGCCGTATCTTCAAGAGATAAAGATTTTTCCAAAACAAAAGGAAACAAATCAGAGATCGCTGCTCTAGTGGGCAAGGCCATCGCTGAAAAATCAAAGAAAGCCGGTATTGATAAAGTCGCCTTTGATAGAGGAGGTAATTTATTTCACGGTAGAGTTAAGGCTTTGGCAGACGGAGCAAGAGAAGCAGGATTAAAATTCTAAAATTAGAGCATGTACCAAAAATACAAAAACGTTGAAACCGTTAAGCCAGGAGGTTTAGATTTGAAAGATAGATTGGTCGGTGTACAAAGAGTGACCAAGGTAACTAAAGGTGGTAGGGCTTTCGGCTTTTCCGCAATAGTTGTCGTCGGTGATGAAAAAGGTGTTGTGGGTCACGGTTTGGGTAAGTCGAAAGAAGTTGCTACGGCCATCGCCAAGGCAATTGAAGATGCTAAGAAGAACCTTATCAGAATACCTTTGAACAAGGTGACGTTGCCCCATGAGCAAAAGGGGAAATATGGTGGAGCCCGTGTTTATATTCAACCGGCATCACATGGTACGGGAGTTATAGCTGGTGGAGCAGTAAGAGCGGTTTTAGAATCTGTAGGGGTTCATGATGTATTGTCAAAATCACAAGGGTCATCAAACCCGCACAACGTGGTAAAAGCAACTTTTGATGCTCTTTTGCAACTTAGAGGGGCAAGAACGGTAGCAAAACAAAGAGGTATTTCTTTAGAAAAAGTTTTTAAAGGATAAAATGTAGAATGAAGTTGTTGATTTTGGTTGTAAAACCAACGCAACGATTAAATTGCCGAGTGCTAACTATAAAACGATTATGGCAAAGATAAAAGTAAAACAAGTTAAGAGCAGTATTAAAAGACCTCAGAACCAAAAGAGGACTCTAGAAGCTCTAGGTCTAAGAAAAATAGGCCAAGTGGTTGAGCACGATGATACGCCCAACATTATTGGAATGATAAATAAAGTTAAACACTTAGTTTCTACGGAAGCTTAATACGATAAGGTTATGAATTTAAGTAATCTAAAACCAGCTGAAGGTTCTGTAAATAGAGATGGTAAGAGACTTGGCCGAGGTCAAGGTTCAGGTAAGGGAGGAACAGCGGCAAGAGGACATAAAGGAGCAAAATCAAGATCTGGGTATTCCAAGAAAATTGGTTTTGAAGGAGGTCAAATGCCATTGCAGAGACGTGTACCAAAGTTTGGTTTTACAAACATCAACAGAAAAGAATATCAAGGCATCAATCTTTCTAAATTACAAGAATTGGTTGATAATGGTAAGGTAAAAGATACGATTACCTTTGATACGCTTATAGAAAATAGATTGGCACGTAAGAACGATTTAGTGAAAATATTGGGTGATGGTGAATTAAAGGCATCACTAAAAATTTCTGTGCATAAATTTAGTGCCACCGCTAAAGCGGCTATAGAGAAAGCTGGTGGAGAGGCGATAAATTTATAAGTAAGAAAATACTATGAAGAATTTTTTCGAGACATTATCGAACATTTGGAAAATAGAAGAACTAAGAAATCGAATTTTGATTACACTTGGTCTTCTTTTGGTCTACCGTTTTGGGTGCCAAATAGTTCTTCCTGGTATTGATTCAACGCAATTGGGCGGATTGGTAGACGGTACGGATAAAGGAATATTCAGTCTGTTGAATGCATTTACCGGAGGGGCGTTTGCCAATGCTTCGATATTCGCATTAGGTATTATGCCCTATATCTCAGCCTCTATTGTGGTTCAGTTGATGGGTATTGCCATACCCTATCTTCAAAAATTACAAAAAGAAGGGGAAAGCGGAAGAAAGACTATTAATCAGATTACAAGATGGTTGACCATAGGTATATGTATTGTTCAAGCACCTGCATATTTGTTCGGTCTAGAAGCTTTTGGTGTACCGAATTCAGCTTTCTTATTGGGTAAAGGCCTTGACTTTATGATTCCCGCGGTGATTATATTGGTTACCGGTTGTGTATTTGCGATGTGGTTAGGAGAAAAGATTACCGACAAAGGTATTGGTAACGGTATATCATTATTGATTATGATTGGTATTATCGCTACTTTACCACAATCTTTTGTGCAAGAAGCGGTTTCAAGATTGGACGGAAACGGTGGCCCTATGTTGATTTTGATAGAGGTCATCATTTGGTTTTTGGTGATTTTGGCCTGTATTTTGTTGGTAATGGCAACGCGCCAAATACCCGTACAATATGCAAGAAGAACTGCCTCTGGTGGATATGAAAAAAATATAATGGGATCTAGACAGTACATTCCGTTGAAGTTGAACGCTTCAGGTGTGATGCCCATAATATTCGCACAGGCGATTATGTTCGTGCCGAGCATGATCGGTAGTGCTTTTGACGATACCGCTGCAGGGCAATGGATACAAGTTCAATTCGCCGATATATTTGGCTTGGCTTATAACATATTATTTGCAGTATTGATTATTATTTTCACCTATTTCTATACGGCCATTACAGTGCCTACAAATAAAATGGCGGATGATTTAAAGAGAAGTGGTGGCTTTATACCTGGTATTAGACCAGGCAAGGAAACAGGCGATTTTTTAGACAAGGTCATGTCTTTGATAACCTTGCCGGGATCCTTCTTTTTGGCATTGTTGGCAGTATTGCCGGCAATAGTTGTAAAATTGATGGATGTGCAAGCAGGTTGGGCTATGTTCTACGGAGGAACATCGCTTTTGATTATGGTCGGAGTTGCAATTGACACAGTTCAGCAAGTGAATTCATATTTATTGAACAGGCATTATGACGGACTAATGAAAACCGGAAAAAACAGAAAAGTAGCGTAAATATGGCTAAACAAGCAGCGATAGAACAAGACGGATCAATAATCGAGGCATTGTCAAATGCAATGTTTCGAGTAGAGTTAGAGAACGGTCATGTAGTTACAGCGCATATCTCAGGTAAGATGCGTATGCACTACATTAAGTTGCTTCCAGGAGATAAAGTGAAATTAGAAATGAGCCCTTACGACCTGACAAAGGCAAGAATTACATATAGATATTAAGATATTGAAAAGATGAAAGTTAGAGCATCAATAAAAAAGAGAAGTGGCGACTGCAAAATTGTACGCAGAAAAGGCACGTTGTACGTAATCAACAAAAAGAATCCTAGATTTAAACAAAGACAAGGATAATTATGGCAAGAATCGCGGGTATAGATATCCCAAAACAAAAGAGAGGCGTTATTGCCCTTACCTATATTTTTGGTATTGGAAATAGTAGGGCCAAAGAGATTTTGGCAAAGGCCAAAGTAAGTGAGGATACTAAAGTTTCTGAATGGAACGATGATGAAATAGGGCGAATTCGTGAATCAGCGTCTTCGTATACTATTGAAGGTGAATTACGTTCTGAAACCCAATTGAACATCAAACGTTTGATGGATATTGGTTGTTATAGAGGTATTCGTCATAGATCAGGTCTTCCATTACGAGGGCAACGTACCAAGAACAATGCGAGAACTAGAAAAGGAAAAAGAAAAACAGTCGCCAACAAGAAAAAGGCAACTAAATAATAAGTAGGGTATTATGGCAAAGGCAAGTACTAAAGCGAAAAAGAGGAAGGTTATTGTTGATTCAGTTGGCGAAGCGCACATTAAGGCCTCTTTTAACAATATCATAATTTCTTTGACCAATAAAAAAGGAGATGTGATATCATGGTCTTCGGCTGGCAAAATGGGGTTTAGAGGTTCTAAAAAGAACACGCCTTACGCTGCTCAAGTTGCTGCTGAAGAGTGTTGCAAAATTGCTCACGAAGCCGGTCTCAAAAAAGTGAAGGTTTATGTTAAGGGTCCGGGTAACGGAAGAGAATCTGCAATTCGAACAATACATAATTCGGGTATTGAAGTTACTGATATTATTGACGTGACCCCAATGCCACACAACGGTTGTAGACCACCCAAAAGAAGAAGAGTTTAATCAATTTAATATATTATTTCACCGAAGTGTAATTTACGATTATCGAAGGAGAAGCCTTAATTCATAATCACACTTCAAACTAAACGAAAATGGCAAGATATACAGGACCAAAAAGTAAAATCGCTCGTAAATTCGGAGAAGCGATTTTTGGAGACGATAAGTCTTTCGAGAAAAAAAATTATCCGCCAGGACAACATGGTAACGCAAGGCGCCGTGGCAAGAAATCTGAATATTCAGTTCAACTGATGGAGAAGCAAAAGGCAAAATACACCTACGGTATTTTAGAAAAGCAGTTCAGAAACCTATTTGCCAAGGCAAACAGGAGTAAGGACGTTACAGGTGAGGTTTTGTTACAACTTTGTGAATCACGTTTAGATAATGTGGTATACAGAATGGGAGTTTCGCCCAGCAGAAGCGGTGCCCGGCAATTGGTTTCCCATAGGCATATTACGGTAAATGGTGGGTTGGTCAACATACCTTCCTATTCATTGAAAGCCGGTGATGTGGTTGGGGTGAGAGAAAAATCAAAATCATTGCAGTGTATACAAGATTCATTAACATCGAACAGTCGTGTTTATGAATGGATTACTTGGAATACCGATAAGCAAGAAGGAACCTATGTTTCCATTCCTGAAAGAATGCAGATTCCAGAAAATATCAAAGAACAATTAATAGTCGAGTTATACTCTAAATAAACAACACCGATCCAATTATGGCATTATTTAATTTTCAGAAACCCGATAAAGTAATAATGATCGATTCCTCTGATTTCGAAGGAAAATTTGAATTCCGTCCTTTGGAACCAGGTTATGGATTAACTGTTGGGAACGCATTACGAAGAGTGTTGCTTTCAGCTTTAGAAGGTTACGCGATCACATCAATAAGAATTGACAATGTAGAACACGAATTCTCGGTAATTCCTGGTGTTGTAGAAGATGTGACTGAGATGATTCTAAATCTAAAACAAGTTCGCTTTAAAAAGCAAATTGAAGACTCAGAGGGCGAAACAGTATCTGTTTCCATAAGCGGTAAAAATCAATTGACCGCTGGTGATTTTCAAAAATTCATTTCGGGGTACCAAGTATTGAATCCTGATTTGGTTATTTGTAATATGGAATCGAAAGTCAACTTCAGTATCGAGCTTGTTATCGATAAAGGAAGAGGCTACGTTCCAGCAGAGGAAAATAAGAAGTCGGGTATGCCGTTGGGCACCATCGCAATAGATTCTATCTTTACTCCTGTAAAAAATGTAAAGTACAGTATAGAGAACTTTCGTGTTGAGCAAAAGACCGATTACGAGAAATTGGTTTTTGAGATCGTGACCGATGGTTCCATACATCCAAAAGATGCATTGACCGAAGGGGCAAAAGTTTTGATACATCACTTTATGTTGTTCTCTGATGAGCGTATCACATTAGAAGCTGATGAAATCGCACAAACAGAGACCTATGATGAAGAATCACTTCATATGCGTCAGTTATTGAAGACAAAATTGGTCGATATGGATCTTTCCGTTCGTGCCCTGAACTGTTTGAAAGCTGCGGAAGTAGATACTTTAGGCGATTTGGTTTCCTTCAACAAAAATGATTTGATGAAATTCAGAAACTTTGGTAAAAAATCATTGACCGAATTAGAAGAACTTGTAATCAACAAAGGTCTTAACTTCGGAATGGACCTATCAAAATATAAGTTGGATAAAGACTAATACGAGATTAGTTAAAAATAAACATATTACTTCTGTTGGAAGGGAGAACCCCAAACAAGGAAGAAAATAGTATACAGTAATGAGACACGGTAAAAAAATCAATCACTTAGGTAGAAAGACCGCCCACAGAAAAGCAATGTTGGCGAACATGGCCTGTTCCCTAATTGAGCATAAAAGAATAAATACTACTGTCGCCAAGGCAAAGGCCTTGAAGCGGTTTATAGAACCTTTGATTACAAAGTCGAAGGCAGAGAACAATCAGACCACTGAAAAAGGCACCCATAACAGACGTATCGTTTTCAAGAGTCTGAGAGATAAATATGCAATTACAGAGTTGTTCGGTCAGGTTTCTGAAAAAGTGGCCGATAGACCAGGTGGTTACACAAGAATAATCAAACTCGGTAATCGTTTGGGAGATAACGCTGATATGGCAATGATAGAATTGGTTGATTTCAATGACATCTATAATGCCGACAAACCCAAGAAGAAAACCACAAGAAGAAGTAGAAGAGGCGGTGGCGGTGACAAAGCCGTAGTACCACCAGTTGCAGCGGCCGAAACAAAAACTGAACCAAAAACAGGAGCAGAAACAAAAACAGATGATTCAGAAGAGTAACATTGTTAATGATTTTTAATAATTGTAAAAGGATAGACTTGATAGTCTATCCTTTTTTTATGTTTCTTTGTTAAATCAAAAAGTTGAACTATCGAATGAAGTATCAAGTTAGAAAAAGAGCGTTTATATTATTGGCGGATGGCACCATTTTTCATGGTAAACTGGTAGGAGACAGAGAAGGAACCGCTTATGGTGAAGTCTGTTTCAATACGGGTATGACAGGTTATCAAGAGATATTTACCGATCCATCTTATTTCGGACAATTAATGGTGACGACCAATGCCCATATTGGTAATTACGGCACCAATAAAGACGAAGTCGAATCAGAGTCGGTTAAAATAGCGGGTTTGATCTGTAAAAATTTCAGCTACAACTACTCCAGATCTAGTGCTGATTCTAGCCTAAGTGAGTTTTTGAACAAGAGCGAACTTATTGCCATCTCTGACGTTGATACCCGGGCCTTGGTTGCTTATATTAGAGATAACGGGGCTATGAACGCAGTCATCTCATCAGATGTGGATAACATCGCTCAACTTAAAAATGACCTTGCCAATTTCCCGAGTATGGAAGGTTTGGAGCTTTCCTCAAAAGTCTCTACAAAAGAGGCCTATTATTATGGTGACAAAGACGCTACCCATAAAATCGCAGCTTTGGATATTGGTATAAAAAAAAATATTCTCAGAAATCTTGCTAAACGTGACGCCTATATCAAAGTGTTTCCTTATAACACGACTTTTGAAGAAATGAAGGCTTGGGGTCCAGATGCGTATTTTATATCGAATGGCCCTGGTGATCCACAGCCTCTGATCCAGTCAATTCAAACGGCAAAAGATATCATTGCCAGTTATAGTCCTCTTTTTGGCATTTGTCTTGGGCATCAAGTTATCGCTTTGGCAAACGGTATTTCTACCTACAAAATGCACAATGGGCATAGGGGCATCAACCATCCGGTGATAAACCTGATGACAGGCAAAGGGGAAATAACTTCTCAAAACCACGGTTTTGCCATCAACAGAGAAGAAACCGAGGCCAATGATACTATAGAGATTACCCATGTGCACCTCAATGATAAAACCGTAGCGGGCATACGAATGAAGAATAAGAATGTATTCTCTGTTCAGTACCACCCAGAGGCTAGCCCAGGGCCGCATGATGCCGAATATCTTTTTGATCGGTTTTTTGAAATGATCCAGAATTCGAAAAAGAAAACAGTTTCGATATAACAAATTGTTATATTTCGTTGATTTTGGGGTTTTATATTATTCGTCATGGCATGCTTTCGTATCTTTGTATTCTGAACTCGTCTTGAGTTATTGTTTGGCACCGAGAATGAAGGCTTTCGTGCCATAATGAAGTCGTTTTTTGGTTTGATAGCATCGTTACGGAACCAAAAAATGACAAGATTAGGGTGCGAAATGCGAAATTCGCAGGTAAAGGAATAACTCAAGACGAGTTCTCTTTATAAAATCAATCGTAAAAAATAATATTTAATGAGTATCATACTTAGTGTTCACGCAAGACAAATTTTAGATTCAAGAGGAAACCCAACTGTAGAAGTCGATGTTATTACCGAGAACGGAATAATGGGTAGGGCGGCCGTTCCTTCAGGTGCTTCAACGGGAGAACATGAGGCTGTCGAGCTACGAGATGGGGGAAATTCATTTATGGGCAAGGGTGTTGCCAAAGCCGTAAACAATGTCAATACGGTTATTGCCAAAGAATTACTCGGTATGTCGGTTTTTGAACAGAATTTGATTGATAGTACCATGATCGATCTTGACGGTACACCCAATAAGTCTAAATTGGGGGCCAATGCTATTTTGGGTGTTTCCTTGGCGGCGGCAAAAGCAGCTGCCAACGAATTGGGCTTGTCTTTGTTCAGGTATGTAGGTGGGGTCAGCGCAAATACGCTTCCTGTTCCTATGATGAATATCATCAATGGGGGTTCGCATTCTGATGCACCCATCGCCTTTCAGGAATTTATGGTAATGCCGATAGGGGCAAAGAGTTTTTCGCATGCCATGCAAATGGGAACGGAGATTTTTCATAACCTTAAGAAAGTATTACACGATAGAGGCTTGAGTACGGCCGTTGGTGATGAAGGTGGTTTTGCGCCGAACTTAGCGGGTGGTACCGAAGATGCATTGGAAACCATTGCCATAGCTGTAGATAATGCAGGGTACACATTAGGTGATGACGTAATGATTGCCTTAGATTGTGCTGCCGCTGAGTTTTTTGTTGACGGAAAATACGATTATACAAAATTCGAAGGTGATAAAGGAGCCGTAAGAACTTCAGAAGAGCAGGCGCAGTATTTAACCGATCTGGCAACAAAATATCCCATCATATCCATAGAAGACGGTATGGACGAAAATGACTGGGATGGTTGGAAGACTTTGACTGAAAAGATAGGCGGCAAGGTGCAATTAGTGGGTGATGATTTGTTTGTCACCAATGTTGAAAGACTGTCTAAAGGAATCGAAAACGGTATTGCCAATTCTATACTGATAAAAGTCAATCAGATAGGCACCCTTACGGAAACCATCGCTGCCGTAAATATGGCAAAAAATGCAGGCTATACTTCGGTAATGTCGCATAGATCGGGTGAGACCGAAGACAATACGATTGCCGACCTTGCAGTTGCCTTGAATACTGGGCAAATAAAAACAGGTTCTGCATCACGTTCTGATAGAATGGCGAAATACAACCAATTGCTCAGAATAGAGGAAGAACTCGGTGAAACGGCGTACTATCCTCGAGAAAAGGCTTTTAAGATAAAATAATAATCATTTATCGTAAAAAGCCTTTTTAATTATAGAAAGGCTTTTTTGTCTTTACCCGAGTACTGTTATTCTTAACCTTAAGTTAATTTTTGAACGGGTTTAATCCTCATATATGCGCTTGATAGTATTGCTAAAACGCCTTCTTTTTCTTAACTTACGGGTCACTTAATTTTCAATTATAATCATACAATGTCAGATAAAGCTACTTTAGAGTATAACGGTCAAAAATATGAGTTTCCAGTTATCAAAGGCACCGAGAATGAATTTGCAATTGATATAAAAACCCTTCGTTCGGCGACCGGTGGGTTGATAACGATAGATCCGGGGTATAAGAATACAGGCTCGTGCGAAAGTGCGATTACTTTTTTAAATGGAGAGAAAGGAATTTTACGGTATCGTGGCTATTCAATTGAAGAATTGGCAGAGAAAGCCGATTTTTTAGAAGTGGCTTTTTTATTGATTTTTGGAGAGCTTCCCAATAAATCAGAGTTGCAGAAGTTTCATAACGACATTCGTGAAGAATCGCACGTTGACGAGGAAATGAAAAAGATTTTGGACGGTTTTCCGAAATCAGCACACCCAATGGGGGTGCTCTCTTCTTTGACCAACGCACTCATTGCATTTAATCCGACTTCGGTAAATGTGTCTTCTGAAGAAGATATGTACTATGCCATTGTTCGTATATTGGCAAAATTCCCCGTTTTGGTGTCCTGGACCCTACGTAAGAAAAAGGGACTACCTTTAGATTACGGCGATGATACTTTGGGGTATGTTGAGAACATTCATAAAATGATGTTCAATAAACCAAGTCAAGAATACAAAAAGAACAAAATAGTAATCGATGCACTCGATCAGCTTTTGATTCTTCATGCCGACCATGAACAAAACTGCTCTACATCTACCGTACGTATCGTAGGGTCTTCGCATGCTGGTTTGTTCGCCTCGCTTTCTGCAGGTATTTCTGCACTTTGGGGGCCGTTGCACGGTGGCGCAAATCAAGCGGTCTTAGAAATGCTGGAGGCGATAGATGCCGATGGTGGCGATACTAAAAAATACATGGCGAAGGCCAAAGACAAAAGCGATCCGTTTCGATTGATGGGCTTTGGGCATCGGGTCTATAAGAATTTCGATCCCAGGGCAAAGATCATTAAGAAAGCGGCAGATGAGGTTTTGGAAGATCTTGGCATTGAGGACCCGATTTTGGAAATAGCAAAAGGTTTGGCAAAAGAAGCTCTTGCCGATCAATATTTTATAGATAGAAAATTGTACCCCAATGTAGATTTCTATTCAGGAATCATTTATAGGGCTCTGGGCATACCCACTGAAATGTTCACGGTAATGTTCGCTCTAGGAAGGTTGCCCGGTTGGATTGCACAATGGAGAGAGATGCGTTTGCGAGGTGAGCCAATAGGTCGCCCTAGACAAGTTTATATCGGCGAGAACCATAGACCATTCGTTGAAGTTGGAAAAAGGTAGGCTTAAGGATTTTATTGTTTATGCCCTTCTAAAATTTTAGAAGGGCATTTTTTTTGCTAGGATAAGTAGTTCTATCTTTGCCCAAATTTTAAATAGATGCTCAGCCTAAATATTAATGATGAAATTTCACCTCTAAAAGCAGTCGTTCTAGGTACGGCTAAAAGCTGTGGGCCAGTACCAACAATTGAAGAAGTATACGATCCAAAATCTTTAGAACATGTCTTGGCGGGCACCTACCCTAAAGAAGAAGATATGGTGACCGAAATGCAGGCTTTTTGTAAAGTATTTGAAAGACATGATGTAAAAGTATTTCGGCCCGAGGTCTTGAAAGATTGTAATCAGATTTTTTCAAGGGATATCGCTTTTGTGATCGAGAATAAATTGATCAAGGCCAATATACTTCCTGATAGGGAAAGAGAGGTAGAGGCGATCTTGCATGTGTTGGATAGAATAGAGGAGAGACATATATTGCATCCGCCAGAAGAAGTACACATTGAAGGTGGTGATGTAATGCCCTGGAACGAGTATATCTTCATGGGCACGTACCGTGGTGAAGATTATGCTGATTTTATTACGGCAAGAACCAATGTTGCTGCAGTCGAATATATCACAGAACAATTTCCGCATAAAAGAATAAAATCGTTTGAACTGAGAAAGAGCAATACCAATGCGAGGGAGAACGCACTTCATTTAGATTGCTGTTTTCAACCCCTCGGAAAAGGAAAGGCTATACTTCATAAAAATGGATTTCTTTTGGAAGAGGAATACCAATGGTTGGTCGATTTTTTTGGCAAGGAAAATATTTTTGAAATAACGGCAGATGAAATGTACTGTATGTTCAGTAACGTTTTTTCTATATCACCAGAGGTCGTGGTCTCTGAATGTAATTTTACAAGATTGAACAACTGGTTGAAAGAACAAGGGTTTACAGTAGAGAAAATACCCTACGCCGAAATCGCCAAACAAGAGGGCTTGCTACGTTGTAGTACCTTGCCCTTGATAAGAACATAAAAAAATAAAATGCAGGTTACCAATACGATACTCATGATTCGCCCGATCGGTTTTCGAATGAACGAACAGACCGCCGTAAACAACTATTTTCAAAAAGACCTTGAAATGGGTGATTCCGCCATTAATACCAAGGCACAGGAAGAATTCGATGCCTTTGTAGTTGTTTTAGAAGGAAAAGGAATCAACGTCATCGTAGTAGATGATATTAAGGAGCCTAATACCCCAGATAGTATTTTTCCTAATAACTGGATTTCTTTTCATGCGGATGGTACCGTTGGCCTTTATCCCATGTTTGCAGAGAACAGAAGAAATGAACGCCGTGAAGATCTTTTGAAAACCTTGGAAGAACAGGGGTTTGTCATTGATAATATAATGGATTACACTTCTGCTGAAAAGGAGGGTGTTTTTTTAGAAGGTACCGGTAGCCTTCTATTAGATCGGGTCAATAAAAAAGCTTATTGCGCACTTTCAAGTAGGGCCCATGAAGAATTGATTATTGAATTCTGTGAGGGCTTTGATTATTTTCCGGTGATTTTTACTGCCTATCAATCTATTGATGGTGAGCGAATGGCCATTTATCATACAAATGTGATGATGTGTTTGGCAGAAGATTTTTCGGTCATTTGTTTAGATACTATCGATGATAAAAAGGAAAAGAAAAACATAGTCGATCATTTGAAGCAGAGCAGAAAAGAGATTATCTCAATAACCGAAGAACAAATGCATCATTTTGCGGGCAATATGCTACAGCTTATTGGTGCGGATCAGAAACGCTATATGGTAATGAGTACACAAGCTCATCGTTGTCTGACCCAGGCCCAGATCAAGAATATTGAAAAGTATTGTGACATTCTACATAGTTCACTTGAAACCATCGAAACTTGTGGTGGAGGCAGTGCACGGTGCATGATGGCCGAAGTGTTTTTGCCTCGGTCTAGGTAGCTTTCCCTTGATTTAACAAAAATTGACATCAGATTATATCTGCAACTTTGATTTTTGGCAAGGC
>VAPK010067309.1_pt1 | contig 13393 bp, 9 predicted proteins | sample 3395031 | NCBI WGS metagenome assembly VAPK01 (sample SAMN08290443, study PRJNA428436) | hydrothermal vent metagenome | isolation source: Deep-sea hydrothermal vent chimney 1 | place: Pacific Ocean: Juan De Fuca Ridge | reverse complement strand
GCGGAGTATTAAACTCATTTATCCCGATACGCTTCGCTATCGGGATTCGTTCAACTTACATATTTCAATTCACTCCGTTTTTGAAATATGAGTTTCACGAATGAAAAGACGGCAGAAGAGCGCTAAAATTTTCTCTGCAATAATTAATTATTTATTATCTTTGCCCTCCCTTATAAAATCAGGGTACCGTGGCCGAGTGGCTAGGCGGAGGTCTGCAAAACCTTACACAGCGGTTCGAATCCGCTCGGTACCTCTAAGCCTCTTAACATGTTGAATGTTAGGAGGTTTTGTTATTATGGCGACTGACGGGCTATCACTACAATCCCTGCCGCAAGATTCCGGGGAGATAAAACCTTTGGGACCGGAGGCTCAGAACGCGGGCATCAATATCATCAGATTTTAATTCTTTGCACCTTATCCCAGCTGATTTGCTTGCTGGCAGCGTCGATGTTGATGATTTCGAAATTCTGTAATATCCTCTCTAATTTTGTCAAAGCATTTTTAACACCAAAGCGGTAGCGCAATTTCAGGTACAGGTTCTTTTCAATGTAATTATGGATACCGGCATCAAAATCACGAGGGTGGAAATAGAACAGCATGTAATCCGTATCCAGCATCTTTTTGCGTAACCACCAGTAAGGAGAAATTCTGAAATAGCCACTACCGCAATAGTTGAAATTGAGACTTAAGAAAGAGACCGCCGATATCGGGAATTCTTTTATTTCTACTCCGTTATGTTCAAAGATAAAGGGTTCCTGAGGAAAGAATGGTGCTTTTTGGATTTGTTTTTTAAACGTAATAACAGAGCTGTCGTTTTCGATACCCAATGCATACAAAATATCCAACGCCCAAAGGGTATTATTATTTATTGACATTCCGGGAGCCCGGTACGATCTTACCTTTTTTCCGGTCATATCTTCCAGCGTTTTAATACCACGTTCCGTATCCTGTTTAAACGCTTTTCTATCTAAATCATCAATTTTATTATGATAAAAGGAGTGCAGGGCAATTTCATGCCCCATAGTTGCGAGTTCTTTTACCAAAACAGGGTGACGCTCAGCTTCCCAACCCAGCCAGAAAAAGGTAGCTTTCAAATGCTGATCCGACAAAAAATCACAAATCCTTTTGGTGTTTTCTTCAAGATGAGTTGGAAAAGATTTCCATTTTTCCACTTTCCCATAATAGGCTTTATCAAAGGTGTGAAACCAGTCTTCTATATCAAAAGTAAGGATATGCACGTATCTTTTTTGTTCAAAAATATTTAATTATCGGATATAATCACTTTTTAAATGCAGGATAAACTTTCAAGAACAGTATTTTTCGTTAATTTGCCGGAAAAATTCAAATATTGTTTTATGTATTGCCCTTTTTATTTCCGTATCAAACTATTTATTCAGAAACACAAGCTGCAACCGTTAGTTGACGTCCTGCTGTTCGCTATTATTATTTACTTTTTCCACTGGCTTTGGTGGAGTGGCGGATTAAAACATTTTCTCGAAAAGTTTGCTTTTTTCTCAGGAACAGAAGCTTTTTTGGCTCATCAGACATTTTTACCGGCTGCATGGATAGTAGAAAATATTCTGCACTATCCCATTAAAACGATGGATAATACAATTTATTTGGCCAATCACGCTTATGTGGCGGTGGAAGGTTCCTGCTCGGGACTTAAACAGTTTTACGAGTGGACTATTTTAATGATTCTTTTCCCCGGTCCGTGGAAAAAAAAGCTGTGGTACATTCCTCTGGGTCTGTTGGCTATTCATCTTGATAACATTATACGGATTGCTATCCTGTCGGTGGTAGCGGTACACTGGCCGCAACACTGGGCCTTTATCCATATGTGGATCTTGCGGCCTTTCTTTTACGTGGTCATCTTTGCTTTGTGGGTTGTGTGGGTGGAGAGGATAAGAGACGACGGAGGGACGGAGAGACGGAGGGACGAAGAGACAAGGAGAGACGGAGGGACGAAGGGACGGAGGGACTGAGGGACTGAGAGACAAGGAGACGGAGGGACGGAGAGACAAGGAGACGGAGAGACAAGGAGACGGAGGGACTTAGGGACGGAGAGACGGAGAGACGGAGGGACGGAGGGACTGAGGGACTGAGAGACAAGGAGACGGAGGGACGGAGGGACGGAGGGACAAGGAGACAAGGAGACGGAGGGACGGAGAGACCGGAGGAGACTTAGAGACAAGGAGACGAAGAGACAAGGAGACGGAGAGACGGAGAGACGAAGGGACGGAGAGACAAGGAGACGAAGGGACGAAGGGACTTAGAGACGGAGAGACTGAGGGACTGAGAGACAAGGAGACAAGGAGACGGAGGGACGAAGGGACGAAGGGACGGAGAGACGGAGGGACGAAGGGACGGAGGGACAAGGAGACAAGGAGACGGAGGGACGAAGAGACTGAGGGACAAGGAGACGGAGAGACTGAGGGACGGAGGGACGGAAAGACAAGGAGACTGAGAGACTGAGAGACGGAGAGACAAGGAGACGAAGGGACGGGGAGACTTGAAGAAAAAGGAAGATTTAGTTTAATAACCTGAAATTCAACATTATGAAAATACGTACACACAAAGATCTGGAGACTTATCAGTTGGCTTTTAAATCAGCAATGGGGATTTTTGAACTTACACAGAAGTTTCCAAAAGAAGAAAAATACTCATTAACCGATCAGATTTGCAGGTCTTCAAGATCCGTTAGTGCAAATCTGGCCGAAGCGTTTAGAAAACGAAAATACCCAAAGTATTTTATTTCTAAGCTGTCAGATTGTGAAGGAGAGGCTGCTGAGACGCAGGTTTGGCTTGATTTTGCTCTTGAATGCAAATACATTGATGAAAAAAATCATTTGGAACTAATGAAAATTTATAATCAAATTCTTGGCAAGCTGGTCAATATGGCTCTTCATCCTGAAAAGTGGAGTTACTAACCCTAACTCTCGATAGCCGAAGCTTTAGTAATAGGTGCCCCCCACTCTGTCTCTCATTCTCTCAGTCCCCCTTCGTCTCCAAGTCTCTCCGTCTTTTTACTTTTATCTTGTCAATAGATATGTTTTACCAAAACCGGGCCTAAATAATAAGCCACGGGAAAAGGAATTTTCTGCCACAAATCGGCCAGCCATTTATGGTTTTTAATATCAATCAGCTGATTTACAGCATATTCGTAAATAGGGATATTTTCAACAGGCCAGTGATTCTTATATCTGAAAACACCACCGTTCTCATCACTACGCCCAAAAGAGTAAATTACAGCCTTTCGTCTTATGGCATATTTCATCATTTGCCAGTGTAAATAATCAGAAATGTATTCTTTCTGAAAATCTTTATGGGTGGAAAACCAGGTATTTTCCCAAAAACCGCTGTAAGACATCAGCATGGATGCCGCCACAGGTATTTTCTCTTTGTAGATAACAAGAAAAAGCGCATCGCCAAATTTATAAGCATCCATCAAATCGCTGAAAAAGTGTTTCCCGTAAGCCGGAGAGCCCAAACGATGCATGTTTTTTGCATAAACGGCATAAAAGTCATCCAAAAGTTCCGGCCTTCCTTGTTTTACAGAGAAATTACTGTTTTCTGCTTTACCTATCTTCCGGCGAAGATTTGAGGATAGTTGCTGCAAAAGTTCTTCCTGACTTGCCGGTAAATGAATAATGGAAGAGACTTTGTTGTATTCCAAATTATTTTCAACAGGATGTAACGATCTGACGTAAAGTTTTCCGGCTAATGTTTCCCGGGACAACCGGCATTTTATATCAACTTGAAAAAATCCGGGGGTTATCTTTTCCTTCTCAATGGAAAGGAGGAGAGTTTCTATCAATTTCCCACTATCAAACTCTATATTATTATTCAAAAATATTCCCCCATAAGTAAAATGCGGGAGGCTGACCCATGCTTTACCCGTATTGACTAAAGGTAACAGCCCGGCTACCTCGTTGCCATCAAGCAACAGGAAATACCAGGCTTTCCAATGAAAATGGCTTTGGTAAAAATAAAAGAGAGAAGGGTTGAAGGAAAAAGGAGGCGGAACCTGCAACGAGGAGGCAAAATGGTTCCAGACAGGAAGAGCGGCGGAGAGGGATATAGCTGTAAATTGGGACATAAATATTCAAGGGTATTTGCCAGGGGGGGAGAGATCCACCCCCTACTCCCGCCAGCGGGGGACAAGCAGGGGCTTTTGCTCAGGATGGCAAGCTACCCCTCCCGACCTTCGGTTCGCAACAGGTTAAAAATTAAAAATCGTAATACAAATTCCGCAAAGAGGTGCGTAAGCCAATATAGAAATAATGCGTATTTTCCGTGGAAACATCGGACTTCAGGTTACGAAGGACCACACCCATGGTGAAGTTCAGGTTATAAGCGGGGTTGATGAGAAAAGAGGCGCTCAGGTTCTGGTAGAGAAGCCGGGTTCGGATGCCCTGTCCAACATAATTACCATAAGCGTTTACATACGTGTTATAGGATTTATAGATATCTCCACCATAATTCTTCCCCGGAGGATCCAACCCTTTAATGGAATAAAGAAACTCGTAACTAAAGAAAAGCCGTTTATAGTTGTACTTAATAAAATTTACCGATTCCCAAAAGTTAGAACCAAAAGGATGAGCCAATGGCTGGTTATAATTTCCATAATTAATACGCACAACAGCCTCCGAGTATGTATAGGGACGTACGTAGTTATATTCTGTCTGAAAATATAGATTCTTCACGTTAAGAGCATCAAAAGTTTTAAACCCCAGTTGAAAGGCCTGCTTATTAATCCAATAACCATTTCCGCTTAGCACCTGATGGAGATTAAATTCATCAAGAAGCAATTGCCCGTAAAAAATATTGTGCTTTCCCACAAGAACGCTCAGATTAAATCCCAGCAAGGCATTATCAGGAGAACCAAGACTAAATTCCACCGGGCGTAATAAGATGACCGGGTTAAGATATTGCCAGTCGAAACCCCGGTAATGGCCCACCGAATCCGTAGCCGACCAGACAACAGCATCAAATAAGCTGAGCTTAACCCGTTTTGAGATAGTCCAGCTAAGATAATGAACTGTCGAATATTTTCGCGCATAGCCCAACCCGGGAATCTTCTCCCGGAGATCAAGGTATTGGTTATAAAGCACCATGTATTTGATATGCCAAACATTAACAACCATTTTAAAATAGGCATTGGCAAAAGAGTTGTCTGATAACAGCAGGGAACGATAGCCATCGCCAAGGAAATTTTTCCCCTGTCCCAACTGAAAGGTGAAATATTTTCCGGCAGCTATTGAGATGTATCCGGTAGCGGAGTTATAGTCATATCCCTTGCCATTCAGATAGAGATGCTCCCCTTTACTGTCAATCATAATTTGAAGACGACCCTGCCCTGGAACAATTTTGTTTTCCCTGACATAGGTGTCAATATAATTAACAAAAGTTGCCTGATTCTCATAAAAATTGGTATAAAACGTAAAAATTTTACCTATTCGCCCTTTCACCTCAATACCACGTGTGTTTACCCAGACATTTTTACTTTCAACGAAGTCGTGGCCATAAGAGAAGTCCATTAACGGGTTCACCACTAAAGAAAAGTTTTTCTTATATAGGGTTATCACGTCATCATTAAAAAGTTTATCCCATGCTTTTTGCTTCCATTTTTTTTCAATCACGCGGTTCATCCGCAGGAGTGACTGTATTGAATCATAATTAACCACAGCATTTATATCCGCAAAAGCATAAGGCCGGATGGAGGTGTGAAACCGAATATTTTTGCTGTATAAAGCTTTCTGCAAAGTGCGATTATATTCCTGGTTTAAAGGAAGGTATTCGCTTTGCGAAAAAGCAGTAAAGCTTATCATAAACAGTACTATAAAAGAGAGAAAGGTTCGTTTTTTTCTATTCATAATTCCCGGCTTAGGATACTCTTTTTGATTCAAATAAAGCAAGGCAAATGTCGTTCAAAAGTTAGGCATTCTTTGTATAAGGAAAGTCAGGCTTTTTTATCAAGTACCTGAAATACGGAGTTATTACTAACAAATTCGGGGACAATCTCTTTCATTTTCCCCACGATCTGAAACTCATCTTCTTCTATGATGAGCGCGGTTAGTTCATCAATAAACCTGCTGACTTCTTTGTAAGTGAGGCCTGAAACCCGGGCACGCATAATTTTGGGGTGGGGTGTCGGCAGCAGGTTTTCACTGTTAGTAAGCAACTCCTCAAAGAGTTTTTCACCTGAGCGCAGGCCTGTTTCCTCTATTTTTATATCAACCTCCGGTTTAAAGCCATAAAGCTGTATCATTTTTACAGCCAAATCATAAATTTTTACAGCCTCTCCCATATCGAAAACAAAGATGTCGTCACCTTTTCCCATAGCCCCGGCCTCCAGCACCAGGCTACAGGCTTCCTGTATGGTCATAAAATAACGGGTAATTTCCTTGTCGGTAATGGTGACCGGGCCTCCATGCTCAATTTGCTTACGGAAAAGCGGAACCACTGATCCGTTGGATCCCAGTACATTACCAAATCTTGTGGTGACAAACCGTGTTTTCCCGTTAGCAAGACTTTGAATATATATCTCCGCAATGCGTTTGGAAGCGCCCATAATATTGGTCGGGTTAACCGCTTTATCCGTGGAAATCATGACAAACTTCTCCACTTCAAATTTCAATGCTAAATCTGCCATAATTTTTGTCCCGAAGACATTCACCATCAATGCTTCGTATGGATTCTCTTCCATTAAAGGGACATGTTTATAAGCTGCTGCATGAAAAATAATATCCGGCCGATACATGTCCATGATACTGGTCATTCGCAAACGGTCTTTTACATTAGCAACCAGAAACTCAATAAGATGAGTGTCGACTCTCTGCTTGGAAGAGTCGTTTAGCTCATATTGTAGTGAATAAATAGCCGATTCCCCCTGATCGAGCAGGACGACCCTTTTAGGCGAATGGGTTAAGACCTGCCTTGCCAACTCGCTGCCTATAGACCCGGCCGCACCGGTAATCAGGATAACTTTATTCTTTAACTCGCGAAAGACATTCTTACTATCAATTAAAATCGGATCTCGCTGTAATAACTCTTCAATTTTAACCCTCTCCAATTGATGGGCGTTAAGCTGGCCATGAATCCATAAGTTAAGCGCAGGAACAACTTTCACCTGGATGCCCAAATTAAGGCAGGTTTCAATAATTTCTTTTTTTCTTTCCGGGTATAAAGAGGGAATGGAGATAATCAGTTGTTTTACATTATGCCGTTTGATAAAAGAGGGGCGTAAAGCAACAAAATAAGAGACAATGGGAATTCCTTCCAGCGTCTTATAAGCAAGATAAGGATTGTCGTCAATAAAGGCAATCACCTTGTATTGATATTCTTTATCTTCATAAAGTGTATTTTTTGTCAGAACACCGGCTGTACCGGCACCATAAATGACCACTCCGACTTCCTTTTTCAGAGGCACGTGCGTCACCCGGTTATAGATACTTTTCACAACAAACCGGCTTCCGATCAGGGAGAACAACAACAACAGGTATTGCAAAGTCAGAACGGAGTACGAAGGCCAGTTTCCGGGAGTAGTTTCCATCCGGTGTGAAATAACAGCCAAAGTAAGAATGATAACGAAACCCCAGGTAATAGCTTTAAAAGCGGCAAAGGCATCGGAGAGGCTTGTTTGTCTTACTATTCCGGAAAATGTTCGGAAAAAGAGGAAAGCACCGATATAAATAAAGAAACTAAACCTCAGGTGTAAGAAAAATACTTCGGGAACAAGGTTCTCCTGTATAAAGTTATTTTGTATCAGAACAGAAAGCCACAAAGTGAATATCACCAGAAATACGTCAAACGCAAAAATAAACCAGCGTGATATATACCGTTCTGAGAATGAATCTATGATTAATTTTACCATATATTTTTATCTATTGAACCGGGACAATGTTTGATAACACAGAAGTCAGGGTTTCTAATACTGTCTTGTTTACAAAATTGAAAACCATTTACATTTACAAACGTACGAATAATTTATAAACTTTATCCGAAACATTGAAAGTGAAGGGAGGTAAATAATATTTTGAGGTACTACAAAAAGCAAAGATGAAAAGGCCCACCCCCTGCCTGCCAGAGTTGTACGGCGGGCAGGCCTACGCCCCTCTGAGGAGGGGAATAGCGACACTGGTAACTCTTTTTTGTTTAAATCCGGTATATGGATTTCTCCCGATCCATTACTCCATTATTCCATCACCCCATTATTCCAATTATTACTACCAGATTATTCACACTAAATGTAATCAGCCAGACTGAACTCAGTGTACTATCTTTCCAATAGTTTTACAAATATAGCTCAGCTCCTCCCCACGTAAGTAAGGGAAAATAGGGAGAGAGATGTTTCCCCGCCACGTTTTCTCCGCATTGGGAAAATCGGAAGCTTTAAGCTTATATTTGTTTTTATAGTAGGTCATCCGGTGCAGGGGTTTGTAATGTACGGAAGTTCCAATCCCGGCTTCGGCCATCTTTTCAATGAATTCGTTTCTACTCACGGGTGCATTCCCCTTCAATACTACAGGAAACAGGTGCCAGGCATGATCCTGAAACGGAACGTGGGTAACCGGAAGGTCGATGCAATGTTTTAAGGGAGTTAGATGCTCATAATAATACTCCGCTACCCGCTGTCGTTCAGCACGGAACTCCTCTGCTTTTTCTAATTGTGCCAGGCCAATGGCAGCATTAACGTCCGGCATATTATATTTGTACCCTGCTTCCACCACGTCGTACTCCCAGGAGGGTTTGTTTTCTGTGTACCGGCTCCACACATCCCGGTCGATGCCGTGAAGGCGCATTTTCTTGACCCGGTTATAAACCTCTTCGTTTTGGGTTGTCAGCATTCCGCCTTCACCGGTGGTGATGGGCTTGTTGGCATAAAAGCTAAAGCAGGTAGCCTCTCCAAGGGAGCCAACCATTTGGTTATCTAATCTGCTCGGAAAAGCATGAGCAGCATCTTCGAGGATTTTTATCCCGTGTTTTTTGCAAATATCCAATATTCCCTCCTGATGGCCGGACAACATCCCGGCAGCCTGACCGCCATAATGCACAACAACGAGGTAACGAACATCCGGATTTTTTTTGATAGCATCATAAAGAATCTCGGGCGTAATCAGATTGGTACCGTACTCCGTATCGAGGAAAACCGGATTTGCCTGAAGGTATCTGATAATCTCCGCTGAAGATGTAAAAGTCATGGATGGAACAAACACCCTGTCGCCGGGTTTCACGCCGAGCGCTTCCAGTCCGAGATGCAAAGCGGCAGTTCCCGAATTTACCGCACAGGCAAACCGTGCCTGCACAGCATTGGCGAAATTCTTCTCGAAAGCCAGGGTTTTTCCGGCCGTGGTAAGCCAACCGCTATCCAGCACCTCATTTATGTACTTCTGTTCATTCCCTGCAACAGGCACTTTTGCAAACGGAATGCTCATAACCTTTTTTAATCTTTCCAAATCGCTTTCATCGTTTTTAAAAGAATTTTTATGTCTCCTGAAAAGGACCTGCTGTTCACGTAGTCGGTATATATCTCCAGCTTCTTTGGCAGGATGGCCTCCCGGTAAGTATCCTCCGGAGACTCTGCATCAGCCAGTAACTCCTCCTCATGGCGAAATATTATGGAAGCATTATCTGTTATCCCGGGCTTCACCCGGTGGACGACCTCCCACTTTTCCGGGTAGACCGATGTCCACTTTTTCACTTCGGGGCGAGGTCCCACCAGAGACATCTCTCCTTTCAGCACATTGATTAGCTGGGGAAGTTCATCCAGCTTTGTTTTTCGCAAAATTTTTCCAAGTGGCGTTATCCGCGATGTTTCTCCGGCACTAAAATCATGTTTCCCGGAAGTTAATCCGGGTTTCATAGTTCTGAATTTGTAGAAGGAAAAAAGCCGACCTCCTTTGCCAACCCGTTGCTGCACAAAAAGGGGATTCCCCCCGTCCAGAATGATAATGAGTATTATAATCATCACAAATAACGGGGAGAGCAAACAAAGGCCAATGCCCGCAACTATGATATCAAATAACCGTTTGCCCATTCTATTTATCTGTTACCCGGCGGGTGTAACATTATTTTAATCAGCTCAATACTAAAACCGACAAAACCGCCCACCAGCAGCATTTCAATAATTATCAACGTGGTCTTTGGTGCACTCTTTTTCAAGGGCACCACCGGTGGTTCAATGACCGTCAGTACCGGAGTATGGTCCTGCACCTGAATTTTGGCTTTTTCCAGCATCCGTGCCAGACTTGTATAAACACTGGCTGCCAGGTCGTATTCCTTCTGCAAGCGTTCTTTCTGGATTTTGAATGATGCCAGAATCACATTGCTGTTACTATCACTGTAGTCGGCGAGGACTTTTTGTGCCGCATAAAAATTCTGCTGCGCATTTAAAAATTGTACTTTGATAAAATTTAAATCTTTTTGTGCTTTGCGCGTATTATAATTCACCACATAACGCTTAAGGCAGCTTACCACAGAATCTGCAAGAAGGGCAGACACCAGCGGATCCTGTGCTTCCACAGTCACGCTGAAAATTTTACTTTTTCGTTTCAGCAGCTTGTTTCCCTGATCCTGCACGTCAACCTGTATCATTTCATTCAGCGTTTTGAGCAGGCTCATCTGTTCTTTGGATAATTTGATAACGCCTTTCCGGAAATATTTTATCTCCCTGTTGTCTCCGCTTTTCCCCCTGATTTTGGTCAGAATATAGCCCGGGATTCCGGCCGGTGAAGGGCTGGTGTATTTTTTAAGATATTCCTCAACCGTCATGGTTTCATGATTTTTGGAATCGGTCATCTTTTGTTGTAATACATCCAGCAAAAAAGGAGTACTTTTCACCACATCAGGATACAGATCGGATGTGAGGGCATCGCTGGATGATGAGCCGCCCGGATTGAGCCCGAGCAAGCCGCCGATATTCATCCCCGACATAGCCCCCAGCTGACCCAGCAGGCCGGAAGTGCCACCTCTGGCATTTGATTCGGCCAACAAGACAACTTTAGTATCATATTTCCGGGGGGTGAGTATAACGAGGATTACGGCGAGGACAAATGCGACGGTTAGAGCATAGTATATGGTCTTGCGGCCATGGTAAATTTGCCTCAGGATAGCTTGAATATCCATTCCGGGATCTTTTGACGTGTTCGTATTCTCTTTCATGCCTGTTGATTCTGTTTTTCTGTCTATGGTTTTATGGTTTTAGAAATGGAAATAATTATCAAAGTCAGCGATGCCAGAGCAGTAGTAAGGCCAATGGCCGTGGCAGCTGATAAACGGGATGACTTTTTAGGTTTTAACGGGATGATAATTTCCGCACCCGGTTCTATTTTCGGATAATTTTTTAACCCGAGGAAACTCGTGGTTTTCTTCACCGAACCGTTGGCATAAATCACATATATATTTCTTTTAATGGCATCTTTTGTAAAGCCGCCGGCATTTGAAATATATTGTTCCAGTAGCCATCCTTCCGCGTAAGGAATCACGTTGGGACGGTAAACAGCACCCTGCACTTCCACGGTTTGTGATTTTCTGAGAATCCGGATAGAATCGCCTGCCCGCAATACCAGATCGGCTGCAGAACCCGGATGGCTTAGTATTTTTTCCAGGTTAAGGCCTATCACATTATAACTGGAATTTGATGTAATAATTTTATTCTTTCTGGCATTGTTAGCCGCATTCACCGTTTCGATGGCTTTCTGGTGGAGCAGGTGGGACGTACGTTTCCGGATAAGGCTGGCTCCTTTTACAAATGCCTGTGGTGTAATGTTTCCGGCTTGTCTGATTAAATCGGAAATACGTTCGTTACGCGTTTGAATGGTATATTTCCCGGGGAAGTTCACCTCCCCGCCAATAGAAACCATCAGCTGAGGGGTGTATGAGAAAGATTTCCTGACAAAGATATGGTCAAATGGAGAAAGTCTAAAGTTCTTAACCGAATCAGCCAACTTCAAATCTTTTCCAATAGGAAACTGGTATGTGTTTGCCAGCTTATTGGTTCTCTGTTTTGCAGATGTGGTATCTATAACACGTCGGGCAATGTCGATATGTGCCATTGAAGCCGATTCAAGCATCCCTCCTGCCTGGATAATGATATCGCCGAGCCTTGTATTTTCGGTAAAGGGATACAATCCGGGTTTTGCCACCTGGCCTTCAATCTGTAAATAGGATTTCTCACGAATGTCGAACACGGAAGGAATATGGATAGAATCCTCCCTTCGCAAAAGGAAACCAGTGTCAGACTTCAAAAGACGAGAAAGATTCAGCGAAACTGTTTCCCGTGTCAGGTCTTTTTTTAAGCGATAGACGGCAATTCGTTTTTGATACGCATCCCGGCGCAAGCCATCGGCATCGTGCAACAGCTGTCGTAAGGTCATGGCACTGTCCAACGCAAACTCCCCCGGGCGCATCACGGCACCGGTCATCTGAACCCGGTTTTCAAAACGGTTCAAAATAGAATCCACCACAACCACATCCCCGTCTTTTAGCCTGGTTGTATCTTGTTGCGCAGCATTCACCACCAGTATTTTCTTTTCGGTGGCTGTATTCCTAAATATTTTTATCTGCCCGGTATAAGCTTTCCCTGTAAAACCGCCGGCAAAATGAATCAGATTCTTCAATGTTTCACCGGGTTTCATATCAAAATACATATTGCTGCGTTTCACCTGCCCTTTTATTTCAACCCGGTTGGAATAAGGAGAGACAAACACGATATCCTGATCCTGAAGGCGCATGTTGCCCGGCAGGGTTCCGTTGAGCAGAAACTTATAAAAGTCAAGTATTGTCACGGTTTTGTTATTGCGGATAATCTTAACGTTCCGCAGAGAGCCATCATCAGCCGGCCCGCCGGCGGCGTACATGGCGTTGAAAACAGTAGCCAGCGAGGAAAGGTTGTATGTTCCCGGCAGGGTAACCTCTCCCACCATGTTCACGCTGATACTTCTGACACCACCCAGGCTTACCTCCATAAATGTATTCCCTTTGGTAAGTCCGGAATAGATTTTGCTCAAATACTTTTTCAGTTTGCCTGTGGCTTTTTCGATGGTGAGCCCGCTAAGAAAAACGGGGCCAATTTTTGGAATAAGAATTTTACCTTCCGGTGAAATGATTTCCTGGTAACTTTTTTGGGAAGCGCCCCAAACATCGATGTTAACAATATCCCCGGGACCCAGTTGGTAATTTTTCGGACTGGCGATGTTGATACCCGGATTAAACGTCAGGTCTTTGGTGGTAAACAGTGAAAAGCCGAAAACACGGTTGTTAATTCTTCTGCCGGCGTTCGTATCTCCGGTCCGCAGCCGGTCGCCGGCAGGGGTAGCATAGCTGACATATTTGTTAGGAATAATCCGTTGGTTTGTGCTTCCATCTTTTCCACTGGCTGACTTGATGGCGC
>VAPK011009941.1_pt1 | contig 13398 bp, 10 predicted proteins | sample 3395031 | NCBI WGS metagenome assembly VAPK01 (sample SAMN08290443, study PRJNA428436) | hydrothermal vent metagenome | isolation source: Deep-sea hydrothermal vent chimney 1 | place: Pacific Ocean: Juan De Fuca Ridge | reverse complement strand
CCTGCATTTGGCTCATTTGATCTTCATTCAATTGAAAGACACTTTTTAGTACTTCAGTATTCTCTCCTCCAATACCCAAAATACATTCTTGTGCATTACTTGAAAATGATAATAATAAGAAGACGCTTACTACGCTGCATAATCTTAAAAACATAGCCTTTTTTTTAATGAACCAAAGATGGGTTACTTACTAACAGAAATTTATTGAAATTATTTCGTCAATTGCTTCTGATTTATGGCTAAACAATCTATTAAACCCACAATATGCATTAGAAAATCTATTACGTCTTGAAATTGCTGCAAAACAGACCTCTTCGTTAAGTTTTTGAGTTTCATCATAGCGGTGCTATGCTAAAACTCAGAAAACTTCCTGTTTTATTGCACTTTCAATCCTCATCACGAAGTTCCAATACATAATCCGGGTTAAAAGTCATTCTTTTCATAAAAATGCACAAAAAAAGGAAGGTCGCTAGCAATGCGACCTTCCCCTCAAATTAACTCAAACTATATTGTACTTGTATTATTTCAAGCTAAAACTCAATCTTGCAAACACATAGCGCCCCATAAACCCAAACTGAGAGGTTCTTCTTGAATAGGGGAAAGATGCATTCGACTGACTTCCCGGTCTATTGTCATCTGGGTACACATCCAATAAGTTATTGGCACCGATAGTAATTGTTGTGCTTTCTGTCAAGTTATTCGATATGGTGAAATCTGTAATGATTTTTGACCCATAAACCGCATCATCGTTAACCGTAGCACCTTCTACTCGCGCTTGACCACTATACTCATCTGGATCGGTCACTTCACCAAAAAGCACATTTCGCAACAAGAATGTCCACTTATCATTAGATAAGGTATGCGTCAGATTAACTTTTGACCTCGGTTGTGCAATAGTCAAAAACGCTTCTTCCTGTCCGTCAAAGAAATCTCCACTTAAACCTGCTGCAGTGATTTTTTCAGGAACGTTGATATTTGTAATCTCTATTTTAGAAAAAGTAGCGGCCAAACTATTATCTAGCCTAAAACTACCGATATTGGCCTTATAACCTGCCACAATATCAATACCTTGATTTTTGGTGTCAACGGCATTTGCCAAGAATTGAACTTTTCCGGCACCAGCTGCCCTGAATATCGATTGTAAGACTGGGTCTCCTCCATCTGTGAATTTACCTGACAATACAATTCTATCATCTATGGTAACTTGGTAGGCATCAGCGGTCAGTGAGAACCTACCAAATTTAGCCGTAAAACCCAAACTTACACTCTGCGAAGTTTCTTCTTTTAATTTATCGATCCCAATCAATTTTGCTGCTTGGCTATCATTTCTAAATAGCCCTACCTCTTCAGCTACACCACTTGCGTTAAAAATAGTGCTACTTCTACTAAAAAACTGTTGATGTAAAGACGGTGCTCTAAAACCTGTATTGTAGGCAGCCCTAACATTAATATTATCAGTTGCTTTAACACGGGTAGTTAATTTATAATTAAAAGTATCCCCAAAGTCTGAAAAACTTTCATAACGGGTAGCCAAACTCACTAAGAACCTTTCTGTAATATCTGCTTCAAAATCAGCATAGGCACCTATACTATTCCTGAAATTATCTGTGGCATTTTGAGGTGTAAAGCCACCGAACACCTGTGAAGTACCCGGCAATGATTCTCCCAATGCATTTTTGGCTCCACCAACTCCACCAACAATCGGCACACCGTTATTATCATAAGTTGCAAACGAATTTTCAGCACCTTCAAATATTTGAAAGTGATCCACCCGGTATTCTGCACCAAAAGCAATGTTCAAACCTGACATGGTATCTTCATAGAATTTACTAAAATCCAAATTTGTGGTATTTTGGGCAAATCTAAACGATCCCGCAGCAAAATCAGATGGCGAAGAAGCGCCCAAACTTGCATTTGTAGACCCAACAACAGTAAACGCAAACGAATTTGCGCCAAAACTATTTGAGAAATCTATATTCCATCCATTTTCGGTTTCTCCTTTAATACCTATAGCAAAAGACTGATCTAGAATATCTGATTGAATACCCGGTAAAAACCCGTTTGGATTAACCGCCGTATTCGCTTTTGGCCTGTGTGGTTCTCTTAAGAAACCAAAACCTAACCCCTGTCTATATGAAATACCTCCAAAAGAGTACAATTCAGCATTTTCAGAAACCGGCAATGATAGGTTTGCAAAGAATTTGCCCTCTCTTAGTTTCGAAGTACCCACTTTAAACCTAAAGTCGTTTCTCTCTAAACCTCTAGCTGCAAATTCTGCATCATCGAGTTCTTGGTAGGTAGCAAATGCCCCTGTACCACCGCTAGGCAATAAATCACTTAACAAAGCAAGATCGCCCGGGGTGTTCAAAACACCATCTGTAGCGGAGAGATCCAATGCAGCAATTGCCGCCTGATCTGCAGCACCAATATAATTTGTTCCCAATAATCCCGCACCTGTTTGGTAATTTGCGGCTGTCATATCAGAAATGGGAGTACCAGGGTTTGTGGTTGTAAAAGCATGTTCTACAGCATTCGCTATATCATAAATCTGTTCAAGGTTGGTGGCATTTCTCAGTGCTGGCTGCCTCACACCAACTGATCCCGTGAAATTAATGTACCCACCGTTATCACCTAGATCCAATCCATAATTTGCATCGATCTGTACTTTCTCTCCATCAATTCCACCATCTTGATGATCGCTCTTTGAAGATATGTTAGCCCCAGTGGTCACTGTCAGACCCAATTCGCCCGTTGCCTTTTTAAGCACAATATTTATAACCCCTGCAATTGCATCGGAACCATATTGTGCAGCAGCACCATCTCTCAGTACTTCAATACGTTGTATTGCAGCCGCTGGAATTGCGTTCATATCGGTACCTACACTACCCGCACCCACGGTGCCATTAATGTTGAGCAATGATGTGTTATGCCTTCTCTTTCCATTGATAAGTACCAGTACCTGATCTGGCCCAAGCCCTCTTAAAGAAGCTGGGTCGATATGATCCGTACCATCAGAAACAGTTTGGGATTGTGAAGTAAAGGAAGGTGCCACATAGTTTAAAATTTCATTTACCGATACTTGAGGCCCAGCGGCTACCAATTCTTTCATGTCAATAATATCTACAGGTACTGCTGTATCAGTTGAGGTTCTGTTCGGGTTACGTGACCCCACAATAACAACTTCTTCTAAGGCAACCCCTGAATTCAATGAGACGTTCATTGTGCTACCGCTTACAATCACTTCTTTGCTCTCAAAACCAATATAGGAAATGACCAAAGTATCACCGTCAGAGGCTTCAATGGTAAAATTACCGTCAAAATCGGTCGTAGTACCTGTAGTTGTCCCTTTTATAACTATAGACGCTCCTGGTAGCGGTTGCCCGCCATCATCCAGTACTTGGCCAGTCACTTCTTGCTGGGCAATCATAATATGAACGGGTACAGTAAAATCAAAACTGTTGGCCATACCTACTTTACCTAGTTCTAATTTACTGGCTTTTTTATGGTAAACCACATAGTATTTATTACCAAGGTACTCAAAATCAAAACTGGTTTTTCTCTCTAGTTTGGTAATGATCTTTTCAAGTTTACTGTAGTCGTACTCGCTAGGGTTTAAGTTCGCCCCTGACAATAAATTAGGACTATAAGTAAAGAATACCTCGTGTTTCTTACTCACTTCGGCAAGAAAATCGGTCAAAGAAACTGTCTTGACAACAGTAAGTCCTTCTTTGTTACTCTCTGCTTTTGATTCGGAAATTCCAAAAAACAGGAGTACCGCTAGCAGTATTTTAAAACCTTGTTTCATTTTCATAATATTTGAGTTTATGTTAGAATTATTGTTTGTAAATTAATAGTGTATGCTCTTTTGTAATTATTTTCACCCCTGTTGCTTTCTGAATTGCCATAAGGCATATTTCAAGGTTCTCGCTAGGGATACCCCCAGAAATAATTTTCTTTTCCAATGCCTTATCATCAAACTCGGACGGAATACCGTAAGTGTGCTCTATATATTTCATTACTTCGCCCAACTTCATTTTATTGAACGTATACGTTTCTCCTCTCCGCAGGGCGTATGGCAGCTCATCACTTACTTTATCATGGGTTACTATTTGGTTTTCACTTGAATAAGAAACATATTCTCCTGGCAGCATTTTTTCTGATAAGCCATTTTTAAGTAATAAGTGAATGGATCCCTCATCTAGAACAACATCCGTCTTTTTATTGCGGGTATTCACATTAAATTGGGTACCATATACCTCAACTCTCAAATCTTCGGTATTCACCCAAAATTTAGCATGGGTAGAATACTTGGGTTTTACTTTAAAATAAGCTTCCCCTTTCAAACTTACATCGCGAGGATTCTCTTTATTGTATCTTAATTCTGAATTACCATTTAAAACAACCGAGGTGCCGTCAGGAAGTTTTAAATCTATCGTCTCCCCAAAAGCTGTTTTATGTACTACATCTTGAGAAGAATCAAGCATATTAAATGTTAGTACCATAAAAACCAACACCGTCGCCGCTACCGCTGCGAATCTTTTTATATTTGATTCAAATTGTTTCTTTGGTAAATCAATGACAGTAGCGCCATCGCTTCTTTTGATTCTGTCTAAAACCAAATCCAATTTTTCATTGACCCTATCTTCGTCAATAGTGTTTTTTTCGAAGGAAATGCCCAAGATAATGGCTCTAGCATCAAAAGCAATATCAATTTTATCGGGATTATTTTCTATCCAAGCATTCCAAAAAACAATATCATTTTTATTGCTTTTTGTAGCCCAGTTCTTGAATGACGAATCATTTAACAGACTGTCTAAAAGAGATTGGTTGTCTTCTTTCATAGTTGCGTTTACCTAGTACATAAACTAGAGGTTCATATACAAAGAGCAGGTACAACTGTTTTTATACCCTGTTTTTTTGAGAAAAATGGAATTATCCTTTCAGTATTTCCATAATAGCCTCTGACTCAGAAGCTTTACGAAGTTTTAAAAATGCTTTTTGCAAGGTATTGAGTACGCTTTGGTACGATATGCCCATAACTGTAGCGATTTGGTCGGTCTTCAAATTACTGTAATATTTGAGGTAAACGGCTTCTTTTTCACGAAGCGACAAGCTGTTCAGCAAACTGGCCAATGCGGTTCTCTTCATAGAGGTTAGCTCTTGTTGTATCGCGATTTCCTCAACCGCAAATTCAAATTTTGATACATCGGCTGTCAGTTCATCATAGTCTGCGAACAGGCGTTCTTTTTTAAGCTTCTTCAAGATCGCCCGTCGAAAAGACACAAAAAGATAGGATCCAACGTTGTTCACCTCACCTAGGTTTTGTTTATTTTCATATAGGTAAATGAAGAAATCTTGAAGGCAATCTTCGGTTATAGCAATATTTCCCGAAATTTTTAAACCGTAATTATAAAGCATGGGGTAGTAACCCTTGAACAAGACGGAGAAAGCATTTGCATCTCCTCCAACAAAAAAATGCCATATCGATTTTTCGTGAATACTGTCCATCAAAAATTGTATAGAAGTTCTCAAATATATAAATTTTTAAGTATCAAGATGTTAAAAGATCCGATTTAGCTTTTCTACACAAACCATAAAACCTATTGGTCTGTGCTGTACTTTTATCCAAATTATACTGATGCAGCACATTATAGATCGATTTTTAAGTTACGTACGCATTGATACCCAAAGTGATCCAAATTCAAAAACTACACCCAGTTCGGAAAACCAATGGAATCTCGCCAATGAACTTGTTTACGAACTGAACCAAATAGGAATGTGCGATGTCACTATTGACGATAATGCCTATATCATGGCCACACTGCCCAGTAACGTGAACAAAGAAGTGCCCACCATTGGATTTATCGCTCATTTTGATACAAGTCCTGATTTTTCTGGTATGGATATAAATCCACAGGTCATTGAAAATTACGATGGGGGCGATATTGTTTTAAACGTGGAGGAAAAAGTAGTATTATCTCCTTTCTACTTTGAAGATCTACTGCAGTACAAAGGGCAGACCCTGATCACTACCGATGACACCACACTTTTGGGAGCTGATGACAAGGCGGGAATCACTGAAATAATCACGGCAATGGAATACCTGATACAACACCCTGAAATCGAACATGGCGAAATAAGAATTGCCTTTACCCCTGATGAGGAAATTGGCCGTGGTGCCCATAAATTCGATGTGGAAAAATTTGGCGCAGAATGGGCGTATACAATAGATGGTAGCCAGATCGGTGAACTTGAATACGAAAATTTTAATGCAGCGAGTGCCAAAGTGACCATCAAGGGAAGAAGTGTGCACCCCGGCTATGCAAAAAACAAAATGGTCAATGCAATCAGTATTGCCAACGAGTTCATGAACATTCTACCCCCTGAAGAAACACCTCAGAACACTATGGGCAAAGAAGGTTTTTTTCATATACACCATATGAAAGGCGAAATCGAACATGCCGAATTTGAATTGATCATCAGGGATCACGATAGCCATCAGTTCGACAAAAGGAAACGTCTCATAAAAGATATAACCGATAAATTGAACGCTACGCACGGTGATTGCATTAGCCTTGAAATGAACGACCAATATTTTAATATGCGTAAAAAAATAGCCCCTGTATTTCATATAGTAGAATTGGCCGAAGAAGCTATGAAGGCAATTGGTATAAACCCAATTATAAAACCCATTCGTGGCGGAACCGATGGCTCTCAACTAAGCTATATGGGCCTGCCCTGCCCCAATATTTTTGCGGGAGGACATAATTTTCACGGAAAATACGAATACGTACCTGTTGAAAGTATGCAAAAAGCAGTTGAGGTTATCGTTAAAATTTGCGAACTTACGGCAAGCAAATAATTCAACAAATGGAAACATCTGAAAAAGTAGCCGCCTATTTCTCAAAAGAACATAAATTTAAAAAGGGTATTGCGGCCTTAAGAAGTTTGGCGAATAAAACCAAGGCACTTGAAACTTATAAATGGAGTGCGCCCGTTTATACCATTGATAACAAAAACGTATTTTGGATCTCTCGTTTCAACAATCATTTTGGAGTGGGTTTTTTTAATGGGATTTTTCTAAAAGACCCCTTAAAAATACTAGTCAATGTTCAAGAGGGAAAAACGCAGGCCATGCGGCATTTTAAATTCAAAACAATGGCCGAAGTAAATGAAAAGATTGTCTTTGCCTATATGAAAGAATCTTTGGAGAATCAAAAAAAGGGAATGGTTCTAGCTCCCAAAAAGAAAAAAACGGTTAAAACCAGTGTTCCCCAATTACTGAAAGAAGCACTTGGTCAAAGTATGACGGCGAACAAAGCCTTCAAAAATCTTTCGCCATATAAACAAAGAGAATACTCAGAATATATTTTAACTGCTAAACAAGAGGAGACCAAACGTACACGCCTAGAAAAAATACTGCCCATGATTTCTATAGGAAAAGGGCTTAATGACAAGTACAGATAATCAATAACCTCGATCCAAGGATATGAGGTATGCTTCCTAAAAAACTATTTTTGCTTTCGGGGCAAGCTTCGGGAAATTAAACCCTCAATGAGGGATTAAATAGTTGGGCATTTGCCTACATACATAAAAAAAACCTCAGTTAAACTGAGGTTTTCGCAATACGTTATACACTAGCCTTACTTTTTGGCAACCGCTGGCACATTTAGCTTTCTGCTCATCTCCATCGAAATGGCGGATCGATCGAATTTTAGTTTACCGGCCATAGTTTCTATGACACAAGAAGCATCTTTATCGTTCAAATCCATAATCTTGCCGTGAAGTCCACTTTTGGTAATTACACGGTCACCACGTTTCAATTCGGCCGCAAACTTCTTTTCGTCTTTGGCACGTTTCATTTGTGGTCGTATCATAAAAAAATATGCTACGACAAAAATCAAAATCATCGGCAAAAACTGCTGTATATCTCCCATTGTTATTTGTTTAGAGTAAAATTACTTAGACGTGGGGCCAACAGGCCCTACACCTTTTGGATTGACAAAAGCCTTGATCCTCAATATTTCAGAGCCCTTTTCGGTATTCGCCCTGACCGTTATGGTCTTGGTCACTTGATTTTGACCCGATCCGTTATATTTCACCAATAACTCACCACTATCGCCCGGGGCAACAGGTGAGTTTTTAGGATATTCAGGTATGGTACAGCCACAACTGCTCGTAGCATCTGTAATAATCAACGGACCCGTACCTGTGTTGGTAAATTTGAATACGGTTTCTTGAGGGGTGTTTTGATCAATAGTTCCGAAATCGTGCTCAGACTTTTCAAAGCTCATAATCGGAACTTGTTTTGCGGCCTCATCTCTTTCTGCAGCTACGGCCACATTGTCGGTCTTGATTTTACTCGATGCGTTTTCTTTACATGAAACGAAAGCTAATAGCCCAATAAGGCCAATAATTACAATTGATTTGTTCATTTTATAGGAATTTAATTTTGACAAAATTAGAAAAAAAAATCACAACAGGCCCCTACCTGATTTTTTTAACCTTCCGTCTGCCTTATACTCTCTGACCAACTTGTCAAGAATACCGTTGATAAAGATGCTGCTCTTAGGGGTAGAGTACTCCTTTGCAATCTCTAAAAACTCATTTATAGTTACTTTTTCAGGTATAGACGAAAAATTCAATAGCTCACAAATAGCCATTTTCAAAAGAATGAAATCGATATCCGCAATACGGTCCTTATCCCAATTTGGGGTTTTGCCCTCTATTTCTTTCTCCCATTTATCATTGTTCATCAAGGTTTTTGTCAACAGTTCTTTTGCAAATACCATATCATCGTCATTTTTTAATAATCGTGGCAGAAAGAACGACTCGTGTTGATTTTTTTTTGTCTTTTTCAATTGTTTTAAAACAAAAGTATTCACAATGGGTATATCATCGACCCAGGTCAATTTATCATCTTCAAAATAATCATAGATTTTTTCGTTTGGGGCGATAATCTCTTTGAACAAAGTTTGAACAAACCTTTTATCGGCATCATAACCACTCTCTGGGGCCAACATATACGTAACATAACTTTTGCTCGCTACGATCTCTTTATAGATCAATTTCACGTATTCATCGTTCAAGTACCAATTCTTTATCTTTCGCTTGGTAAGTTCTGCTTTTAGAGCGTCGTTATTGGCAATTTGCAATAACAATTTGTTTTTTAGAAATTTTTCTTTGTCAGGAAAACTATCCGTGACATTGGTGAGATATTTTTTTTTGGAAAGTGCTACCTGATCGGTAGCATACCCATGTATTTCAGCAAGAAGACTGATCGTCAGTAAATAAAGGGTATACATATTCTCTATACTGTCCTTTAGAAACTTCTCTTGTTTTTCGAGAGAGTCGTCTTTTGAATGAATCAGTGCATAGATGCATTGCATTACTTTTACCCTGATATGCCTTCTTGTTAACATGTTAAAGAACTTTAATTAAATCAAATCGTTTACACCGCAAAAATACTAATCTATTTTAAATCACAGCCAACCCATTGATTTTATCTTAAGTATTTTATAACATTTGGTTTTGCCCAAACGCCTATCTTTGAAAAACTTTTATAAAAACGACACCTTATAGCCTACTAACTGAATGAAGGAACTAAAACACCTTAACAAATACTTTAAGAAATACTGGTTCAAACTACTGGTGGGTATCATTATTACCATTGTTGCCCGTGTCTTTCAATTGGTGATGCCTACCTATGTCAACAAGTCTATTTCTGTGGTCGAGGCATATATGAAGACCGAAATCGCCGGACCGGAGGCAAAAGATTCGTTGTTACAGTTCATTCTTATTATTGTGGGCGCAGCACTTTTATCTGGTTTTTTTACTTTTTTGATGCGTCAGACCATCATATATATGTCTAGATATATAGAGTATGATCTAAAGAACGAGATTTTTGACCACTACCAACTTCTCAACCTTGATTTTTATAAAAGAAATAGAACCGGTGATTTGATGAACCGCATAAGCGAAGATGTCAATCAGGTAAGAATGTACACTGGTCCTGCAATCATGTACGGCATACAGACTTTGACGCTTTTCGTATGCTTGATTCCCCTTATGTTCATAAAAGCACCAACATTGGCAGCATACACCTTGTTGCCGCTGCCCATATTGTCGATTTTGATCTATCAGATTAGTAAGATCATTCATAAACGCAGTACGGTCGTTCAAGAATATTTATCAAGCCTATCTACCTTTACCCAAGAGGTTTTTTCAGGTGTTTCGGTAATCAAGGCCTACGCTATAGAACCTCAAACCAATAACGAGCTTAAGACGCTGGCTATTGATGGTAAAAATAAAAGCATGGATCTAGCCAAAGTGAACGCTTGGTTTTTTCCTTTGATGATCCTTTTGATCGGCATCAGCAATATTCTCGTTATATATATAGGAGGCAAGCAGTATATAGATGGAAAAATAGGTTATGGCCTGATTGCGGAATTTATTTTATACGTCAATATGCTTACATGGCCCGTGGCAATTGTTGGTTGGTTGACCTCTATTGTACAAAGGGCAGAGGCATCACAAAAAAGAATCAACGAATTTCTCAAGGAAGAACCTGAAATAAAAAACGAAATCGATCTTGTGACCCCTATTCAAGGTTCAATTGAATTCAAAGATGTCTCCTTTACCTATGAAGATACCGAAATAACAGCCCTAAAGAATATCTCTTTCACTATAAAAAAAGGAGAAACCGTTGCCATTCTTGGCAAGACCGGTTCAGGTAAATCTACTATTTTAGATTTAGTTTCTCGCATGTACGATGTTACTTCAGGAGAGATTTTAATCGATGGCGTACCCATTAAAAAACTCAATCTTACCAACCTGCGAGAATCTATAGGTGCAGTACCCCAAGATGCGTTTCTTTTTTCAGATACCATCGAAAACAATATCAAGTTCGGAAAACATGATGCCACTGAACAAGAGGTGGTAACCGTTGCTAAAAACGCAGTTGTACACAATAATATCATGGGTTTTTCAAAACAATACAATACAGTTCTGGGCGAAAGGGGCATTACCCTGAGCGGAGGTCAAAAGCAACGGGTCTCAATAGCCAGAGCATTATTGAAAGACCCAAAAATATATGCATTCGACGATTGCCTTTCTGCGGTTGATACCGAGACCGAAGAAGAGATCCTGAACAACCTTAAAAAAGCTTCGCAAAACAGAACGGTTCTTATTGTAAGCCACAGGGTTTCGTCTGCCAAAAGTGCGGATAAGATTCTTATTCTAGAAGATGGCGGACTTATGCAAGAAGGCACTCATAAAGAATTGAACAATGTTGATGGCTACTACAAAGAACTCTATAAGAATCAATTATCTGAGAAAGAAAACCAGTGAATTGTTGTTTGATTAGCTTTTTTTTTACATTTTTGAAAGAATTTTATCCTACTAAAAATAACCAGACACTATAAAAGATGAGCGAAAGAGATTCAATGGATCAAGAAGAAATACACTCTAAAGCCTTACGGGCAGGAAGAAGAACCTATTTTTTTGATGTAAGAAGCACCAAAGCCGGTGACTACTACCTGACTATTACCGAAAGTAAGAAGTTCACCCATGATGATGGATCATATCATTATAAAAAGCATAAAATTTACCTGTACAAAGAAGACTTTGACGCTTTTAAAGAAAATGTCATTGAAATGATGGACTTCATTATCGATGAAAAAGGAACGGAGGTTATTTCAGACAGACACCAAAAAGATTTTAAAAAAGAGGATGATGAACCTGTTGAAAACGACGACATTAAAACTTCAGAAAGTTTTACCGATGTAGACTTTGATGATATTTAATAACTAAATATCATCCTTTGAATGAATACGGCTCATTGACATCAATGAGCTTTTTTAATGCTTTGTCTTGGTTTCGCTCAAGCCAATCAAATAATTCTTTGATTCGTTTCAGGGTTTCCCTATTTTTACTCTTCGACCAACTTTCTATCAAAATGAAAAAAACAATACTCCTTTCGATTCTACTGATCGCTGTTCAGAATATCGTATCTCAAGAAACAATCGACCTAGATTATTATCTACCTCAGAACATTACGTATGACAAAAACATACCTACTCCCAAAGAGGTAATCGGTCATGAGGTGGGCGAATGGCATGTGACCCATGATAAACTCATGTTCTATATGAAAGCTCTGGCAAAGGCCAGCGACCGTATTACCATTGAAAATAGAGGGTCCACTTTTGAAGGTAGGCCCATTTTACTATTGACTATAACCGCCACCAAAAATCATGACAAGCTCGAAAAAATACGTCAAGATCACCTAGCCCTGACCGAAAATGGCAGTGATGGTATATCTGTCGAAAATATGCCAGTAGTCGTTTATCAAGGTTTCTCCATTCATGGTAACGAGCCTAGTGGGGCGAATGCCGGCATGGCCTATGCCTACTATTTGGCAGCGGCCCAAGGTTCTGAAATAGATGATTTATTGAATAGTATGGTCATACTGATGGACCCCTCCTTTAATCCTGATGGGCTGCAACGTTTTGCCTATTGGGCCAATACCAACAAAAGTATCAACTTGACGCCTGATAACAACGAACGTGAATACCATGAAGTATGGCCCGGTGGGCGTACCAATCATTATTGGTTTGATATGAACCGAGATTGGCTGCCCGTGCAATTGCCAGAAAGTAGGGCGCGCATCGAAAGCTTTCATAAATGGATGCCCAATATATTGACCGACCATCATGAGATGGGTACTAATTCAACCTTTTTCTTTCAGCCTGGTGAGCCTTCACGGGTGCATCCGTTGACACCAAGGTTAAATCAAGAGCTTACCGCTGAAATTGCAGGCTACCATGCAAAAGCATTGGATAAGATAGGTTCGCTCTATTATTCCGAAGAAAATTATGATGATTTTTACTATGGAAAAGGATCTACTTTTCCTGATATAAACGGAGGCATCGGTATTCTATTCGAACAGGGTAGCTCTCGTGGTCATATGCAAAATACCGAAAACGGACTCCTGACTTTTCCGTTCACCATTCGAAATCAATTTACCGCGGCCTTGTCTACCATAGAGGCGGCCAAAAATATGCGCTCAAAAATATTGAGCTACCAAAAGAGTTTTTATAAAAACGCTCGAACCGAGGCCGCAAGAAATAAAATAAAGGCGATTGTATTTGGCGACTCTAAAGATGCAGCCAAATCATGGCATTTGGCCGAAATAATGAACCGGCACAAAATAAAGTTCAATAGGTTGGCCAATGATGCTACTATTAATGGAAAGGCGTATTCAAAAGCAAACAGCTATGTTGTGCCCATGAACCAAAAAAGCCATCGCCTGATCAAGGCCATGTTCGAAAAGCGCACCACTTTTACCGATAGTATCTTCTATGATGTTTCTGCTTGGACGCTGCCCTTGGCCTTTAATCT
>VAPK011089908.1_pt1 | contig 13399 bp, 10 predicted proteins | sample 3395031 | NCBI WGS metagenome assembly VAPK01 (sample SAMN08290443, study PRJNA428436) | hydrothermal vent metagenome | isolation source: Deep-sea hydrothermal vent chimney 1 | place: Pacific Ocean: Juan De Fuca Ridge | reverse complement strand
CTGATCGTCTTTTTTCTCATCCAGCTTCAAATCAATTACTGAACCAATACTGTCAAGCACATATCCAAATCCAGCAGTCACTGATGTCAGTTTCTGATTGAATTCATAATTGGCGCTTGCATAAACAAATGAAGATTTATAGTCAGCCTCTTCTGATTGACCGCCTGTCAATGTATAAGTCAAGTGATCATCAAGCTCATACTCGACATTCACACTAAAATCACGACGACGCTCTAGCGGCTGATACTCAAGAATTTCTCGTGTTTTAAAATCTTTGGGTATTGGCTGGGTTAAGATTTCCTCCATTTTATCGATTGTTACTCTTCGTGCTATCGCAGATGCCTCTTCAAAACTAGCACCAGCAGCCCTTGCGTTATCGAAAGCAGGGTTTGATATTTCTTTGGCGCGATTACTGATAAGGCTTGCAGCGGTCGCAAAAACTGTTCCGGTCGCTGATGTCACGATATCGACTAAACTATCAGGAACTGAATATCCGGGTGTAGCACCACTATAGATATCGACGTTATAAGAGACACTTGCTTTCAATCGATCAAACAGTCCAATTGATAACGTACTATGATGGATGTCAGCTTCCATTCGACCACCACCCTCTTCATAATGCATGTACTGATATTCAGCACCTGGAGAATGAACAGGAAAATCTTCCAACAACGCTTCCAGTCCCTCAGCACCACCGACCCCAGGCAATGACAACGCGACAGCTGTTAATGCGCTCAAACTATCTTTTTTAGTTTTAATTGCAGCCACAACCGCCTCCACTACCACCTGACCCACCGGAAGATGCTTCCTTGCTTACTTGAACATGTTCTCTTAAAACTGTGAGCGTGGATTCAGGTTCAAGCGCCATATGAGGCTTGGCTAAATTACCGCGTTCCCATGGTGTAACGTGTGCAATACAACCCTGCAGTACAACAACAATTACACTCATCATCCATAGTTTCATCTTCTTGGCACCTGTTTCAGTCATTCTTTAATCTCCAGTAAAGCCATTACTTTGGCGCGGATTATCTTAATATCGCCTTTCCGATAGCCAACATGGACATCATGAATCACTCCATTTTGATCCAGCAAATACGAAGTCGGCATTCCTATTAGTTGATAAGTGTTCGGACAATTCCCCGAAGGATCTAATACGATCGGATAATCAACAGGATGATTTTTCAAATATTGCTCAGCACTGTCTGGGTCTTCGTCCACGTTAATAGCAATCACCTCAAAGTTCGAACTCAGAAGCTCATTCCGCAATTGATTCAACGCTGGCATTGATTTGCGACAAGGCGGACACCATGTCGCCCAGAAATCAAGATAAATCACTTTGCCACGATTCGCTAAAAGCATGTCGCCTGTTGAAGATTCACTCAAGGCAGGACAGTCAGGCGCTCTGTCACCAGGTTGCGCAGCATTCACAACAGAGATCCCAAGCCATAGTGTCCATAGCATGGAAAAATACTTTTTATTCATTAATATCAACCCCTATCTAACGATTATTAACACCTCTATGTTATGGTTTGGAAATATTGAGTCTCTAATTCAATATCAATGCTAAGGAGCGAGGATTAAATAACTTCCAGATGTTATTTAATCCTCGCTCCTAAATACGCAAATAAGTGCGAAGGTCTTTAACGCAAAGTCTTGATAGTTTGGACTCAAGAATTCGACCCATGAATAAGGGAGGTGTCTCACCCAACTATGTAAGTATTAGCAATATTCACGCCAAACGTTAAAACAAAACAATAATGTTCGCAGAAAAACCAGATATCGCTGCCAATCAAGCTATGCAGTCAAAACCAACCAAACACCAATCCATTTTCGCTTATCGCTAAACACAAGCATGACATACAACCTGTGTTCTAACGCTCGTTACCCTTAAAATTCCAGCTCAATAAAATCCGCACAAGCGCTCGTGACTGATTTCACGCCCATCTTAAAATAACTTGCCTCACGCAACCAAGTGCGCCATATACCACAGTGTGATGCGGCATATGGCATATACAGCCAACAAAATACACGCAAGCAAATAAAACAATGAAATATAGCGCGAGCCAAGAGCGCGACAACCCAAGCATTACGAGACAAAACAACATAATCCTGTAGTTGGCATGAATTATGCTTTTTGAATATAGAGTTTATGAGACGAGTATACAAGCGACTATAGCGGAGCGATTTTCATAATAGCCACTTAATTATTTTTCTCATAATCTCAAGAACACAGTCGTGTTGAGTTGCAGCAAACCAAAACAACAAACCCGACAAAATATATTTAATACCATTCAATTAAACTTAAGGAGATACATAATGCTCAAGAAAATCAAGTATGCAAGTGGTGCAATTTTACTCTGCAGTCTTGCGATTCCAACAGCAAATGCCGCGGTGATGACGTTTGAAAATCTTAACTCAGCAGCAATTACTGGCTGGGCTGATTTAGGAGATAACCAGGTAATTTTCGGCAACGCCGGAGGATGCAATGTTGGTTCTTGCTATGCAGAAGACGGACTTGTTATTGGCCCGAAATGGGATGATAGTAATTTTAATGCCCACATACACAGACACCAGCCCGGCCTCAGTGGCAGCACAAAGGCAATGAGTTATCATGGTGATTCTGCAGGGTGGTTTCTGAAAACTGCTGATGGCTCAGCATTTAATCTGGATTCACTGGATTTAAGTGCGCCTCAATCAAGTGAAAACACATTTACCGGGGGACTGGTATTTAATGCGTACACTGGAACCGGAACCGACAATTCAATCGGCACCTTCAAAGGCTCGCAAACCATTGCGAACTTCACCGATGGAAACATTACGCTAGACAGCACAATCTTCGGCGACATCAACGGTGTGTGGGTACATTACGAAACGTATATGGAAACTCCAACCGATGGGGCCGCTTTTGATGCAGCATTCGATAACATAACCACATCAGCCGTATCTGCAGTACCTATTCCAGCTGCTGTCTATCTGTTTGGCACAGGGCTGCTCGGCTTGATGTCTTTTGGCAAAAAGAAACAACTGCTAGACGCTTAAAACAATCCACTCTTCATCTTGTTCTTGCCTGCTCAGACAAGAACAGTTTTGCTCAAATCACTATCAGCGCTATCGATCATAACCAAACTCAATTAGGAATGGTTGTAGCACCGGGAGAATCAGCCGATAGTGATTCTTATAATGCACCCACCGATGGACTGAGCTTTGGAAAACAGGCTGAGTTACCTGACTAAAACTTGGTGTTTTAAGTAATCGATCCCTTGCATGCAGATAAAAGTCTTCACATCCCTGCTCCCACTCCAAATCCAGCAAGCTAAATACCGGTCTTAATTCGCTCTCTAGATCATTGCTAACAATGTTTTCGTATTTAATTTCTACCCATGATGGCGAAAGCGAATCTCGGATTACCAGCCAGTAATCCAGTATTAGCGCATAAAAAGCAGCTGTCTTCTCCCACGATAAAAACTGAACTGTCAGTGTCGATAAAGCAAATGACTGCATATAACAGCTCAGACAGACATCACGTGGATCGCGCACCGCAAATATAATTTTCGATTGTGGAAATAATAGATTGATAAAAGCCAGATTAATCGTATTCAGCGTGGTTTTATCAACAAAGATCTGACCTTCCAATTGACCACCAAACTGCCGCTTAACAGCATCCCAATAATAACCGCGTAAATGGTTAATTTGCTGAAGATCAAGGGATAACATGCGCTCCATCTGTGAACCGTTCGGAGTAATCGCATAAAATTCACGCATGACATCAGGAACCAAAGAAGCTTCATCGCTGGTCAGCACTCGCGAATGTGAAGCAAGTATTTGCTCTAGCAACGTTGTACCAGAGCGATAAAAACCGATTAAAAATACCGGTGACGCCAATTCATCATCGATTGTTTTGCTTGTCAATAACTGCAAACCCTTGGTTTCGATGAATAATTTACTCTGTTCTATATCCCTGTATACTGCGAGAGAATCAATATTCTCGGCTTCGTGCGTTCGCATGAGCAGCTGTTTGGATTGGTGAAAATGTTCGAATGCCTTATCGTACAGACCCTGCCGATCTAAAATGACACCCAGCTCCAGATTTGCTCTGGCCAACATCGTATAATCGGTTTTTAGAGCAGTATTTGCAATTAACTTTTCGAGACGCTCTCTAGCGCCATCACCATCGACATCCAGCACAGACAGCATAATGCCAACATTTGGGATCGTGAGGTGCGAGAGTATAAGCGTGCTTAGCAGCCAGTAGCGCATCACCCTTACGAGTTAATCGCTGCAAACAGAGACACTTTATATAATAGGCGCGCGCACAATCTTTTTGCATATCAATGACAACATCACAAAACATCAAAGCCTTTGAAAATTCATGCTGTTGAAGCAGCAAATAGGCTAGATTGAGCACTGGCACTGTATCCAGGTTTTTTTTTGCTTGCCGAGAAAAAAGTAATCCCGACTTAAATAGCAACTCAACCCCTTCGGTTTTTTGGCCCGCCAAGCAAAGACACTGGCCAAGCTCTGCAAGCACCAAAGCGGAATCATTATCGACCTCCAATGCCGCTCGAAATGATTTTTCAGCGACCAATAAATCACCAAGCGACATTGCTTGCTGGGCTAGATTTACATACGTGTTGAATGTTTTTTTGCGGTCGGGCCGACCGCCTGCTTGAATAGCGCAGCATTTTTTATATTTTTTGCCGCTACCACAAGCGCAAGGGTCATTTCGCCCAATCTTGTCTGCCAAATAATCTTCCTCCAATAAATTGCTGTCTTGTCCTGCCAACTAAGGAACGTATAGATAAGTGTGTGAGCCATATGCCATGTTTTTACAACCAAGACCAGAATCATGCATCACAAATGCTTCATATCACAATAAATACATATACATTTCAGTCGGTTGAAAACCAGATAATTTTTGGCACATTTGATGCTTATAGCCTGTATGTAAGAAGTCGTTTTCTAAGCTTCGCAAGCCAATCACAATCACCAGAAAAAAAACATACTACCATAAGGAAACACTGATGAAACTCAACACACTATTACTGTTAGGCTGCTTTTCAGTCAGTACAGTATGTGCACACGGCCCATTACCTCCACCAATGACCAATGCACCAATCCCACCAACCCCAGGATTACTTGATGGAGCAGACCCCATTGTAGTCAATAAGAATGTTGCGATTGCTCTTGGAAAAGCATTATTCTGGGACACCAATGTAGGCAGTGACGGAATGGCTTGCGCCTCTTGCCATTTTCACGCCGGCGCTGATCGAAGAATTAAAAACCAGTTAAATCCCGGCGATAAAAGCTCTACTCCATCTGGCCAGACATTTGATACAACTGCGTCAGGAGCAATCGGCGGACCAAACTACAGTTTAAGCCGCGCTGACTTCCCGTTTTTTCAGTTCCAAAACCCCTTAAGCACAACCAGCCCTATCATATTCGAAAGCGACGACGTTGCATCATCTTCTGGTACGTTTAGCGGTCAATTTAATAATGTTTCAAGATACTCTATCGCCAACGATGACTGTACACGCTCACCGGATCAAGTTTTTCATGTCGGAACGACCGGCACCAGAAGAGTGGAACCCCGGCACACACCAACAGTAATCAACGCAGTCTTCTATCATCGAAATTTTTGGGATGGCCGCGCTAATAACATCTTTAATGGTAGCAGTATGTGGGGTAATCGAGACCCTAATGCAGGCGTCTGGGTTAAAACAAGTTCACGCGCCGTGCAAAAGCAACGACTCGAGTTAATTAACTCATCATTGGCATCACAAGCGATGGCACCACCTTTAAGCGATACCGAGATGGGATGCCAGCAACGCAGCTTCCCAGCACTGGCCAGAAAAATCCTTAGTCGCAGACCTCTCGAAAACCAAAAAGTGCACTGGAATGACAGCGTATTAGGATCAATAAGCCGCAGCACTGCAACCCAGCTAAATACTGGCCTTAATACTGTTTACAGAACCATGATCAGACAAGCATTTAATAGAAAATACTGGTCATACTCACACAGAGGACAATTTGGCAGTTTGCCAAACCAGACACCGGATAATCAAATGGAAGCTAATTTCAGTCTATTTTTTGGCTTGGCCATTCAACTTTATGAATCAACCTTAATTTCAGATCAAGCTCGTATTGATACTGCGCCCAGAGGAACAGATTTTAAGCCAACAACATTTAGCCAATCTGAACTGAACGGCATGCAATTATTTGAGGATTTCCACTGTAACATTTGCCATGATGGCCCTGCATTATCAGCTGCCGCCATTGTTACCAATGCAATGATGCTTGAAGCCGATGAAGATGCTTTCGGACCTCATCAGTCAGTTGAAGTTGTTAAGACATCGCGCAACATTGTTAACCGTGACGGTACCAACCTTGGTAACCGTTTAATAGATTTTGGCTACTTTAATACAGGCGTGGCAGACCCTGAATCAGATCCTGGTGTCGCAGGTATTGATGACTTTGGCAATCCATTATCATTTACTGCACAGTACACCCAACTTCTAGCAGGTAACACTTCAGCAGTCCTGGATTCAGGGGTGGATGAGGTTCGTGCGTGCAACTTCCAAAGCTTTCTTGCCCGGGATGTCGCAAGCCCAGCATTATTGTGGTTCACACAAGCCGACGGTATTCTACCGGAACCCCAGGGCCTGACAGGATGCTTAACACCTTTTGCTTTTATTCCGACACCTGCCGCTGCCGCCAATGAATTAACCGACCCCAATACAAAAAAAATGGCTGTCGCCATTCAAGCAGCGTTTAAATCACCCACGCTCCGTAATGTTGAACTAACAGGTCCTTACATGCATAACGGGAGCATGGCAACACTAGAAGAAGTTGTTGAATTTTATATGCGTGGTGGAAATGTACTTAGCAATAATACACATACATTTCAGTTTAACCACACAACAACAGCGCAAGACAGAGCAGATATCGTAGCATTTCTTAAAACATTTACTGATGAACGTGTGCGTTTTGAGCGAGCACCTTTTGATCATCCTGAAATATCCATTCCGAACGGACACTCTGGCGATCACCAGACTACGGTTTCAGGCAACCCGCTACATCAAGATCTAGCGATTGATGAAATGTTAACCATCCCAGCAGTCGGTGCAAATGGGCTTACTTCACCAATTCTACCGTTTGATAGTTACCTGCCTTAAACGTGCATGAAATAACTTGAACATGCTGACTTGTCTTTTTGTTCTCGACGAAACAATCTCAATCGTTGCGCAGAACAACTATGTGCCTCTTGAGATCGTTTCGTCAGAAACAAAAATCCTACGCCATCATTGTTCAAGTTATTCCGTGCACGTTCCTTAATTATCAAAATGACGCAACGAAACCTCTGTTGTTGATAATCTCAGCAACAGAAGTTTCCAACCAATCACTATTCTAAAACCGAGAGATTTACTTATGCATACTCCGATAAAAATAATTACCACGCATTCAGCGCTTCTCAGTACTTTTTTAACACTGATTGCCGTACAGCCACTTTTCGCGAGCACATTTACTGGTAGCTCTGATCTAAATATAACCATAAATTCTATCAGCAACCAAACCAATCCAACACAGAGCACAAACCTAAACATTACCAGTGATTTTAACGGAATTAATGAAGACGGACTATTCACAGAGGGGGATGGAAGCGTAACACCAACGTATTCGCAAATTCTGCTACCGAATTCTGCGCAAGCACAAGACAGCATGTCACAAGGCTTTTCAATTAACGGAGCAGCAAGTGATGGTAGTGCAGATGCAAGCTACTATAGCAATGGAACACTAACATTCGAAAATCTGTCATTAACTGAAACATATTTAATCGAAATCCAACTTGATTACAGCATCTTTGCAAGCATTACCGGAAATGAAAACAATCCAGCAGAAATAAGCGAGACGTCGCTGCTTTTTAGTGACGACTTAGGAAGTGAGTTAATTTATGATTTTGTCAGCGCATCAGTATTTGATTCATTTAATTCTCAACAACAAGACAGTCAAATTTTCTCACTCACTTTGAATCCATCTCAAGCCTTTACTTATGAAAGCCAGGTATATATCTCAGGCAATGCATTATCATCTGTCCCAATACCAACCACAGCCTGGTTGTTTCTAAGTGGCTTAATGGCAATACCAGGTTTGAAAAAGAAGACAGAAACATCTCTCCGCACCTAACTTACTTTGTCGCATTTAACTAAAACTACTAAAGTATCACCACATGATAATCCACATCATGCAGTGATACTTTTTATTTCATCCTCTATTAATACAACCAGACATACACTCGGCATTACAATCTATAATTGAATAATATCGCCATCTTAAACACTTCGATATAATAACAACTTATTCAAATGAATTCGTTATATAATTTCCATATATAGACAACCGCCACATCAAATATCTATTTTTATAATATACTTCCTACTCGCTCTGATTTCCACGCCTTTTTAAAGATACACCAATCAGCATCTAATCCCTGCATGAGTCTTTCAGACAAACATCATCTGCTAATAAGTCAGTCAATGTGATATTGCTGTGCATAGGGAGCTGAGAATGCTAGGCGCAGGCGCACGAGAGAATGACTAGCAAGCCAATCCAAATGAGCGCAACAACCTGAGAAGCTTCAAGTGCCACCTAGCCCGCAATATCACTAACTAAGAAATACTCATACAACCAGTTACCAGATGAATTCGCAGCAATTAGCGTGTTATATGCCATGCACCTGTGGCATATAACTCATCTTCAAAAGTTTCTATGACTCTTCATCAGTCGACAGTTTTGAAATTAAACATAAAATAACAGTTGGCATGCATCATGCTTAATTAATGGCATGTCATTAGCTCAATTATTTTGTATAAATCAAGCTGTGTCATTATACCATCAGAGCATAACCGAGCGTTTTTCGAGAAAAACATTCAAATCAGGTGACTTTATAATAGGTTATGTTATGCAGTTATATTTAATATTAATATACACCTGCGAATAATGTCATTATAAAAATCAATATATTTTATCTGGAGTATTTAGAAATGAACAAAAAAATAAATGCAGCGGTCAAATCAATTTTAGCAGGATCAGCACTGGCAGTTGTAAGTACAAGTAGTTTTGCCGGCGTAGTCGGCATAGAATCATGGAGTGGTGGAAACATGTTAATGGGATCCACTACAACCATCACAGCAAACGACACTACCGCCTCAAATTCATTTACTGACAACCCTGCCCTTACAAATGCTGCATGGGGTCATCAGGGAAACTGGTATAACTTCATGAATCATCATACCCGTGACGTTAAAATCAACGTTACCGCTGCCGCTGCAGCGAATTTATCTCCAGCGTTTACACTCTATGCATCAGGCAGTTCGGCATAGGGTGCTGGAATAAGCGATACCGACCCTAATCCAGTATCAGGTCAAGACACACCTCACAGCTTCAATGTTACGCAAGATATGGGCGCAGCTGGTACGTTATGGATGAATGGAGACCAAGCTGGAGACGGAAACATGAAGCAAACTTTAGGCTACGCCAATTCAGGTATGGCACATACTGGTGCTGATGCCGCTGGTTTTGGAAATGATGTATTAGCAGGTTCATTAGCGGTTAACTTGACAGGCTTTGCAACAAGCATGAGCGCAGGACCTATTGGTAGCGGTCAAGCTGAGCTGACATTCCACAATCTGAGTGATGGCTGGTACACGATTTTTATTGGCGGGGCTGACTCCAGTCAAGCTGGTTCCGCATCAACATTGACTGTTAGTGCAGTACCACTTCCTGCAGCTGTTTATCTATTTGGCGCTGGCTTTATAGGGCTTATGCGATTTGGTAGAAAAACAGCCTAAACTTTTCCGTTACAGCTATAACAGCAGAGCTCCTCACTGGGGCTTTGCTCGTTTGTAGCGCACTCAAAATACCTTCACGCAAGGTGGAATAATTCTCGCAGAAACTACTTTAGTTGACTTCAAAATCATAATAATGAGGCTCAATCAATGAATATAATAAAAAAACAATTTTTTTTACTAGCAATACCAATGCTTAGCTTGATTAATAGCGCATCAGCCGAAGGCTTTGGCCCTCTTCCAATTTCTCTAAAAGCCATCCCAATACCCGAGGTCCCAGGCTTGGTTGATGGCCCAGATCCTATTGTGATCGACAAAAACAAAGCAATCATTCTCGGTAAAGCATTATTTTGGGATACCAACATTGGTAGTGATGGTGTCGCCTGCGCTAGCTGTCATTTTCATGCAGGCGCTGACTCACGCGTCAAAAATCAACTTTCACCAACAGGCAAAACAGCGGCAACGACCAACTTTCTATTTGACCCTAACAGTAATGGAGAACCAACAGGCCCTAATTACACACTAAAACCGGGTGATTTTCCATTTACACAGCATACCGATCCGCTACTATCCAACGCTCAAATAACATTCCAAACAGATGATGTTGTGTCATCTTCAGGAACTTTTAGTGGTGACTTTGTCAATGTTGCTCGATATCAAGACTCAAATGATGATTGTATTCGTTCGACTGATCCAGTCTTTCATGTCGGAGCAATCGGCATCAGAAGAGTTGAACCGCGTAACACGCCGACAGTTATTAATTCAGCATTCAATCATCGCAATTTCTGGGATGGTCGCGCAAATAACATTTTTAACGGCAGCAGCATGTGGGGAGATCGCGATCTTAATGCTGGCATTTGGGTTAAAACCAGCTCTCGTTCGGTGCAAAAGCAACGATTAGCGCTAATTAATTCTTCACTTGCATCGCAAGCAATGTCGCCCCCGTTAAGCGATACTGAAATGGGATGCCGGCAACGCAGCTTTCCTGCGATTGCCCGAAAAATTCTTAGCCGCAGGCCACTAGAAAACCAGAAAGTTCATTGGAATGACAGTATTTTAGGTTCTATTAGCCGCAGCACACCTGAGCAACTTATCCCAGGCCTGAATACAACATACAGAACTCTGATTAGACAAGCGTTCAACAAAAAATATTGGTCATATTCACGCAAAGGTCAATTTGGCTCACTACCAAACCAGGTACCATACAACCAAATGGAAGCCAATTTCAGTTTGTTCTTTGGTTTGGCAATACAGCTGTATGAATCTACGCTGATCTCAGATAGCTCACCATTCGATAACAGTGTACGCGATGAAAATGGATTACCTGTCGATTTAACAGAAAATGAATTAAATGGTCTCAAGGTATTTCGGGAGGCTCATTGTGCTATGTGTCATATCGGTCCGACATTTTCAACAGCATCGATCACAACAAATGCTGAAGTAGTCAAAACACACCCCGAAGCGTTTGGGAATAATCTAATCCATCTCAATACATCTGAGAACGTAGTCACAAGAACGATATTTCAAGGCGGCACTGCACTAAACGACATTGGATATTCTGCATCTGGCGTGACAACTAACGAAGCTGATATTGGCCTAGGAGGTTTCGATGATTTTGGCAATCCACTGTCGTTTTCAGCTCAGTATGTACAGCATCTTGCCAATAACCAAATTGTTGATTCAGTTGTAGCAACAATCAAACCATGTAATTTTGATGCTCCATTAGCTTTGGATAGTGATTCAATACTGGCTAACATTTTCACTAATGCTGACGGCATCGCACCTCAGTCACTGCCAATTGACTCTTGCATAACACCTAGCTTTGCATTTCAACCTACACCACAAGCGATGGCATCTGAATTAGCCAACACAGCTAGCACCAAAGCATTAGTTTTAACCGATAGTGCCTTTAAGGTTCCGTCGTTAAGAAATATCGAATTAACTGGGCCATTCATGCACAATGGAGGAATGTCTACACTTGAACAAGTGGTTGAGTTTTATACACGCGGAGGAAACTTTGACACGGAGGCTAAAAGTATCGGCTTGCTATTTCCTCAACTTGATCTTCGCTTTGACAGTCAAAAGAGAGATGATCTGGTCGCTTTTCTAAAAACTTTAACCGATGAACGAGTGCGTTTTGAAAAAGCACCATTTGATCACCCTGAGTTGCTGATTACACACGGACACACGGGAGATCACATCAATGTTTTCAACGAGAACCCAATTAACAGCACATTTGCAACGGACGAGTTCATTCACATCGATGCTGTCGGTGCAGGTGGGCGAATGGAAGGATTGCTGCCTTTTAACAGCTTAATGGCCCCATAATCACAAAACCTGTTCAACTGATGAGCAACTCGAAGCATTAAACTCCTCAAATCATCCTATTTCGACTAGTGTTTATCCTCAATCCGTCGAACACTTGAATTTTCTAATGCGGTACAACACCTGGTATATCGCTCATTTTGAATGATAATTCAACAATCCAAATAAAGCGTCAGATTCAGCCACAAACAAAAATGCCACTTGCATTGATTATTGCAACCAATGCAAGTGGCACTCAATAGCTTAGTTGTTAGTTATTGTCAGTATTTTCTCCTGATTTTATCAGTGGTTGTGTTATCTGACGTTTGCGAATATTGAATGGGTCAGCACCACGATTAGTCACAGCTTGTGTATAGATTTGATCACCTAAAACCATCACATCAATACCTTCCAGCACATGCTTGAGTTCCTGGTCGAGGGATTGCTCTTCTTCCAGCTTGATTTCTGTATCTGCTCCAGGCACTTTAGCCCATTGATGATTAACTTCCATCTGATGCAAGCTATAGCTAATCGCATCTTCGTTTAGCATTAGTGTTCCCTGTTTTGCCGGACTATAAATTGCGTAAAATGCAATTCGCTCACCTAAATGTCCAGACCCATTCAATCGTTCTTCCTCGTGTATTGACGCCTCAAAATCAGTCGCTGTGACATTCCGGGCTCGAAGAATTGCTGCTTGTCCACCATTGGCTGTCTGAGCAAACAAAAACAGATATGGAGCACCATCAAAGGTGACTGGGAAATCAATCATATGCCAATCACCTGTACCAGATAATTCAAAGCTTCCAGCAACAATCATGGTGCCATCATCAAGTGTCTGAACACCTTCTGTGAATGCAATTAAATCTGCAAGCTCAGCCACATGAAACTGGTCAAGATACTGATATTCCTGAAAACGCATTTCAAGATCATCGCTTCCTGAAGTTGTCTGACGAACACGTATCACGCCAGGTTGTGGACCGCTAAAACTACTTGGCCCAAATCCAAACAATGGCATTGATTCCATGAATGACATCTCAATTGGAGTCCAGTTAAAGTTAAAATCAACCGTTTTCTGCATGAATATTTCTGCAGGGCCAACGACTGGATCAGTTGGTGTTGGCGTTGGTGTAAAGCCGAAATCCAAGGTTAAATTATCAAATGTAGTAACTACGACTGTCGTACCGGAACCATCATGTGTTTGATTGTTATCTGATGTATTATCAGGCACAGAATTATCTGTTGAACCTGTCGTT
>VAPK010181086.1_pt1 | contig 13406 bp, 11 predicted proteins | sample 3395031 | NCBI WGS metagenome assembly VAPK01 (sample SAMN08290443, study PRJNA428436) | hydrothermal vent metagenome | isolation source: Deep-sea hydrothermal vent chimney 1 | place: Pacific Ocean: Juan De Fuca Ridge | reverse complement strand
GGTGACGGTAAGAACAACAACGATGACGGTGACCACCGCTGGCAAGTCCGGCAAGGTCAGCCTCGATGTGGTGGAGGCGAGGGCGGCGACGGAGGCGAGTTCTGCCATGTCAGGCCCCGAAAACCTGGTCGAAGAACTGGTCGCAATACTCATCGGAGGCAAAGACCTTGGCGAAGAGTCTGGGTTCGCCGCCACTCAGAATGGTTTCGATACCGGCCCGTTTCTCCGGATTGGTTGCTGGTCGACTGAGAAACTCTTGGTAGTAGTCCGAGACACGGTTGTCCAGACCCTCTTCGGATAAGTAGATGGCACCAACGACGTTCTGGCGGGGCTCGCCCTGGTCCAGCTTGCCATTCCAGAAGGCCAACCCTTCGGGTTCGATGTCCCTACCCAGTAGCTGGAGGTACAGGGAATTGATGTAGTTTTCTTGACCGCCGTTGATGAGGAGGTACTCCTCACTGGCCATGATCAGTATCCGCAGGGCATCCACGGGCTCGTGTTGTGAGATGCGAGTCCAGTAGGTCCAGCCACCTTGATCGGGGAATCACCGGAGAAGGTCGTCGTAGGCGCGAACTACCTCATTGCTTGCTCCCTCGGTGCTGAAGAGAAGCTGGGTTGACAAGTGTTCTCGGCTCCGATCGCTGCGGTAGTGGATCTGGCTCGGGAGCCGCTGTTTGTGTTGCCGCTGTCGTGTTGGTCGGGGCCTTCTCTTCTTGGGCGATAGCCGGCTTGGTAAGCCCAAGAATGAGAATCAGAAGAAGGCTGATAGGAACTCTGACGAGGCGGCGAAACGAAAACTGGCGGGGTCTTCTCGGCGGCACGGCCATCAAACTAGTGGGCTTGCTCCCATTGGTCGAACTGGGCTGGTGAGTTCCTCGCTGATGGTTTCGATCAAGGCGGTGACGGCTTCGGAGTGTTCGCCGGGGACGGCCCGCAGGATCTGGAAGACCGGAGGCAGGGGGTCAAGCTCTTGCCCGCGTTCCCACTCGATCACGTCATCCCCGATATAGCGGGTCGCCAGAACCGAAACGCCGATTCCCGCTTTGACCGCGGCCCGCACATCGACCGAGGACGCCGCCGAGAAGGTCACTCGGTGGTCGATGCCTGCCTGGCGGAGCAGTGGATTGCTAAACTTGCTGTAGAAGCAGTGTTGCCCGAAGTCGATCAGGGGAACCGTCCCCTCGCTGAAGTCGGTCTCACAACACGTCACCCAGCTCAGCTCCTCGGTCCACAGGACAATGTCGTCCGGTCGAAGACTTTCCTTCCCGACCTGGAATACGGCGAGGTCGACATCGCCCCCTTTCACCCAGTCGGCCAGTTGCCCGGAGTGATCGACAACAAATTCGATGGAGGCTCCGGGGTGTCGCAGTTTGAATCGGCCGAGTAGTGCCGCGATCTGAGATGCCTCAACCTCTCCGTTTGTTCCGAGTCGGACCTTGCCGGTTAGGTCCGAGCTCTGGAGGCGGGCGACTGCTCGGTCATGAATCTCGACCATGGTCCGAGCATCAGAAAGCAAGTCTCGTCCGTCTCGTGTTGGTCGGAGCGAGTGACCGTCCCGGATCAGGAGGGGTCGGCCGACCCGGTCTTCCAGCCGCAGAATCTTTCGACTCACCGCCGACTGGCTGAGATGAAGTTGTTTGGCGGCCTTGGTCATGCCGCCATGGTCCAGGACGGCCAGGAAGGTTCGGAGCGATTCCACGTCGAGGTGCACCAACCAACCATGACACAAATGCATGAATTTGGCAACTTAGTGTCGCTTGAGTAGTGAAGAGGTTGTGCCGATAATGAGTACATGACTTACGCACCAGAGCCCCAAATCCAGCACGGTTCCGCCTTCTCGGCCAAGCTATTCAGGGAAGCAGTCGGACCCGGATACCAGGTAGCCATGCCGGATGAGCGCTTGCCGGTCTTGAGGAGCGGTGTCCGGTGTTGGACGACCTGCTCCGGTCGGTGATGTTAGAAGGTAAGCCGAAGTTCTCGTAGCCCTCGAATGACAAATGTCGGGTGGTAGACGGGCTCGCCGGCGAGTGTGAGGGCGGGGAAGTCTCGGACAAGGCCCGCAAGCGATACCGCCAATTCCTGTCGGGCAAGAGGTGCACCGACACAGAAATGGATGCCTCCCCCGAAACCGATGTGAGAGGTGTCGCCACGCCCGATATCAAAGCGGTCAGGGTCATCGAAGCGCCTCGGATCTCGCTGAGCGGAACCAAAGAGCATGGCAACTTCGTCACCGACCTTCATTTCTTGTCCGGCAATCTCGACCCCCTCCTCAAGTACCCAGCGTTCGAACAGTTGCAGGGGAGAGTCCCAGCGCAGCAGCTCCTCTACTGCGATCTTGGCATCGACCTCACCGGCAAGCAATCGCTGCCATTGTCCAGGATGCTTCATCAGAGCCCGCAAACCGTTACCCAAGGTATTGACCGTGGCTTCGTGGCCCGCTTCCAGCAGGACCATGGTGGTCGAAACAATCTCGTCCTCGCTGAGTGAGTCACCCTCGTCTTCCACTTGCGCCAGGGCTGAGACCAGCAAGTCGTCGGGGTTCTTGCGCTTGTCGGCGATGAGGTCGCGGGTGTAGGCAATGTATTCCTTTGCTGCCTCATTGGCCGCAACCTTGACCGACTCGCTCGACTCCAACTCATACATCTTGACAATGTCGTGCGACCAGCCCAGCAGGAGGTCGGCGTCCGAGTTGGGTACACCGAGCATGGAACAGATAACGGTCACGGAATAGGGCTGGGCGTAATCCGACAACAGATCGAAGTTTCCAAGTTCCCGACAATGATTGAGCAGGTCGGCGGAGAAGTCTTCGATATTGGGACGTAGGGCGGCGATGGACCGAGGAGTGAAGACCTTGGACACCAGGCGCCGAAGCCGGGTGTGGTCGGGGGGCTCCAGGCACAACAGTGACCATTCTTCGTGTTGATGGAACGAACTCCAACGAGGATCAGGGTCAGATCGGCCAAGTTCTTGGTGGGTGTAGAGGTGGTCGTAGCTGCGGCCGAGCCGGCGATCTCGCAAGGTGACAGCGATGTCTTGAAAGCGGGTAAGTACCCACTGGTTGGTCTTTTGGTTCCAGAAGACGGGAGTTGTCTCTCGTAGCCCGTTCAAGACTGGGTACGGATTGGCTATGAACGAACTATCGGTGACGTCGAACCGGTCGATCAGAGTGCTCAGGCTTTCCACCTCAGCGATAGTAGTAGCGCTCTGGATCTGTCGTCCCCCTGAATCGGTGGAGTCATTTCCACTAGTTTGCCTTTACTCATCTGCTGATGAGCGAACAAACACCAAGGGGACCTGATGTCAGACCGTACGAAGATCTTGCTGGACGAATCCGAGATGCCAACCAGTTGGTACAACATTGTTCCGGATCTCCCGGAGCCTCCGCCTCCGGCCCTGCATCCAGGAACTCACGAGCCTGCCGGTCCAGAAGACTTCTTGCCCCTGTTCCCCATGGATCTCATCCTGCAAGAGGTCTCAACGGATCCCTACATCGAGATCCCTGAGGAAGTGCAGGAGGTTTACAAGCTGTGGCGTCCGTCGCCGTTGTTTCGGGCTCACCGGTTGGAGAAAGCGCTGGATACTCCCGCTCACATCTACTACAAGTACGAAGGCGTGAGTCCAGCCGGATCGCACAAGCCGAATACGTCGGTTCCTCAGGCCTACTACAACAAGAAGGCGGGTATCAACAAGCTGACCACTGAGACCGGTGCCGGCCAGTGGGGAACCGCGCTGGCTTTTGCTTGTTCCCTATTTGAGATGGAGTTGGAGGTTTGGCAGGTCCGAGCAAGCTATGACCAGAAGCCCTACCGCAAGGCCATGATCGAGATGTTCGGGGCCACCATCCACCCCAGTCCGTCCGAACTGACCGAGGCCGGTCGAGCCATTCTGGCTGCCGATCCAGACTCGCCGGGAAGCCTCGGTATTGCGATCTCTGAGGCGGTGGAGATGGCGGCGCCAGACCCCGATGTTCGCTATGCCCTGGGCAGCGTGCTCAACCATGTGCTGATGCACCAAACCATCATTGGTGAAGAGGCATTGCTCCAGTTGGCCAAGGTAGAGGAGACACCTGATGTCATCGTTGGCTGCACCGGTGGTGGCTCCAACTTCGGTGGTCTGACGTTCCCCTTCCTGCGCGAGAAGATGGCGGGCAAGATGAACCCAATCATTCGTGCGGTAGAACCAGCGGCCTGCCCCAGCCTGACCAAGGGGGTCTACGCCTATGACTTCGGCGATACCGCTGGTATGACGCCGCTGATGAAGATGCACACCCTGGGCCACGACTTCATTCCCGATCCGATCCACGCTGGCGGTCTCCGCTATCACGGGATGGCACCCTTGCTCAGCCACATCTATGAGCTTGGCATGATCGAGGCCATTTCCATTCCTCAGAGTGAGTGTTTCCAAGCCGGTGTGAACTTTGCCCGGACCGAAGGAATCATCCCGGCCCCGGAGCCAACTCACGCTTTGGCGGCCGCGGTTCGTGAGGCACTCAAGGCCAAGGAAACAGGAGAGAAGACGGTCATCCTCACCGCACTCTGTGGGCATGGTCATCTGGACATGGCGGCCTATGCTCAGTACCTCGCAGGCGACATCATCGACCATGACTACCCCGAGGAAAAGGTGAACGATGCCCTGACTCGGTTGCCTCAGGTTGAGGCCTGCAGCTAGTGGAGATTCCCACCTAGCGCCACCACAGGACTGAGCAGACAAGATGACCGAACAGCAGGATCCCACCGAGGACGTGGCAGCAAACCTCAGCGACGAGGAAGAGGCGGCCGCTACCAGTCAGGCAGGGGCCGCCACCGCCTCTGCTGATACCGAGGATCGCAATCGCCGTGCCGTCTACGCCGGATGGGCGTTTCTGGCCCTGCTGTTCGCCATCTTCTTGGTTCTGGTCTTCTGGGCCTATAGTCGCGACGATGGTTCCTCAACGGGGTCACCGACCACAACTTCGGCGCCGGTTGAGGCTGCCCTGACCCCCACGAGTCTTCAATTCACGGTGGCCGACGATGGCTCCGTGGTTCTCACGGGATCGCTGCCAGATGAGGGGGCACGACGCCAGATTGTCCAGGCGGCCGACGCCCTCTACGGGGACGGAAAGGTCACCGACAACCTCACCATTGACGAATCCACCACCCTGACCGGGGGAAGTATCAATACCTCGGGAACTGCTCCTCACGGTGACAGCAATATCGGCTCACTGGTGTTGGCCGCCAAGCAACTTGGACTAAGTGAGGGCAACCTCGACGTAGTCTTCAGCGAGCAGCTTCTCACCCCCGTTGCCGCCACCGCGGCATTGCAGACCAACACCGTGACCTTGTCCGGGGCCTTCCCCGAGCAAGGCTCAATCGATATCTTCGCTGCTAGTGCCGCTGACATCTTCGGAGCCGAGAATGTTGATAGCAGCGGAGCCTTTGTGGACTCAAGTACCACGATGCAGGGAGCGACAATCCTGGTGACGGGCCTGCTGGACGCGGGAGACACCAGGGGGCAGGGAATGATGTCGGCCTTTGGCAATTCCTTTCCGGGCGCAACCGTTGATGGTTCTGGTCTGGCCGTAGACACCAGCCCCGAGGCCCTTGGCCGGCTGGAAGCCAAACTCCGGGCGGCCGTTGTGGCTAACCCCATCCTCTTTGACACCGGAAGCGCCAGTATTGATGAGGCCAGCAACGCCATCCTGGAACAGCTTGCGGTTGCCATCATCGCAGCTCCAGGAATCCCAGTCGAGATTGTCGGGCATACCGACAGTCAGGGTGGTGAGGACGTGAACCAGCAGCTGTCAGAGGATCGAGCGATTGCCGTTCTGAACCGTTTGGTGGAGCAGGGAGTTGATGTTACCCGTTTGAAGGCCCGGGGAGCAGGCGAGGCTGAACCGGTTGCCGACAACGAGACCGAAGAGGGACGAGCCGCCAACCGTCGAATCGCCTTCGAGTTTGAGGGTGCCGCCGGGTAGGACCGGCTAGCCCTCTGTGGTGGAGGTCGAATCGGGGATGGTGTTTTGGGTAGTCGTGGTTTCTAGCCTCAGACGTTGGATGAAGTAGACCTCGACCTCAATGTCCCGAGAAGCAATGTCCATCAGATCAAGAACCAGGCCGGTCGTTTCCGGTTCCACCAGTCCGGTGAGGCCAATTTCTACCTTTGACCTAGCGAAGCTGAACGATTGCACCCGGACGTCATTGTCCTCGGCCCAGTCTGCTAATCGATCACGCATCAGCCCCTCCTGGATCTCCAACGGATTAGGTGGGATGGTCCCATTGGGTAGGACGGTGCGTTCGGTCCAGTTGACCCTGGCCGCCAGAGTAGTTTCCAGGTGATCATCAAATAGGGCCAGCAAATCGGTTAGTCCGGGTTCGGTGCCGACACCGGCAACGTCCACCCTGACCGAGATTGGGTCGCTGCTTGGATCGATCTCAATCTGTTGAATCTCGGCGTCGGTGACATTGGCTTCGGCCAGCCATTGCCCAACCAGCCGAGTGATTTCATCCAGGAGAATCTCTTCGTCGGTGACAATGGTGGTAGTCGGTGCCTCGGTGGTGGTGGTTGTCGCCTTCTCGGTACGAATCCACTGGATCGAGGGCACCAGGTCAAAGGTTTCTCCGAGGTCGGCACGGAGGTCGGCATCATCGGGCGGATAATCCACACCCTTAAGTTCAACGAAGAGTCGCCCACTGTCCTCGTCGAAGCGAACCTCGGGGACCAGGTCGCGCTCGTCGCCCAGCCACTCTCGAACGATGGCCAAGGCCTCGTTTCTTTGGCTGGAGTCCTCGGCTGCCCCGACGCTGGCCCGGAAGAGGGGTACGGCAATGGCTGCGACCACGGCGAGGGCGATGACGGTTGCCGCTCCCAGTCGTAGCGATGTCATGGCCAGGCGGCGTGGGGGCACAAAGCCGGTCACCACGAAAACCACTACTCCGGCCAAAATGATGGCCGCCAGGTTGGTGACATAGAGCAGTAGCGCTCCCTGGGCATCGCCCATTTGGCCCGCTTCGAGCATGATCCCCACGGTGGCTAACGGTGGGACCAAGGCCACCGCCACCGCCACTCCGGGTAGGGAGGCCGAGGCATCCTTACGAACGGTGGCGTAGGCCCCGGCCGTACCGGCGGCCAGAGCGACGACGAGATCCTTGAGATCGGGACTGGTTCGGGCGACTACCTCGTTTGCCAGGTGGTCATCACCAAGCATGGTGGAAAGAAAATAGGCCAGTGCGATGGACCAGACGGTGGCGAGGAGAACTTTGGTTAGTGACCAGAAGGCCTTTTTGAAAAGGGCCATCGACATGGTGGCGGCGGTTGCCAGAACCGGACCCATGAGAGGCGCGAGCAGCATGGCCCCTATCACCACGGCGGCCGAATCGGCGGCCAGTCCCATCACGGCGACTATGACCGAGAGGGTGAGCATCACGGTAAAGCGGAACCCCCAGTGAGGGGTACGAGTGATGGCGAGGTCGACCATGACTCGGCGGCGTTCCTGCGGATCCAGGTAGCGGTGCCACCATTCCCGCTGACGAGTCGGTCCTAGTGGACTGGTGCTCTTGGTGGTCATTGCACGGATCAGGCGGTGTCAACCGTGCGGAAACTCTCGGCTAACCGGCCTTCGCCCAGGCCACCTTCCCCGGCCACGGTAGTGGCCCACTCACGAATCATGGCCGACATCTTCTCGGGTTCTGCTATCTGGCTCCGGTGGCAAAGTAAGGCCGAGATCTTGGTGTCAACGGTGTCGGTGATGTCGACGAACTTGTTGGCCTCTGAGGATCCGGTTAGCCAGACCTCGGGAACGGTGTGGGGTTGGAGGCCTTCCTCACTGAGGAGGTCGGGGAAGGCGAACTCGTTGCGTGAGTCGGGGTAGACGGCATTGAGGGTGGCTTCGCCTGTAGCCAGATGGTCGGGATGGCTGGAATACATGCGGTCAAGGTTGCGCTGGGGTGAGTGGGTCACTACCCGATCGGGTTTGACCTGTCGAATGACCCGGGTGACGGCCTTACGGAGTTCCAGATCGGCAACCACGGCGCCGTCAGGGAACCCGAGAAAGTGCAGTTCGGTTACGCCAACGATGGCCGCGGCCTCGGTCTGCTCTTTCTCGCGAATGATGGCCATTTGTGCCCGGCTGATGGAGGGATCGGAGCCTCCGGCTTGGCCGCACGTGACTAGGCAATAGACCACCCGGTGGCCATTGGCGGTGAGGCCAGCCGTTGTTCCGGCGCTTCCGAAATCGAGATCGTCGGGGTGCGCAACTACGCAGAGAACGGTGAGTACCTGGTCGGCCATTGGACTTACGCTATCCGCAGCAGCCAAGATGGCACATGACCAAGATGTCCAAGGAAGAACGAGAGAGCTTTCTGGCTCGACCTCATGTTGGGGTGTTAGGGATTGAGCGTCCGGGACGCGGCCCGCTAACGGTACCGATCTGGTATGGCTATGAGCCCGGGGGAGACCTGGTGATCTTGACCAGTCCGAACTCCCTGAAGGGCAAGCTGATTGCCCAGGCCGGTCGTTTCAGCCTGTGTGCCCAATCCGAGAAGTTGCCGTATAAGTATGTGATGGTTGAGGGACCGGTGATTGAGACCCGAGCCTGTGATATCGAGGATGATGCCCGGCCGATGGCGCGTCGCTACCTTGGTGTCACCGGTGGTGACCAGTACATCGCCGGAGGTGATGACAGTACAAGTGTCTCCATCACCATGCGCCCCGACCACTGGTACTCGGTCGACTACGGAAAGGTCTAGAGGGTGAACTTCATCTCGTTGACCAGGGCTCCCGGCAGGTTGAAGCTGACGGTGGAGCGCTGTCCATAGGAGGAGGGGTCCAGCATCATTTCGCTTTGGTCGGTGAGGCCAACCAACTCCGCGCCGAAGAGGTTGTAGATGGTGTCGTCGAAGCGCATGACATTGATGGGGGCAACGATCTCGCCGCCTTCCACCCAGAAGGTGGCGAATCGGGTGAGTCCGGTGGTCCGACAGGCTGCCCGGTCGGAGTAGTTGGTGTACCAAAGGTTGCCGACATAGATGCCGGTGCCCAACTGATCCAATATGTCGGCGGTTGACAACGAGCCGGGGTCGATGGCCAGGGACTCGGGGTTCTCGTCGCTGTTGGCACCGTTGGTTTCCACCCCGTATTGACGAGAGGAGCGAGCAGAAACCAGGGTGCCCGCATGACTTCCATTGGCGATGAGATCGACCTTGTCCGGCCGGGCGAAACCAGAGCTGGAAAAGCTCGGGGCGACTCCACCGGCGGTGTTCTCGCTGATGGATACCTCATTGGACATGGTCTGACCATCGGTGACCATACGTAGGAGCGCCGTTTGCTTGGTTTCATAGGCCTGCAAACCGAAGGAGTCCCAGGACAACAATCCCATCAGCTCACTGACTGCGGCGGGGGTGAGGAACGAACGGAAAGCTCCGGGCTTGAGAATGATTGGCTCGCGGTCCAAAGCCCCCAAATGATTGGCCGATTCGGCGATTTTGTTGGCGAACGCGTCATCGGACCAGGTCATCCCGGCGTAGAGGTTCTTGACGGCCTTGTCGTCGCGAAGATAGAAGCTCCAATCCAGATTGAAGGTGGAGCGCTGAAACCAGTTTCGCTGACCGAGAGAGGAGGCGAACCCGCCGAAGGAATCACCGGCAGCATAGATGCCGACCATGTCGCGGTTTTTGCCGCCATCCCCAATTGCGGTCAGTACGTCACTCGGATCCGGAGACGAGCCGGCAACAACGTCAACCGAGGTGGAGGTGTCGGTGCTGTAGGCCACGTAGGGATCATCGGAAACGAACTGGAGTTGGTCTCGTAGTTGGCCAAGAAGTCGCCCGACCCGGGCCTGGTCCAGCTCACGGTCGGCGGCCAATTGAACCCATCCACTAGTTTGTTTTGCTCCGTCAATGAGGGTGAGCGTGAGTTCTTGTTGGGTGATGGAACCGGCCTGACGCACCGAGCCGTTGTTGAAGCGAATGAAGTCGGAGGTTTCGCCTTCCACACTGGTGAGCAGCACTTCGTTGCCCTTGATCTGGCCAATGGACCAACCGGCAATCTCTTCGAAATAGGTCTGGCTCATGATTCGCCTCCAAAGACTTCAACGTTGCCGAACAGGCAGACCGGCGAGGAATGGCCGGTGCCGATCATCTGATTGAGTTCGCCCTTGCCGCAATTGGGGGTACCCATGGCGACCACGGTTTCTGGGTTGCCGACCCCCTTGAGGTCGCGCCAGAAGGTGGCAGAGATACCTCGATAGCTGGGATTGCGAACCGGCCCCTTGATCTCGCCGTCTTCGATCAGTTGGCCGTACTCCGAACCGAACTGGAACTTGTTGCGGCTGTCATCGATGGACCAGGAGTTGTTGGTGTGGTAGTACACGCCCCGTTCAATGGAGCCGATCAGATCGGCCTCGCTGGACTCTCCTGGTTCGACGTTGAGGTTGGCCATCCGGTCAATTGGTGGTCGGTTCCAGCTCTCGGCTCGGGCGTTGGCTACCCCTTCCATTCCGGCCCGTTCCTGGGAGACGGCCCCGCCCAGGGGTCGAACGAGGATTCCATCCTTGATCAGGAACTCCTTTTTGGCGGGTGAGCCGTCGTCATCAAACCCGTAGCTGGCCAGTTGACCGGGCACCGTTGGATCGAAGGTGACATTCAGCAACTCGGATCCATATTGGTAGGAACCGAACATCTCCGGCTTGACGAAGGTGGTCCCGGCATAGTTGCGTTCGTCTCCCAGGATGCGATCCAGCTCCAAGGGGTGACCAATTGATTCGTGTATCTGAAGGATCATCTGGTCGGGGGCTAGCAACACATCCATGACACCGGTCGGACAGTTTGGAGCATCCAGCATTTCGATGGCCTGGGTTGCAATTACCGAGGCACTGTCACCGAAGCCGAAGCGGCTGAGCACCTCTATTCCCCCTTGGCCACAGTAGCCGTGGCCTCCAAAGGTTCGAGTCTGGGTGTTGGAACCCTGGTTGGCGGTGGCTCGAAGGTGGGGATAGACGTAGCGGAAGTTCTGCTGGACTCGGCCACCACCAGAGGTGAGAAGGAGGGTGTCGACATCGCGCCTGGCAAGTCCGGCTTCCCAGTCCACGATCCGCTCGTCGCCATGAAGGAGTTTGGATTGTTGTTGAAGAAGCTCGATTCGTTCGGCCAGGGGCATGGTGTCCCAGGAAATGTCAACTGGTGAGGAATAGTTCCCTACCGGGTGCCCCAGTGGAGGTGTACTGAGGATGGACTTTCCAGCGGTCATAGTGGCCCAGTGGCGGGCCTTGTCTACCGCAGCGGCTAGGCCGGCCGGGGTAAGATCGCTGGTGGCGGCATAGCCCAGACCACCGCCATCCCAGATGGAGACCATCACACCGGTATCGATCTTGGTGCGCAGAGGTTCCAGCTGATCCTGGCGGACCGTCAGGTATTCGGCGGCCTCATCCATCAGCCGGATGGAGGCATAAGTGACATCGGTCGGGAGGGCGTCGCGGAGACGTGGTTCCAGAGCCTCAATGGTCGACGATTGAGTCATGGTCATAAGACCAGGCTATGTCGTTGGGGCTGAGGTGGTGTCGGAATTCTCAGTGTCTGGTTCGTCGCCGGGCCTGGCAGCTCAGAGTTCGGGTCGGCGTGTCCAATAGTTCGTGGCGCCTTCGATGGCTTTGGCGGCGCGCAGCACCCCAACGTCGTTCCAGGGTCCACCGATGATCTGTACCCCGACCGGCAAACCCGCCTCGGTAAAGCCCGCCGGTAAGGACAGCGCGGGCATGCCCATGGTTGTGACTCGGCAGCACGATCGCATCCAGTCGATGTAATGCTCCGAGGTCTCCCCGTCAACCACCGTTGGGTATTCAAGGCCGGCGGGAAAGGGTGAAAGTTGGGTCACCGGTGCCAGCAGAATGTCGTAATCCTCAAAGAAACGGACCGAGCTTCGCCAGAGCACCGCCAACTGGGTGAGCCCCTTGGCCAACTCGACACCACCGAGCTCCAATCCTCGTCGGACCTCGTCTTGAACCGACTCCTTGGTTCCCTTGATGGCCTCACCCACCTTGGACAGAGGTCCGTTGGCGTAGGCGAAGGAACGCAGGGTCACAAAGCACTCATCGGCGCCCGACAGATTTGGTTCTGCCTCCTCAACCTCCCAATCCATGCCCTCGACATCGGACCGCAAGCTCTGGAGAACGGACCGAACATCGGCCTCGACTGGTAGCCCACCAAGGTCTGAGGAGAAGGCCACCCGCAGGGGACGTTTCGGGGGGAGGATCTTGTCGGGCAGGTTGAGGGGTCGACTGAGTGGGTCGCCTACGTAGGGGACACCGATGGCCCGCAACAATAGGACCAGGTCATCGACCGTGCGCCCCATTGCTCCTTGTAGACCAAGTATCGACCAATCCCCGTCTGTCATGGGCACCATGCGGGGTGAGTTGCGGAATCCGACCACATTGTTCCAGGCGGCGGGATTGCGAAGCGAGCCTCCCATATCGCTGCCATCGGCGATGGCCACCATGTTGGTGGCTAGCGCGGCGGCCGCCCCGCCGGAAGAGCCCCCGGCAGATCGAGTGAGGTCGTAGGGATTGAAGGTTGTGCCGTAGACCGAGTTGAAGGTATGGGAGCCGGCTCCAAACTCCGGGATGTTGGTCTTGCCAAGAGCGATTGCTCCCGCCTCGGCTGTTCGTTGCACCAGGAGAGAGTTGGTCTTTGGCTGGTGGTCCTTGAAGAGGGGAGAGCCGAATGTGGTGGGGAAGTCCTTGGTTTCCTCCAGATCCTTGTGGGCGATGACCAGGCCAGCCAGGGGCCCGGGGTCCTCATCGTTGGCAATCATCTGGTCGACCTTGGTGGCCTTGGTGACCGCCACCTCAGCGTTAAGGGCCACAATGGCATTGACCTTGCCGTTGAGTATGTCGATCTGTTTCAGATGGGCATCCAATAGTTCTCGGGCCGAGACCTCCTTACGTCCCAGCATTCCCCTTTGCTCGACCGCGGTCAATTCGTTTAGCTCCATCACCGCCCCATCATCGGCGTTCTGGTGCCCAGCCACAACTTCTCGGTCACCCGGGTCGCCAATAGGCTTGGTACATGATCGAGACCAACCCCGTTCTTGCTCGCTATTGGCGCGGTGAGCATGTCGAATCCATCCATCGTGGAACATGGGTGCTGGTCAACAGTACTGGAAGCGTTCTGGCCGGTGCCGGTGATCCGGAGCAGCCGGTGTTTGGGCGAAGTTCCACCAAAAGCTTCCAGGCTCTACCTCTCATCGAGTCGGGTGCGGCAGATGCCTTCAACCTGCCGACCGAGTCGATCGCTACCGCCCTTGCCTCCCATTCGGGTGAGCCACAACACGATTGGGCAGTGACTAAGACCCTTGAACTCATTGGGCTGGACGAAAGTGTTTTGCTTTGCGGTACCCAGGCACCCTTCGCTTCCTCCTATGAGGACAAGGCCGCTCGG
>VAPK010120276.1_pt1 | contig 13409 bp, 9 predicted proteins | sample 3395031 | NCBI WGS metagenome assembly VAPK01 (sample SAMN08290443, study PRJNA428436) | hydrothermal vent metagenome | isolation source: Deep-sea hydrothermal vent chimney 1 | place: Pacific Ocean: Juan De Fuca Ridge | reverse complement strand
TACCCATGGTTCCCTTTCATACGTGGCTCCCCGACGCGCACTCCGAAGCCCCTACGGCTGGCAGTGTGATTCTGGCTGGAGTGCTGTAGAAAATGGGAGGATATGGGTTTTTGCGTTTTTGTTTGCCGATGTTTCCAGAGGCTTCGGCTAACTTTGCCCCATATATTTTGTGGTTATCGGTCATAGGCATTATCTATGGCGGGTATTTGGCCTTGGCGCAGTCAGATCTTAAAAAGCTCGTGGCCTATTCTTCAGTTTCCCACATGGGTTTTGTTACTCTCGGAATTTTTGTGTTTAATAGTCAAGGTATCCAGGGGGCTGTCTTGCAAATGTTTAATCACGGGATTACGACTGCCGCCTTATTTATTTGTGTAGGACAATTGTACGACCGAACTCACAGTCGAGAGATTTCTGGCTACGGCGGGTTGCATAAACGCATGCCAAGATTTGTCACATTGTTCTTTTTGTTTTCAGTCGCCGCCTTTGGGCTACCAGGTACCTGTAATTTCATTGGAGAATTTTTAGTCTTAGTTGGAACTTCCTATGTTAACTTTGCCATGGTTCTTATCTCGATGGGCGGTATTCTATTAGCTGCCGCCTATATGTTGTGGATGCTCCAAAGAGTGGCGCTGGGAGAACCAAAGACAGAAGCCGCCAAAGTGCTCCCAGATTTATTAAATCGGGAATTGGCTACGCTGATTCCATTGGCTATCCTCGTATTGGGTATTGGATTGTATCCCGGACCATTGATGGAGATGATGGATGTGAGTGTGACTCACCTCATCCACCAAACAACAGGGCTGCAAGTTGATGAAGTATCTCAACTTCCGCTTAGGCCCTAGATATGTTTCCCGTCAGCGGAATGTGGACCATTTGAGTTAAAAAGCTATAGAGATGCTTTCTGTCGGATTTTCGAAAAAAGCATGAATGTCCACGAGAGGGGGGGAGTATTTTAAAGAGGCCAGACGATGAGGATCATCGGAACGGATAAGGCGATGATCAGAATTTCCAGTGGCAATCCCATGCGCCAGTAATCGCCGAACTGGTATCCTCCCGGGCCCATGATCAAGGTGTTGTTTTGATGTCCAATGGGTGTGAGAAAGGCGCACGACGCGCCCACGGCGACGGCCATGAGAAAGGGGTCCATATTGACTCCAAGCTGTCCGGCGATGCTGACGGCGACCGGCGCCATCACCACAGCGGTTGCGGCGTTGTTCATCACGTCCGACAGGGTCATGGTAACGATCAATACCAGGGCCAGAATGAAGGTGGGAGGCCAACTCGTCCCCAGGGCTAAGATAGACTCGGCTATCAGTTGCGTTCCTCCTGTAGATTCCATAGCCCCACCGAGTGGAATCATCGCCCCCAATAAAACCACGACGGGCCAGTCGATTTCTTTGTAAACATCGCGAACCGAAACGATATTCAAAATTACCATGGTGATCGCGGACGCCGAAAGGGTGATATGAAGAGGGGCTAAATCCAGGGTCGCGGCAATGATTGCCAGCGCATAAATGCCCACCGCGAGGCCGGCTTTTGTTTCGCCACCCAATTTCAATCTGCGCTTGGCTAGTGGGAGACAGCCCAATGACGACACCAACTCGGCAAGGCTTTCGATATCTCCTTGAAGTAGAAGGACGTCGCCACCGCGAAACTGCACCTGCGGAAGACGTTTGCGGATCGGTGTCCCCTGGCGCGATACTCCGAGCAGATGGACGCCATAACGGACCTTGAGTCGAAGTGAGGAAAACGTTTTCCCTTCCATTCGTGAAATTGGCTGTACCACGGCTTCCATTATTGTGGTGTCTTTTGAGCGTATAAGAGGCGGGTGTTCCTTGTCTCCCGGCACCAATTCAAATTTGTTCTGGGTCACGAATTTATCCAGGTCCTTGGGTCCGGCTTTAACGATCAGGACATCTCCGCTGTTGATTTCCTGATAACGAAGTGACTGCAGAATGCGGCGCTTATTTCGTACCATCCCCACGATCTCGACATCCAGCGATTCCGCTTTCAGGTCAAGTTCTTTCAGTGGCATGTTGATCAACTCAGAGTCTTTGGGCACACGGACTTCGGAAATATAATCGTCGATGGCGATCAACTCTTCATTAGTGACTTGTGCGCGCCTTTTTTGGGGAATCATCCTCCAGCCGACCAATGCGATGAAGGCCACACCCACTATCGCCAGCACGCCACCAACGGGAGCGAAGTCAAACATGGTGAAAGGCTCTCCCGTCACACCCGTTCGAAAATTGGCAATGATGACGTTGGGAGGGGTTCCAATGAGAGTCACAAGCCCGCCCAGGATGGACGCAAAGGACATGGGCATCAGAATAGTTGCGGGAGATCGCTTGGCTTTCCCGGAAGATTCAATTCCCACCGGCATCAATAGAGCCAATGCGCCGACATTGTTCATTATCGTGGAAAATAGCGCTGAAACTCCGGAAAGCATCGCCACATGTAAAGAAACACGCTTAATGGAGAACATCAACATATTTACGATCATATCTACAGCGCCGGAATTCGCAAGGCCTCGGCTGAGGACAAATATCATCGCGACGGTGATCGTTGCGGGATTGGAAAAACCGGAAAAGGCATCTGGAGCGGGAACCAAACCAAAAAAAACGCTCAGTATGAGCCCCATTAAAGCCACTACATCATAACGAATTTTTCCCCATACGAACAGAGTGAGCACACCGGCAAGGATTGAGAAAATGGCGATCTGTTCAGGGTTCATGGATGGCCATTCAGCACGAGTGATATAACTTCCACAGTCAGGCTTTCTTTATTGATGTGATTCCCAATATTCATCGGAGATGGGAAAAATTAACAAACGGGTTTCTTTGTTCCAATGAGGCAGGAATTAAACCCGGAACATGATACCAACTTTTGGGTAGCAGATTCCAGATTTATAAATCCTGTTCAGTGAAAACTCTGCGGTTTCAAAGATGAACTGCGTATGAGAGGTGGGGGTTGTTACGGCACAGGTGAGAGAATCACTATACGGCTTGCAGGTTTGCCGACATGCCTTGATCTGAACGAACAAACACACCGCTTGCGCTAGACTGTTCTATTCGCACAGTATTTCACAGTTCAACGCAGAACCATTTATTCGGCAATAAGAAAACTCACTCTACGGTTTTGATACCAACATTTTTCATTGTTTCCAACGCAGAATGGTTTTTCCTCCCCATAGCTCACGGTATGAATCCTGTTTTCATCGACTCCAAGAGAAACCAGATATAACTTAACCGAGTGAGCGCGCTGTTCGCCGAGGCTGATGTTGTAACTGTTGCTCCCCCGCTCATCGCAATGCCCCTGGAGTACTATCTTGGAAAACGGATGAGACTTCAGGTAGGCCACATTTTCCTGTAGGGCTGTAAGTAACTGGTCATCCAGGTCGTACATATCGAATGCAAAAAACATGTCCAGCAATTGGTCGGAGGAACGGTAAGGCAACTGTCGCCGGGCTTCTTCCTCTGGAGGTAAGAGAGCGACACTATTCTCTCCCTTTTCGAGTAGGAATGGTTCAGGAAGATCAGTGCTTATATCCGAATCACCCACTTCACCAGGGTGATCACTCCCCGTCGCGCTTCCATCTTCTGGTTTGATGAACGCACCAAATTCATCCACATTATCTTCCAGGAAAAATTCAGGATCGGGCTCAACGTATTCAGGTTTGGTTTCAGTGGGTTTTTTAGAGACAGTGGATTCTGTGGAAACAGTGGGTGGAAGACTTTTGGAACACCCGTAAGCAAAAAATATAAAGAGTACCGGCGTTATCAGCAAAAGTGGATTCGATATTTTCATATTAAACTTTCTGCGCAGGGTTTTTATTTTCTTTATTCTCGCCTGATTAACCCTTTTAAGTGAGGGCAACGATCACAGAAATTTGTGATACAGGCTTTCACACAAAAAGTGGGTATAACGTCACATTTAATTTGAGAAAAGGTTGCAGTCAGTTGGGGATGGAAAGCGCGGGACAAAATTGGCGAGGCAAAGGAATTGCTTCGGAATGATTTTAGCGAATAAAATTCCCGGATTATTTGCAAACTTTTCCCAAATTAAATACGGTGTTATTTTTTTCGCGCAAACTTATTTATTCAGACAAGTGTCTTTACCCTTCTTGCTTTTGTAGTCCCAACCCGCGGGGCAAGTGGGTGTTTGATGATCTGTTTTGCTCTTGGTGCATGAATCCGCTCCCGGGTTTATATTATGAGTGTACCCAGACGGACATTTAACTCCTTTGGGGTTATTCCCTTTTTTCGATCGGCATTCGTCCTTGCCTGGCTGGGCGTGCGGGCCCGTCCAGTTTTTCGCCTTGTTAGTCGCCCCCAGCTTGCATTTCAGCGAAGCGGTTTGGGTCGTGGTTCTGTTGCACCGATCTTTTTTGAGAGGCTTACGGTTCTGATAAGTCCAGCCGGAAGGGCAGGTAGGGGACACAGTACTGACACATTTATTTTTACCAATGCCGAGTGGGCCGCGCTTGCAAATCGCGTTGAGGCCGCAATCGTTGTCCTTTTGACAAACGCACTTTCCACGAGTCAACCCCTCTATTCCGGCGCATTTTCCAGCGGCACACTGGTCATTGGAGGCACATGAGCCGCCCATTTGAGCCGAGTTAGGGGTGTAGCATTTTTTTAGAGCGTATTTTTCACCCAAGTTACAAAGTCCGTAACTGGGAAAGGGGCGCTTTCCTTTAAGGCAGGTGTGTGTGGACGGATTATATTCTTTGCGACATTTACTGCTCCATTCGTTTCCTTTATTTACAACTTTGTTATTACTACAGTCTTTGGTTGCAAGGTCAAAGATTCGGCTACGGTCACAACACCCCTGGGTTTTCGTGTTAAATGTATTTCTTCCGCAGACCCGTTCATTTAAACTATGAACTTTCCCGTTACTACAGGCTTTCCGTATTGGGTTGTAAACCGTTCCCTGGGTAGAGTTGCCACAACATTTTTGATTTTCCCTCACTTCATATAGACCGCCTCCACACTTGAACTTTTCATCTTTATTGTATATTTCATGGTCGAAACAAAAATGTGAAGAATCATCATAACAGTCCCCTCCACAGGACTGTGATCTTGCTCCGGTACAGGTCGTCGAATTGCTTATGGGACACAAAGACATGTCATTCGTACATGCCTTGCTAAATGGACAAATGAATTGATAACCACGACGTGAACAGGAAGTGGATACATCGCAGATATTATCCGGCCGGTCGACGATTGTTCTCAATCCGCATTGTATAAGGTCGGTACCCAGAGGAGTAGACTGTGTCTGCCGTTTTGGACTTACAAGAGGGGTGACGAAATTATCGCCCGGAATCACTGCCCCTGCTCCACAATCCTGAACGCCTGGGTCATAACAACAATTACTATTAGCCTGCGTGCTTGCTAACGGACCATTAGTAGGAAATTCCCAGGTAGATTGATAGAAACACTTACCCGCGCTTTCTCCACACACTGCTGTTTTCCCATTCGTATTGGCGCTACACACATTTGCGGATGCATCAATCGTCGATGTTAAAAGCGCTAAAACTGATAGAAACACCACTAAAAGTCTTTTCATGCCCGCATTTCCTTCGCAAACTTAAAGGTTAATTTTCAAAATCCAATACGAAATCGCTAAAGTGGTCTCATATTACCCGGGAAAAAATAGGCAAACTTACCGCTGATGTTAGATAAAGCGAGGCCGAAGATGACCGCCAGTATTTCAAACACTGACGGCCATTTGTAGGTGTAGAGTGTGGGGTGATTTTTTATTGGCCCCCTGCGCCTTCCTCTTCCTTGTTAATGCAGGCGATGACTGCCGCGCAACTGATTGCCCCTAAACCACCTGCGGTGATCGTAGCAGTACGCGCCGCCTTGCATTCGGGGGTAAGGAAGGTAATGCGACAATCCTTGGTGCACACCCGTTTTTCGCTTTTACATTCTTGCTTGGTTTCTTTCTTGTCATCTTTACAGTCACGTTTGCATTCTCTAAACTTCTTACCGCTTCCAAATCGATCTTTACATTGCTGCTTGCATTGTTTTTTTGTGCTCCGCGCTTCTTGCTTGCACTCCTTTTTAACTATTCGGCAGTCTTTTTTGCAGATGCGTACAGCTTTGCAAGCCACCCACTGGGCAGCAAGGACGGGGACCATTGCGGACGCAGCAGCCTTGCAAGATTTCAAAGCTGTTTTGCAAGCGTTCTCTTCCAGTTTGGACTGCTCCTTTTCTTGTGAAAAAGCTTGAGTAGAAGAGAACAGGGTGAAACAAAGCCCCAAAATAATAGCAATCGTTTTGACGTAGTTGGTCATGGTAAATCCTCGCTCACGGGGGTTGTAGTGAAATGAATAATGAATGGGGTTATTTTTGGGGAAGAATAGCATACCATTTATAAACTACCTATTACCTTAGATAGGTATTTAATAGATAATATAGAAAAATGCGGGGTTATCGGGGGCAAATTTGTTTGCAGGCTCAAACGTTGCCCAAAAAAGAAAAGGACTTACGGCTTAAACCGTAAGTCCTTTATATATATGATGGGCCCAGCAGGATTCGAACCTACGACCTACCGGTTATGAGCCGGGGGCTCTACCAACTGAGCTATAGGCCCGGAAAGTTTACCCTTCGATGAAGCTCCGGAGTTTTTTGCTCCTACTCGGGTGTCGCAATTTTCTGAGGGCTTTGGCTTCGATCTGCCGGATGCGTTCACGGGTGACGGAAAAATCCTGCCCGACTTCTTCAAGCGTGTGTTCCGAGTCCAGCCCAATTCCGAAGCGTTTTCTTAAGACCTTTTCTTCCCGTGAGGCAAGGGTGGACAAGACTTTCAGGGTCTGGTCCTTGAGGTCTTTTTTGACCACGGAATCGATCGGGGAAATCACCTTTTTGTCTTCGATAAAATCACCCAGATGGCTGTTTTCCTCTTCGCCGATGGGCGTTTCCAGGGAGATGGGTTCCTTGGCGATTTTAAGGACTTTGCGGACTTTGTCCACGGGAAGACTCATTTTATCGGCGATTTCTTCCGGGCTGGGTTCCCGGCCAAGCTCTTGCACCAGATGGCGGGAAACCCGGATCAGCTTATTGATGGTTTCGATCATATGCACCGGGATACGGATTGTGCGGGCCTGGTCTGCAATGGCGCGGGTGATGGCCTGGCGAATCCACCAGGTGGCGTAGGTGCTGAATTTGTAACCGCGTTGGTATTCGAATTTATCGACGGCTTTCATCAGGCCAATGTTGCCTTCTTGAATCAGGTCGAGAAATTGTAGTCCCCGGTTGGTGTATTTTTTTGCGATGCTGACCACCAGGCGCAGGTTGGCTTCCGCAAGTTCGCGTTTGGCGGTCTTGTCTTTTACACGGCCGCGGGCGATGGAGCGAACAGCCATCAATAAGTCGTCTTTCGGAGTATTGATTTCTTTTTCGATCTTTTTAATTTTTCTCCGCCCACTCTGCACCATTTTCATGTGGGTGTCATATTGGAGGCGAGTGAGAACTTTTTTTGTTGGAAGCTTCACGCTCTTTTGCTTGGCCCAGTTTTTAGCCAATTTTTTGATTTCCGCCAACGAGGCGCCGAGTTGTTTTTCCAGGACCCTTTCTTCTCTGCCGGCAGAGCGAATCTCGGCTGCGACCGCATAGATCTTTTCAATGATCCCGTCCATCACATTTAGGCTCAGGTTGATGTCCGAGACCACCAGATCCATTACTTTTTGTTGGGCCAGAATATCCTTGTCCAGTTTATCTTTCATTTTTTCAGAGATTTTTGCGCCAGCTCTTTTGGTTTGGATGCGCTGGAGTTTTGGTTCCTGGAGTTTAAGGGTTTTTATTTTCTTGAGGAATTTTTTTGTTTCTTTTTTCTCAAACTCCTCATTTTTTTCTTCCGGTTCTCCGACCAGGGTGATATCAAAAATTCTGAGTGCGCCTGATTTTACCAATTCTCCCAGTTTGATAATTTCTTCTACGGTAACCGAACAGTTGGCTACGGCGGAAATGACTTCCAACTGTCCCGCTTCGATTCTTTTAGCGATTTCCACTTCGCCTTTGCGGGTCAGGAGGGAAATGGTGCCCATTTCACGCAGATACATGCGCACAGGATCATCGATGGATACGGAGTCTGCCTTGGAAGCGGGTGCTCCATCATCGGGACCCTCGGCCTGTTTTTGGCCTTCTTTTTCTGCGATCAGTTTTTCTCCCTTCACTCTCGTGTCTACAATGTCGATCTCATTTTCACCAAATAGATGCATGAGGTCGTCGATTTGTTCGGGAGTGACAAGGTCTTGAGGAAGTACATCGTTCACTTCTTCGTAAGTGAGATATCCTTTTTCCTTGCCTTGAGAAATCAACTGGTTGATTTCGGTAACATTGGTGAGTTTATGGATGTTGCCCATCGATGCGGTTTCTCCTAAATAAGCTTGATGATTAAATGAATTCTATAAAGGTGATTTTAATATTAATATTTTCATGTCCCGTGTTTACCACGGCTTTTAAATGATAATCATAGTCGGATACTCTGTCCTCTTGCAGCGGGGTTGTTTGTTATCCGGGGATCAACGAGAGCTGAATATTTTTCAGCTGAGTGTGGATTTCCCGGGATTCGGCTATTTTGCCGGCTTTGTCCGCCTGGTTGCGCATGCGTTTTAATTCTGCGATTTTTTGTTCAATGTGGTTTCTCTTTAATTCGAAAATGCAGTCTTCCGCTCCCTGTAGGGGATTGTCAAAGGCGATGGGGGCCAGCCCGATTTTGCTCAGCAACGCTCTAATTTCCGGGCTCTCCGCCTGGTCCAGCAAACGGTGCACCTCGACGGTTTGTTCGGTATCGAGGCAACGGTATACCAACTCTCCAATTTGTCTTAAATCCGGGTTGCTAAATTCCTCGGTGGACACTCGGGTGCGAATTTCTTTCGCCACCTGTTGACCGGACAACAGCAGGTGGATCAAATACAGTTCAGGGTTGGGTTTTTCTATTGGTCTGGTTTCCTGAACTCTCACCTGAGATTGATTCTGGGTCAAAGATTTTTTCAGTTCCTTCAATAGGGAGTTGTCATCCACGCCCACTTTTTCCGACAGGTACTTGACCCATTCGCTTCGTTCCAGATTGTTTTTGACTTTTGCGAGCAGGGGAAGAACCTCATTGACCACATCCATACGGCCCGATGGTGATTTAAGGTTTCCACTGGCTGAGGCTTCATCAATATAGGACTCAATAAATGGCCTGGCGTTCTCAATAAATCGCAAAAAAACTTCAGGGCCAAATTCCTGAATATAGGAATCCGGGTCGTGTCCTTTTGGTAAATGGCCGATTCTGACGTTCAACTCCTTTTCTGCGAGAACCTGATAGCCTCTTTGGGCCGCAAGTTTTCCGGCAGAGTCTGAATCGAAGACCAAAACCACGTTTTTAACATGGTTTTTGAGCAGTCCGGCCTGTTCAACGGTCAGGGCGGTTCCGCAGGTCGCCACTACATTACAGATGCCTTTATCGTGAGCGCGAATCTGGTCGAAATATCCTTCCACCAGAATCGCCTGGTCCTCTTTGCGCATGGGCTGTTTGGCAAGATGCATTCCAAAAAGAACCCGGCCTTTTTTATACAACGGTGTTTCCGGCGAATTTAAATACTTGGGTTCGCCGTCTCCGACGATTCGGGCGCCGAAACCAATGACATTCCCGTAAAGGTCTTTCAATGGGATCATGAGGCGCGCGCGAAACCGGTCATAATAATTTTTGCTCGACCCGCCGTCTTTTTGTTTTATCAACCCGGCATTTTCCAGGTCCGGGTGCGAGGTTTTAGACCCCAGAGCGGTCATCAGGTCCTGCCAGTTTGGGGTGCTCCATCCCAACTGGTATTTGGTCAAAATGTCTCCCGTAAAATGGCGGGATTCGAGGTACACTCTGGCTCTTTTCCCTTTTTGAGGATGATTCAGTGTAGCGCTAAAATATTCCGTCGCCAGGCGATTGGATTTTAATATTGTTTCCCGTTCTTTTTCTTGTCTGCTCTCGGCTGAACTCCGCTTGGGGGAGGGCAGGGAGATATTAGCCTTGGACGCAAGTAATTTAACCGCCTCCACAAAGGGCAGGCTTTGGGTTTCCATTAAAAACTTAAAGACATTGCCTCCGACTGCGCAACCAAAACAATGGTAAATCTGTTTGTCGGGGCTGACGGTGAAAGACGGGGTTTTTTCCGCATGAAACGGACAAAGGCCTTTGTAATATTTCCCGGCTTTTTTTAAAACCACCGCTTCGGAAACGATTTCGACGATGTCGGACCGTGATCGGATTTCTTCGATAATATTTTCTGGAATAAAGTGTTTCAATGTATTTTATTAAAAAGCAATGGGTATACATACAAGGGAATCGAGTCATTGATCCGCTTGGATGCTGTTAGAAAACTTAAAGTTACAATATAGGTCGGGTGAAGAAAATGATCCTTTAAAATCTTATAATAAGGATTAAAATTTAAACGCTTGCATTGAGTATGGAAGGAGGAATTTCCCCCTCGCGAGAGCGAGCATCAACTCTTCAAAAATTCACCCACCAGGTTTTTGACCAATTTGTTGTCCGCACGGCCTTTGAACTCAGGCACCAATATTTTCATGACCCGGCCAAGATCTCCCTGACCCTGGGCTCCCAGTTCCTCGATGACCTCTTGAACCCGAGTCCGTAAATCCGCCTCCGACACCTGTTCCGGCAGATAGTTTTTCAGGATATCGATTTCAATTTGCTCCTTTTCGCTCAGGTCCTTTCGATTTCCCTTGTTGAACAGTTCGATCGATTCCTTGCCTTTTTTAATCAGGGTGGAAACAATGCTGATGATGGCATCGTCCTCAAGCTCTTTTTTGAGGTTGATTTCCTGGTTTTTAATTTCAGATTTCAGCCGGCGGATAATATTCAGGCGATTTGCATCTTTGGCCTTCATGGCTCCTTTCAGGTCTGAAAGGAGTATTTCCTTTAAACTCATAGGTTTATTTCAAAATAAAGTGTGAAATATAGGGACCGGCCCCAATTTTGTCAATACCCTGGGAAGCATTTGTTCTAAAGTTTCCGCACGAACCCATAAATGGGCCTTATAATGTTTGAAATCAAGCAATTTTCAGGGTTTTCAGGTGTAAAGACAGGTCAAGTTGGAACCGCTTTTCAGTGTACTCTTCATAATATTATACTTTGGTGAGCTTTTGTGTTTGTTTTTGATGTTTCTCATTATTTTTTCAGGTTTTTAAGAGAAGTCGGGGGATGAACGAAATATCAGCCCTGATTTGAAGGTTTTTGGCTAATAAATGAGGAATTCTTGCCGGATTTTCTTGAATTCCTTCAGTTCCCCATTCCAGGAGTCTTCTATCGTTTCAAGGGAGGCATTGTTTGTAATAAAATTTTCCCTGAAATCTGAATTTCCGTACAGGATGTCGATGGCAAGACGATCATTGACAAATTCGTAGGCTTCCGTCCTCCAGGCGAATTGCCTGGGATAAAGCTGATGGATGGCACGGATGACAGCGATTCCGGTGAGCAGAGGTTTGAACCGGTCACGGTCGGTGACATGGAGTTGAACCCCGCCACAACTCTCGCGGTGACATTTTTGAAACATGGGTTTGAAATATTGCGGGCGGAAAATGACTCCCGGCAGTTTCTCATTTTTTAATTGGTCCGCCAGCGCGTGGGCTTTGATAAAAGGCGCTCCGACCAGCTCAAAGGGTAATGTGGTCCCGCGTCCTTCTGATAGTTTCGTGCCCTCGATGAGGCACATGCCGGGATACACCGTGGCCGTTTCCAAAGTGGGCATGTTCGGGGAAGGTGGAACCCAGCAGACTCCTGTCTGGTCATGCCACATGGAGCGTTCCCAGCCCCGCATGGGGATCACGGTTAAATCGCAGGCGATCCCAAAGGTGGTGTTGAACATTTTCGCAAGCTCGCCCACAGTCATGCCGTGTCGGTTGGCTATTGGATATTGACCGACAAAGGATCGCCAGTTTTCTCCCACCAGATTTCCTTCCACGGTGATTCCGTTGATGGGGTTCGGGCGGTCACAAACGATCATCCGCACTCCGGCTTCCCGGCACACTTCCATGCAATTGGCCAAAGTGTAGATGAAGGTGTAATAACGGGAACCGATATCCTGGATGTCAAACACCAGATTGTCTATCTCGGCTAGATGCTGCAGGTTTGGGGATAGCGACTTGGCCTCGTCTCCATAAAGGCTCAACACATTGCGACCCGAACAGGGATCATGGCTCTCGTGCACCATCACCATGTCCTGGTCGATTCCGTAAAGCCCGTGTTCCGGGGCACAGATTTTTTTCAATTTGAACCAGGGATGGTTCTCGAAATGCATTATGGAGGGCTGGTGGTCGCCTGCAACACTGGTCTGATTGACAATCAGTCCGATAGATTGTCCGTGCAGATAGCGTTCGGGATCAGCGAGAAGAATATCGAGTCCGGTAATCACGTGGTTCACAGGTTGGCCGTTTTATAATGGTTGCCTGGAAAATTTTCCAGTATTGAGGGTGTTTCAGGACATATGGATCAGGTTGGGCTTTAAGCGAACTTTGAGGTCAATTAAATTTGTAGCCCTTGGGAACAACAATAATGTTGGATTCTTCATCGACGGAGAATCGTTTTTTATCATCTTCCAGATTGTACCCAATGCTGACACCTTCTGGAATGTCCACGTCTTTATCGATAATGGCCATGTTGATTTTGCAATTTTTGCCTACCTTGACCCGATCCATAATCAATGAATTGATAATCGCCGCGCCGCTGTCGATGAGAACGTCACGACCGATAACCGAATCCTGCACAATGCCTCCGCTGATGATGCTTCCTTCCGCAACGATACTGTTGACAGCCTGCCCGCGTCGGCCATCCTCATTAAAAACGAATTTTGCCGGTGGGCCTTCATACAGGGTGGTCTTGATCGGCCACTTGCCATTATAAAGATTGAACATGGGTTTGACGTTTCTCAAGTCCATGTTGGCTTCCCAAAAGGCTTTGATGGTTCCCACGTCTCTCCAGGCGCCTACCTCCTGGCTGGAACTTCCTGGAATGAGGTTACTCCGAAAGTCGTAGGCGAACACCCGTTCTTCAGGGTAGACCCTGGGCAGGATGTCCTTACCAAAGTCATGGGAAGAATTTTCATCGGCGGCGTCTTCATACAGGGCATCCAGCATAAAATCTGTGTTGAAGATATAGTTTCCCATGGAGGCATAAGCTTCCTCGGTCCGTCCTGGGATGGGTTTGGGCTGTGCGGGTTTTTCCTGAAACCCAATAATACGCTGGTCGGTGTCGACCTGAATGACCCCGAAATCCTTGGCTTCATCAACACTGACAGGAAGGGCAGATACTGTCATGCTGGCATTATTTTTAACATGGAAATCGACCATTTGACGAATGTCCATGCGGTAAATACGGTCCGCCCCGAATACGGCGACCAGGTCGTAACC
>VAPK010629133.1_pt1 | contig 13411 bp, 12 predicted proteins | sample 3395031 | NCBI WGS metagenome assembly VAPK01 (sample SAMN08290443, study PRJNA428436) | hydrothermal vent metagenome | isolation source: Deep-sea hydrothermal vent chimney 1 | place: Pacific Ocean: Juan De Fuca Ridge | reverse complement strand
TATTGCTAAAAAATATGAAATTCCTGTTATTGAGGATGCTGCTGAAGCATTAGGAAGCGAATACAAAAATGAAAAATGTGGCATTTTTGGTGATATTGGTATATTATCCTTTAACGGAAATAAAATAATTACAACCTCAGCAGGTGGTGCATTAATTTGTAAATCAAAAGAGATAAAGAATACCATCATTCATTTGGCAACTCAAGCCAAAGATGATGCTCCACATTATCAACACACAAAAATTGGTTATAATTATAGAATGTCAAACATTTTATCAAGTATCGGACTTGCTCAAATGAAAGCGATTAAGAATAGAATAACTTCAAGGCGAGATAATTATAATTTTTACACTAAAAATTTAAAAATTAATTCAACGATTACTTTCTTAAAAGAACCTGAAAATTTTCTCTCCAACAGATGGATGACTACTCTCTTAACTAAGTCCTATGAAGATAGAGAAAGATTAAGATTGCTTTTAGAAAAAAACAATATTGAGTCAAAACCGCTATGGAAACCATTACATTTACAACCTGTTTTTTTAGAATTTCCGTCATATGTTAATGAGGTTTCTGAAAATTTATTTAACAAAGGACTCTGTTTACCTAGTGGATCAAACTTATCAAATAATGATTTAGAAAGAATAACAACACTAATAAACAAACATTATGAAGTTTAAAATGAAAAACAATTAACAATTCAATAAAATAATTTTTTAAAACATAAATAACTCTTATTTTCGCAAAAAAAACAAAATGAAAACAAAATTCTCCAACCTTAAAAGAAGTTTAGTAATTATTAGTGCTGCACTGTTCATGTTATCATGTGGTAGTAAACAAGATATTGTTTACTTTCAAGACGCTGATTTAGCTTCAATGAGTAGACCCATCAAAAATTACAGTCCAGTTATTAAACCAGACGATGCTTTGACCATTACTGTTTCAGCTCTTGATGTAGTTTCTGTTAGACCTTTCAATTTAATTGCTGTAGCATATGCTGAAAATGACGGTGAAATAGGGCGAACAGCTATGCAAAGTTATTTAGTTGATGCCAATGGTAATATTGACTTTCCTGTTTTAGGCACCTTAAAATTAGCTGGTTTGAACAGAGTTCAAGCTACAAATTTGATAAAAGATATGTTGAAAGAATACATTAATGATCCAATTGTTAACTTAAGAAATATAAATTTTAAAATAACAGTTTTAGGTGAGGTAAAAAACCCAGGAACATTCACTGTACCTAACGATAGGATTACTATCTTAGAAGCTTTAGGCTTGGCTGGAGACTTAACCATATATGCTGAAAGACATAACATAATGGTTGTAAGAGAAGAAAATGGTAAAAAAACCTATAATCGAATTAATTTAACTTCAGAAGAAATCTTTAATTCACCAATGTACTACCTGACTCAAAATGACGTTATATATGTTCAACCAAATAACTCAAGAATAAAAGGATCAACAGTAGGTTCTAGTACAAATGTAGTTTTGGGCGTGGTTTCTGCTCTTTTAACAACTGCAGCAATAGTCGTTAGTTTAGTTGCACTAAATAAATAAGTTAAATATTTTTTAATGGAATTTGAAAACACTAATAATACTCCAGAAGATAATAGTTCTATAACTGGCTTACATTTAAGAGAACAAATTGAAAAATATTCGAGGTATTGGAAATGGTTTTTATTAGCTATATCCCTCACTTTTTTATACACAACTTTCAACCTAAACTTTCAACGATATAATTACGAAGCACAAAGTACCATAAAAATTAAAAACGAAAAAAACGGAGATAAATCTGCGATGTCTGCTTTTCAAGATATGGGTATTATGAGTGGTGGTGGTAAGAATAATATAGATGATGAAATAGAAGTTTTGCAATCTAAATCTTTAGTTGCTGAAGCCATACAGTCACTTAAATTAAATGTTGAGTTTTTTACCAAGAAAAATTCTCTTAGTGCATTTCTTGATGACAACCTTGGATTTACAACTAATTTTTATGAGACTGAAAATTATGAAAATCCTCCATTAAAACTCAATTTTTTTATTAGTGATTCTGCTTTATATAAGGTCGATTCTGAATTTATTATAACTATTAATTCTCCTACTAAATATACCTTTAGCAACCCAGACAAATCTGTAGTTAAAACTCAATCTTTTGGAGAAAAAATCACTACAAATTTTGGTGATATTATTATATTACCAAATCTAGATTTACAAAAAAACAACTTGATTGGAGAAGATATTTTAGTACGTATCACATCTGTAAGAAATTTAGCAAAAGCATATGTTCTAGGGTTAGTTATTGAACCTATTGCAGAATTTTCTAATGTAATAAAGTTAGCAGCATCTGATAGTCATAGAAAAAGAGCAGAAGATTTTTTAGATGAATTAGTAGCAAAATATAACAATCGTTCAATAGTTTTGAAAAAGGAATTAACAAAAAGCACCTCTGACTTTGTTACAGAAAGATTAAGAATTATTTCTGAAGAATTGTATGATGTTGATCAAGCTGCTGAAATTGTAAAATCACGCTATGGAGCTTCTGATGCAGTTTCAAGTGCTGGAATAAATTTACAAGCTGGACGGCAAATAGAGCAAAATGTTGTTGCAGCAGGCACACAACTAGAGCAAACTTCTGCAATAAAAGGATTTGTTGCTAATAAAGGTAAAAACGAAACTATACCAAATGTAGGTATCGTAGATCCTACAGTAGCTCATAATGTTGAAAAGTACAATGAATTGATATTAACTAAAAATAAGTACCTAAAAAATTCAACTGAAAAAAATCCTATTGTAGTTAATTTGACTGACCAGATTAAATCTCTTGAAAATGACATTAACCAAGGCTTAAATAATGTTGAGTCTTCTCAAAAAATAACTTTTGACAATTTAAATAAACAGTTAGGTCTTACCCAATCTAGAATATATGGAGCTCCTAAACAAGAAAGAGCAATTAGAGATGTTACTCGTAAACAACAAACCAAAGAGGCCTTGTATTTATACTTATTACAAAAAAGAGAAGAAACAGCAATTACTTTGGGTGTTGCTGAAGCTAAAGCAAGAGTAATTGATAAAGCTGAAACTAAAAAAAACCCTACTTCTCCAAAAAAGAAAATGAGTTATTTAGGGGCTTTAATAGCTGGTTTATTTATTCCTTTTATCATATTGTATTTAAATGAAATTCTAGATTCTAAAATACACAATAGAGAAGATGTAGAGAGAGTTTTAAATATCCCAGTTATTGGAGATATTCCTAAATTAGAAGCAAAATCTAATAGATACCTTATCAAAAAAGAAGACCATACTGGTATAGCAGAGTCCTTTAGGATTTTACGTACCAATTTAAATTTTATTTTGCCTAAAACTGATTCTGAAGATGGTAAGGTTATTTTTGTCACCTCTACTATTGCCCATGAAGGTAAATCATTAGTTGCAACAAATTTAGCAACAGTACTGTCGCATGCTGAAAAAAAGACTATTATATTAGGTTTAGATATTAGAGCACCTAAAATAGAACCTTATTTAGGAGTAAGAGGCAAGCAAGGAGTTACAAATTATATTGTCAATTCTGATATTAAACCTAAAGATCTTGTAATTCAAGCTCCAAAAAATGATTATTTAGATATTATCTCTTCTGGAGATTTAGCACCAAACCCAGCTGAGCTATTAATGAATGATAGAATAAAAGAATTATTTGGTTTCGCTAGAAAAAATTACGATTATGTAATTGTTGACACTGCTGCATTTAGCATGGTTACAGATACGCTATTATTAAGTCAACATGCAGATGCCTTTATTTATGTGATAAGAGCAAATTTTTTAGATAAACGTATGCTAAAATATATAAAATTTCTTTATAACGAAAAAAGAATACCAAACATGGCTTTGTTGCTTAATGGTGTTGATCAGAAAAAAACTTACGGTTATGGTTATGGCTACGGTTATGGTACTGAGTTTGAAAAAGCACAAAAGCCTTGGTGGAGAAGGTTGTTTTAATTGCTAACATAATTAGTAATATGAACTAAAAAAACATCTAAAGTTATATAACTTTAGATGTTTTTTTATTAATTCTAAAACAAGATCTAAACTTTTAAAGTTTTATCATAAGGTATCGCATCTAAAAAATGTTGAATAACTCCCATTCTTGTAGATGTTTTTCTGTTGGCTTTAATTACCTTAAAAGGGATAGCTCTTTCTTTTTTGGTGTTTTCAAACATTAACTTTTTATATTTAGTGTAGACATCCCACAATTCTTGAGCTTTTTCGTCTACAGGTGTCATCTTCCATTGTTTTAACGGATCCTTTTTTATTTCAGTAAAACGTTTGCTTTGCTCTGTCTTTGAAATAGACATGTATATTTTAACTAATCTAATACCAGATTCTGTTATCATACGCTCAAAATCATTGACTTGATTCATAAACACTTCATACTCTTTATCAGTACAAAATCCGTTTACTGGTTCAACTACGGCTCTATTGTACCAACTTCTATCAAAAAAAACAATCTCGCCAGCATTTGGAAATTGATTGATATAACGTTGAAAATACCACTGTGATTTTTCTTCATCATTTGGTTTTGGTAAAGCAACAATTCTATAATTACGTTGATTGATTCTCTCTGTTATTCTACGAATAGCACCTCCCTTACCTGCAGCATCCCTTCCTTCAAAAATTACAATAATTCGTTCATTCTCTTGCATAGCCCATGTCTGCAATCTTACCAATTCAACTTGTAACTTCTCTAATTTTTTTACATAATCTAAATAACGTAAGGCTTTTGAAGGAGAAAAAACTTCTTGACCCAATAAAGCATGTAATCCTTTATTAGAATTTAATTTTTTAATATCTATCTCTGAATAATTAATCTTTTCCATAAATTTAATCTAATTGGTGAGCTGATCTAAAATATCTCATAATAACATTTGGGTCAGGCAACAGTGTTGTCATGGCTTTATCTTTATCTGGATAATCAAACTGAGACAATACATAACGCATCGTCTCTAATCGAGCAACTTTTTTATCATTTGCTTTTACAGTAATCCACGGACAATAAGCTGTATGAGTTTTACTAAACATTTGCTCTTTATAGAAAGTATATTTATCCCATAATTCTTGGCCTTTTTGATCTACAGGACTAAACTTCCATCTTTTTAATGGTGTCTTCAATCTTGCATCAAATCTAGATTTTTGCTCATCTTTAGAAATAGAAAACCAAAATTTAATAATTTTAACTCCGTCTTCATACAACATATGTTCAAATTCTGGTACTTGAACCATAAATCGATTGTATTGCTCATCAGTACAGAAGCCCATAACAGGCTCTACTACAGCTCTATTATACCAACTCCTATCAAAAAATACAATTTCACCTGGGTTTGATAATTCTTTTATATAACGTTGAAAATACCACTGTCCTTTTTCTACTTCAGTAGGTTTTGTCAATGCTACTAAATTTATTGATCTCGGGTTTAAATGTTCAGAAAATCGTCTTATATTACCTCCTTTACCTGCTGCATCTCTTCCTTCAAAAATAATTACAACACGTTTTTTCTCAGCATAAATCCACTTTTGTAATTTTACCAATTCTATTTGGAGCTTTTTAAGCTCATCTTCATACTTTAATTTTTTAAGTACTTTATCAATATTCTTACCTTTTTTCTGAATTACATCTAACAATTCTTCTCTAGAAGTAATCGTTTCAAATTCTTCTTTAGTAATTTTTACATCTAAACTTTCACTCATGTGATAATAATTTAATTTTTTACTATAAACCCTCCTTAAAAGGACTTATAAATTTACAAAATAAAGGCTAAAAAAGATAGGTAAATACTACTTATTTTTTAAAATTTAGTGTGGTAGAACTAATAATAGAAATACAATCTTGTAATTGCTCTTCATTCATTACCAATGGTGGAGCAAAACGAATAATATTACCATGGGTTGGTTTGGCTAATAAACCATTTTCTTTTAAAGCCATACAAATATCCCATGCGGTACTACTGTCTTCGCTATCATCAATTACAATAGCATTTAACAATCCTTTTCCTCTTACCAACTTCACTAAACTAGTTTGTTTGATTAAATCTTGCATACCTTCTCTAAATAGCTTTCCTAATTTCTCTGCATTATCTGCTAAATTCTCTTCTTCTACGACTTCTAATGCAGCAATAGCTACAGCTGATGATAGCGGGTTCCCTCCAAAAGTAGAGCCATGTGTACCTGGTTTTATCACTTCCATAATGGCATCATCTGCCAATACTGCCGAGACTGGTAAAACACCTCCTGAAATTGCTTTTCCGAGGATTAAAACATCTGGTTTAATATCAAAATGATTAACAGCTAACAATTTACCTGTACGTGCAATACCTGTTTGCACTTCATCAGCAACAAACAAAACATTGTGCTCTTTACATAAATTATAAGCATCGACTATATAATTATCGTCTGGCACAAAAACTCCTGCTTCGCCTTGAATAGGCTCAACTAAAAATGCAGCTACATTCTCATCTTTCAATTCTTTACGTAATGCATCTATATCATTATACGGTATCGAAACAATACCAGGTGTAAACGGTCCGAAATTTTCTGTTGCTACAGGATCATTAGATGCAGATATAATGGTTACCGTTCTACCGTGAAAATTATTCTCACAAACAATAATTTTTGCTTGATTTGAAGGGATTCCTTTTTTTTCATATCCCCATTTTCTAACTAACTTAATTGCAGTCTCTACAGCTTCTGCACCAGTATTCATTGGCAGTACTTTGTCAAAACCAAAATACTCAGTTACATATTTTTCATAGACTCCTAACTTATCATTATAAAATGCTCTTGAAGTCAATGTCAAAACATCAGCTTGCTCTTTTAACGCATTAATAATTTTTGGATGACAATGTCCTTGATTCACCGCAGAATATGCCGATAAAAAATCATAATACCTATTCCCTTCAACATCCCAAACATAAACACCCTCTCCTCTATTCAACACTACTGGAAGCGGATGATAATTATGTGCTCCATATTTATCCTCTAATTTTATTGCTTCTTCTGATGATATCTGTTCTTTAATCATTACTCTCTAATTAAACTATTAAAACATTATAAATTCCTTCTTTACCGAAGTATCGGGAGGAGAAAAATCATCCTACTATCAAAATTAAACTGTTTTTGTTTTTCTAAACATAAAGAATACCCCTACCAATGCTAAAGGAATACTTAACAATTGACCTGTATTTAGTTTTATGCTAATATCTATCCATTCTTCAAGACCTCCTTGCCACTCTTTATAAAACTCTACAATGAATCTTACAGACCATATCATTACCATCCAAACTCCAAAAAGATAACCCAATTGTTGCTTTTTATCAGTTTTCCAATAAATATACCATAGCACTAAAAAGGTCATCAAATAACCTACCGCTTCATAAATTTGTGTTGGATATCTATTAGGTACTTCTGCTAAAATTTCTTTAAAACGAGAGCTGTTTGCTATTAAATTATAAGCTTTATTAACTTCTTTTGCTCCTGTGACTCCCATTGCTTTATATTCACTAATATCATTTCTGATAAATTTAAATCCGAAATCACTACCAGTAGCTTTTCCAACAATTTCTGAATTGAATAAATTACCAAAACGCACAAACATTCCTGCAACTGCTGCTGGAATAGCCACTCTATCCAACGTCCATAACAAAGGTTTTTTAACCACTTTCTTACTATAAAACCACAAAGCAGTAATAATTCCAATAAATGCTCCATGGCTAGCCAAACCTCTAAAACCTGTATATTCAAAAGGATCTAGTTTAAAAGGTAAAAAAACTTCTGCCAAGGTATAATCTTCCTCATAAAAAACATAATGACCAATACGTGCACCCAAAAGCATCGCTATTACAGTGTACATAAAAAGTGAGTCTAATTTTTCTATAGAAATATTATCTTTTTTGAAAATCATTTTCATGATATATAATCCTAAAACAAAAGACATTACAAACATTAAACTGTAATATTTAATAGGAAAAGAACCTACAGTAAATAAATCTGGATTAAAATTCCAATCAATTGATAAGAAAAAATGCATACGTATAATTTAGGGTGTAAATATAGTTATTTGTTATTGAAAGATTAAAAATTGAAATAAAGAATTTTCTTAAAAAAAATGAACTACTCATGACAATGGAGCAAAAAAAATGTATCGCGGACAAGCTTAGTTTTCATCCTTTTCTGGAACTGGGTCGTGTCCTTCACCTCCCCAAGGGTGACAACTCCCTATTCTCTTCATTGCTAACCATCCTCCTTTAAAAAGTCCATGTTTTTGTAAAGCTTCTACTGTATAATGCGAACATGTTGGTGTATACCTACAACTAGAAGGTGTATAAGGTGATATTGCCACTTGATAAAAGCGAACGATTAAAATAAATGGATATGTTAGTATTTTTCCCATCTTTAATTCTTCCCAAAGGGAAGAAAAGTAATACTGTAATTATTTATATTTTCATTATATTTTGAGTTTCTTACCTTGAGGAAGACAGAAGATGGGCTTCTAAATTGTAAATGTTGTTCCGTCAGCTCCATCTTTTAGCTGAATTCCTTTTGCTAATAATTCGTCTCTGATTTTATCTGACAATGCCCAATCTTTATTTACTCTTGCTTCATTACGCATGTTGATTAGCATACTTACAACAGCTGACAACTTCTCTGAATTGTCCTTTGAAGTTAAATCTTCCAATCCTAACACATCAAAAACAAAAATATTCATCGTTGCTTTAAGCACTTCTAAATCAGTTGCTTTTAAAGTTTCTTTTTTATCAATCAATAAATTGATAAACTTTACACCTTCAAAAAGTTGTGCGATTAGAATTGGCGTATTAAAATCGTCATTCATAGCATCGTAACAACTCTGTTTCCATGCATTAATATCTAAACTTGATGTTTTACTTGGCTCAATATTATTCAATTGATTTACGGCATTCATCAATCTATTATAGCCTTTTTCAGAAGCCTCTAGAGCATAATTAGACAAATCTAAAATACTTCTATAATGAGCTTGCATTATAAAAAAACGTGTTACACTTGTGCTAAATGCTTTAGATAGAATGTCATTATTTCCTTCATAAATCTCACTAGGTAAAATAGAATTACCTGTTGATTTTGACATCTTTTTCCCGTTAAGGTTTAACATATTGGTGTGCATCCAATAATTTACTGGTGCATTATGATTGCAAGCCTGTGCTTGTGCTATTTCACATTCATGATGTGGGAATTTTAAATCCATTCCTCCTCCATGGATATCAAACTGCTCTCCTAAATACTTTGTACTCATTACGGTACATTCTAAATGCCAACCAGGAAAACCTTCAGACCAAGGTGAGTTCCATCGTTGTATATGTTCTGGTTCAGCTTTTTTCCAAAGTGCAAAATCTTGTGGATTCTTCTTATCAGACTGTCCGTCTAATTCACGTGTATTCTCTATAGCATCTTCGATAATACGTTTGGAAAGTATTCCGTAATTTTCTTTTTCATTGTATTTTAAGACATCGAAATAAACTGAACCGTTTACCTCATAGGCCAATCCGTTATCAATAATTATTTGAATAGCTTCAATCTGCTCAACAATATGACCCGTAGCGGTTGGCTCTATACTTGGTGGTAAAAAATTATATTGCTTTAAAACCTCATGAAAATCAACGGTATAACGCTGAACAACTTCCATAGGTTCTATCTTTTCTAATCTTGCTTTTGTAGATATTTTATCTTCAGAATTATCATCGGTTAAATGACCTGCATCTGTAATATTTCTAACATAACGCACTTTATAGCCTACATGTAAAAAGTAACGATATATCATATCAAAACTCATGAAAGTTCTCACATTACCTAAATGCACATTGCTATAAACCGTTGGACCACAGACATACATACCAATAAACCCTTTTGTTATTGGTTTAAATATTTCTTTTTTACCCGAAAGTGTATTGTATATTTTTAACTCTTGCATTGTGTTTTGTAATAAGAGTTCAAATATAACATTAAGATTTTACATTTGTAAGAGAAAATAAAAAAGCCTCAAGGATGTTAAATTTCTTTGAGGCTTGAATTATATATTTTACTGCACCCTTAATCTCGAAATGCAATAACGTCCTCTCCGAACCCGCCTAAGGCGAGACATGCTCGAAGCAGAGCGTCGAGGAATTCTATTTATTAATTTGTACTAATCTTACTATAATTTACATTCATGTTAAATTCAGTTCCTTTAGGGACATAAATGGTCAGTTTAGTTCTCACGTTGGCTTTATTTCTATTTTTCAAAATATTTCTTACTTTCTTATGTCGTTTTCTAGCTTCTTCTCCCCTTTTTCGTGCCAATTCACCTCGTTTCCTGGCTATTTCACCTCTTTTTCGTGCCAATTCACCACGTTTTCTTGCGATCTCCCCTCTTTTCCTTGCTAATTCAGCTCGCTGCTTTGCTCTTTTAGCAATCATACCTGCTTTTTTTTGTAGCTTACTAAAATTATCTTTATTAGCTTCTTGCCACTCTTGCAAATACTTTTGATCTTTTTTAAGTTTTTCAAAATCAAAATTTTCACTTATGGAGTCCACACTAAAATTATAATTATAGATGCTATTAAAAATACTATCATTAAAAACTTCAGAAAAATTCATTTCAGGAAAAGAAAAATCCATTGAATCTAATACGCCTAAACTCTCTATAGAGAGTTCTGGCATTTCAAAATTAAAGTCCTCAAAATCAAACTCGTGATCAAAATGAGGAGAGTGGCCAGAATGAGATTTAGATTTAATCGTTGCTTTACCATTACTTGCATTTAAGGATACATTCCAAGTATTTAAATATGATTGTGCTTCTCTATTTGAGACTCCTTCTACCTTCATTATAGCATCAATCTTAATTTTATCCTTTTTCCATTCTTTAATCTCTATATCAGCATAATTAGCATATAAAGTCACTTCTCCTCCTTTTTTGAAGGATATCTCACTAGTGTATTCTTTTTGAAAACTCTGAGCTAACAATGTGTTAATCGCAAAAAACACAATGACTACTAATTTATAGGATATTTTGTTCATTTTTATTGTTTTTAATAGTATTTAACTTCTCTTTTAGTTGCAATAATAATTGCAAGCGTAATTGTAAATTATCAATCAATGCATTGATTGATTTTTCACTAATTCTATCGATATCTAATTGTGCACTTTCTTTTTTATATTGAGTAGTCAACTCACCTAACTTCTCAAGGTATTTATCTAACACTGGTTTATTCTCTTCACTTATATCTATTTGAGTAAGCTCAAAAGCTATAGCATTTGTATAATAATTCTCAATTTTTTCTAGTTCTGGAGACAGGCTTCCTAAGGTGACAACTTCTTCTATTTTAACCGAATCAGGTACGTTATTCGTTGGAACAAGGTAATAGCCTAAACTCAATAACAAAACAACAGTTGCAGCAACTTTTAAAAATATAAAACTAGCTTTCGGTTTTTGATGTAATTCTTTTTTTAACCGTTGTTCAAAAGTAATACGATGATTCTTTGGTAATTTTTTCATCATTTTATGATTTTTTAAATTAATTTTCATGATGCCTATGGTTTAATAGTTCTTTTAATCTGCTTTTTCCTCTTGATAATTGTGATCTTGACGCGACTTCTGAAATTTGCAAAATTTGTGCTACTTCTTGATGATCATAGCCTTCTAACAGATAAAGTTTAACTACGTTTTTACATTTTTGCGGCAATTTTTCTATACAGTTGTAAATAATATTCAAATCAATCTTAGAATCAACTTCCCATTCATCATCATCAATCATTGAAATAACGTCATCATTCAATTCAACTACATCTAACTTTTGTTTTTTTAACCAATCTAAACTTTGATTAATTATGATTCTTTTTAACCATGCTCCAAATGAGGCTTTACCATTATAGCTTTCAATCTTTTTAAAGGCTTTTATAAAAGCCTCTTGCATAATGTCTTGTGCAATCACATCATCTTTGATAAAATTACATGCAGTATTATACATTGCATTACAATACAAATCGTACAATTCTAATTGTGCTTTGGCGTCATTGTTCTTACACCTGCTAATTAAATCTGATTGTGAAATCTCACTCATTTATATAAACATTCTAACTTAAATACGACTCAAAACATCAACTGTTGCAATTTCTCTAAAAAAATATCCTAAATTTACAAATCTTATCTTTTTTAAGGCTATGGATTCAAAAAATAAAAACTTACTAAAAAAAGTAAAAGGCATAAAGCAACCTAAAGCTATTCAAAGAATAAAATTGGCTAGAGAGGAACTTCCTACGTCCAAAGTTTTTATTGAGAATATTATTAAAGGTAACATTACTTATCTAAGTAGAGCTATAACTCTCGTAGAAAGCACAAATACTGCACATCAAAAGAAAGCAAGAAAAATTCTTCAAGGATGCCTACCACATGCTAACAAATCTGTTAGAATCGGAATTACTGGAGTTCCTGGCGTTGGAAAAAGTACTTTTATAGAAGCTTTTGGCAAGTATTTGACTCAATTAGGAAAAAAAATTGCTGTATTGGCAATTGACCCAAGCAGTTCAGTAAATAAGGGTAGTATTTTAGGCGACAAGACTCGAATGGAACAGTTGGTAAAAGACAAAAATGCATTTATTCGTCCTTCTCCTGCTAGTGATTCTTTAGGTGGTGTTGCTAGAAAAACACGAGAAACTATTCTATTATGTGAAGCTGCAGGGTTTGACACCATACTTATAGAAACGGTAGGTGTAGGTCAATCAGAAACCACGGTACACTCAATGGTAGACTTTTTTTTATTGTTAAAACTAGCTGGTGCTGGCGATGAACTTCAAGGTATAAAACGCGGAATTATAGAAATGGCAGATGCCATTATTATCAATAAAGCAGATGGTGGAAATTTAAAAAAAGCAGAACTTGCAAAAATAGAATTTAGCAGAGCATTACATCTTTACCCTCCAAAAAATAGTGATTGGATACCTAAAGTTTCTATCTGTAGTGCTATTGAAAATTCAGGAATTGAAAATGTTTGGGAGATTATTTTATCCTATCTAAACCTAACAAAAAAGAATGATTATTTTGATGAGCGTCGTAAACATCAAAATGAATTTTGGGTATTAGAGACTATTGATGAACAATTAAAACGACAGTTTTATGACAATAAGAATGTAAAAAAAGAACTTAAAAAAGTATTGAAGCAAGTTCAAAACAATCAATTGACTCCTTTTGAGGCTGCTAATAAGGTTATTTCAAGAAAACTAAGGTAACACCTTCATTATTCAATAGGTTATTCAACTATCTCCAATTCAAAAATTAAATCAGTATCTGGTGGTATTTGTCCATGTCCATGAGTTCCATAAGCTAAGTGAGAAGGGATAAATAATATTGCTTTATCTCC
>VAPK010300919.1_pt1 | contig 13414 bp, 12 predicted proteins | sample 3395031 | NCBI WGS metagenome assembly VAPK01 (sample SAMN08290443, study PRJNA428436) | hydrothermal vent metagenome | isolation source: Deep-sea hydrothermal vent chimney 1 | place: Pacific Ocean: Juan De Fuca Ridge | reverse complement strand
ATTACTGTACCCATTAAGTCACCGATTTTAAGAGTACGTTTACCACCAACAAGAATTGTTACGCCTTTATCATCACCAGGAGATAAAGCTTTAGTCATAACGTTCAGGCAATGCATACAACGTACACAGTTGCTGTTGTCTACAGTTAACTCATCACTGTCAGAAACAGTCATACAGTTAGTAGGGCAACGAGTAATTACGTTATCGATAAGGTACTGACGACCTTTCGCTTTGATGAAGTTTTTAACTTCAGCCTGGTCAACCTTCATGTCATCACGCCATGTACCGATTACCGCGAAATCAGCACGCTCGATTGCGTTTTGACAATCATTTGGGCAACCAGAAACTTTGAATTTAAATTTGTATGGAAGTGCTGGACGATGAACATCATCAGTAAACTCATTTACCAGGTGACGTTGAAGAGCATGTTCGTTAGTACAAGACTGCTCACAACGCGCTGCACCCACACAAGACATAGCAGTACGTACACAAGGACCGGCACCACCTAAATCCCAACCATATTCATTGATTTCATCAAAGAAAGGTTGAATGTTGTTAGTATCAGTACCGATGAACATGATGTTACCGGTTTGACCATGGAAAGTGATAAGACCAGAACCGTATTTTTCCCAGCTCTCAGCCAGTTGGTTCATCATGTCAGTTGTGTAGTAGTTACCTGGAGTTGGTTGCACGCGAATAGTATGGAATTCTTTTGATTCTACGAAGGCATCACCTACTTCAGAAAAACGTGGAATGATACCACCACCGTAACCGAATACAGATACGGTACCGCCTTTCCAGTAACCTTTACGAGTTTCGTAAGAGTGTTCTAATTGACCAATCATATCACCAAGCATTTTGTTGATACGTTCATCCGGATGGTCATCACGAAGGCGTTTGAAGCCTGTTATGAAAGAAGGCCATGGACCTTTTTCCAACTCATCAAGCATTGGTGTGTCATGAATTGTAGCTTTTGACATTGCGTTCTCCTAAATCGGGTTACCCGTTAAGCCGCGTTACAAATTTATAAATTAAAGTTTTCTAGTATAGACCTTATCGAAATAAGAACTACCTACTTCTTGTGCTGTTACAGTAATGAAAACACCATATAATGGGTTTGCAAAACAATAACGCCTGTACTTTCAGTTGCGATGCAGTCTATGTGCCTCGTGACGTGACGAAAATCACACTGATGGGGGGTTAGATAAGTCTGGCTTATCCCATTGTGGGTATAAGCTACCTGGCCTAATTCCATCACTCACTGCGTCTTTGCTACATTCGTATTCTACTAATGCTAATTAAAACGTATTAAAACAACGAGTTAACAAGTATTACCTGCTGGATATTTAGTATTACATTCCGCTTATGTTTAAATCGCTGTATGCTTACACGAGAGGGTATCGGATATATCACTACTATCAATCTCTAAATAAGCTTACATTCTTTCCAGGTTAAACACGTTTGCAATACCGTATAACCTAGCAAAGAACTCAGAAATACCGTATAGATCGTGGGCGTATTTTACTGTTGCATGGAAAGATTGCAATACTTTGTTGGGTATAAATTAAGTTTATCTGTAGAGCCATGGTTATAAATTATTCACCTTTTTCATTATCGCCCGAAGCCGAACCCGCTTATCAACAGTGGCGTACATGGAAATTATCCATATATCCAAAAAATGCCAGTGAATTAATTATCCCGATTAATGATCCTTTTAATTTGAATGAAAATGAAAAGTCAAAGTTAAGGCAATGTTTTATCCGTGCCAATATGGCCATTTACACTATTAAATATGGAACTGATTTTGCTGACAAAAAAATTGTTGAATTTCTCGGGCAAAAATTTGGATTAATTCAGCTGGATAACAACTTAGGTGCGGACCGTGACAACATTACTTCTTTGCAAGTTATTGAGAGTGGACGTAAGCGGGGTTATATCCCGTACAGCAATCTTAAATTGAGCTGGCATACTGATGGTTATTACAATCTACCAGAAGAGCAAATTCGCGGTATAATTTTGCACTGCGTTAGTGCTGCAGCTGAAGGTGGAGAAAATGCACTTTTAGATCATGAAATGATGTATATACACTTGAGAGATCAGGATCCCGCCTATATATCTGCTTTGATGAAAACAGATGTCTTAACAATTCCAGCCAATATTGAAAATGGTGTGGAGATACGAGGCTCACAATCTGGACCGGTTTTTTCGATAATTGAAAATACGGGTGCTTTGCATATGCGCTATAGCGCGCGTAAGAGAAATATAATTTGGGCTGATGATGATGTCACCGCAAAAGCAGTTAATGCGATTGATGATTTTCTTGGCAGCGATTCATCCTGGATATTGCGTCATCGTCTTGAGCCCGGTCAAGGTTTGATTTGTAATAATGTTTTACATAACCGTACATCATTTGAAAATGATGAGAGTGGCAAACAACAGCGTTTGATTTATCGTGGCCGTTATTATGATCGTTTAGCCGATACCTCTTTTAACGACACTGCAAAAGCAATGTCACTCTAGTTATTATTAAATCAGTTTAATATTAAAGTAGTTTAAGGATTTTAAAAATATGTTGTACTTAAGTGAAGTCTTGATGGAAGGTCATGCCATGGAAAGTTTTAAAGAACTTTGCAATGCGGTTTCAGAAAAAGGAAAAGCCGGTGAAATGTTTTTTCGTATAGATGTTAAACCCCCTTTTATGGATACGCCCGATAATTGGGAAGAGCAACTTGAAGCTGCCTTTACCTCAATAAGTTAAGATTAAGAATGAGTTAACTTTAAACTTAATATAGTGATTATTATGTACTGGAACGAAGACAAAAAAACCGAAAAATTTCAAATCCCTGATGATATTGTTGATCTTTCTTTCGTCATTAAATGTAAATGCCTGCCACTCGAGCATATGCAGGCACTCTCAGAGAGCTTAAATACGGTATTGCCCTGGCTTAAAGATGATAAGTTTGCAGGTATTCATCCTATAAATGGATCTGAATCAGGTAATGGTTGGGAACGCTCAAGTGATCCAACTGAACTTATTTATTTATCGCGTCGACAAAAAATGACATTACGTTTGCCTAAAAAACATCTTGAATCGGCAGAAAGTTTAGTAGGTCAAACGATAAGTGTTGAAGGTTATGATATTGAAATTGGTAAAAGCTCAATAAGAAAACTAAGTGATTTACCCACTGCTTTTTGTCGATCAATTATGATCGATGGCCGTATGCAAGAAGATGATTTTTTAAAGTGGGCATTTGAAGAACTTAAAGTTTTAGACATTACAGTTCGAAAGATGATGGCGGGTAAAGAACGAGTTATAAAGCTAGCCGATAATAGCGAACGGATTATTCGAAGCCTGATGGTTGCAGAACTTGAACAGGCTGAATCAATACGTTTGCAGCAACATGGAATGGGAGAGGGCAGAAAATTGGGTTGTGGGATATTTATGCCACAAAAAGACATAAAAGCGGTTAATTCAGACGATTAAAAGCTTTAAATTAGGTGAGTTTTCTGGTTAAATAAGCGCCCATTAATATTGCGTGAAGTTAAATAGACGACACTGCTGAAAAAAATTGAAATACATATTTTAGACAAACTCTAGCTTAGAGGACATGAAAATGGCTTTAGAAGTAAACGGAAAAACAATCCCAACATCTGATGCAGGTTATTTAGAAGATGCTAACGATTGGGATTTAGATGTTGCACAAGCAATTGCAGATGCAGATGAGTTGCCAATGACTGAAAGACATTGGGATGTGGTTAAATTTTTACGTGATGAGCACGTTAATGCTAACGGTGCTGAGCCAAATGAACGTGCTATTTTAAAAGCAATGGGTAAAGTTTGGGGCGAAAAAGTCAGCTCTAAAACCATGTACGAAATGTTTCCTGAAACGCCTTCAAAACAAGGTCGTAAAATTGCTGGTTTACCAAAAAGTACACGTAAAGGCGGTTATTAAGCTTTAAAATTGGATAAACGCCTGATCTACACCAAAGTGGGTATAGTCTGAATATATTCAGACTGGTAAATTCTGTTTCACGGATTAGGTATCCAACCAAATTTTCGTTTTTCGACTACAATCGAAAGACAAACACACTGAGGATTTAGAAATGAGTGAAAAAGCAAAATTAATCGCAGAAATGATTGAAATGCAAAAAATGTTTTCAGAGTATGAACATAAAAATGGTGTTGATTCTGCTGAATATTACGCAGCTGAAGAAGGTCACCCTTTATTTGGTTATGCTGATAAATATACAGCGTTAGCAAATAAAGTTGATGCGATGGCTCATGAAGATAAAGGTTCAAAACGCTGGTTCTAATTAACGGTGTAAATTGAATAATAAAAAGGCGCTTTTTTAAGCGCCTTTTTTTATGTCTGAAAATTAAAGTCAAAATCTTTTCACCGCAAAGACGCAAAGGTCGCAGAGATGATTTTCATTAAAAACTTCGCGAGCTTTGCGTCTTTGCGGTGAAAATGTTTTAAACTTTAAAGCTCACTCCACATTCGAAACAAATTCACATATGAGATATCAACATTTTTTGTTTCAAAATCATCAGGTCGGTTTTTTAATAATGATTCGCGTGCCTGGTTAAGCTGGTATAACAACTCTCGTTTAGACGGGTCTCTAATCATACTTTGCGTCCATGTAACGGCAACCAGGCGCGAGCCTTTAGTGACTTCTGCAACATGATGTAAGCTTGAAGAAGGGTAAACAACAGCTGAGCCAGCAGCAAGTTTAATCTTTTGTTCACCAAATGAGGTTGTTATAACAAGTTCGCCACCTTCATATTCACTTGGTTCATTTAAAAATACCGTTGTAGAAACATCAGAACGATATTGCTGACCTGCAGGCCCCATAATGGGATCATCGACATGGTCACCGTAGGTCATACCTTTGTTATAACGAGCGTAATACGGTGCAGCTACGCGTAAAGGGATTACTGCCGCTTTAAATTGATCATGTTGAACTAAACTTCCCATAACAAGGTTATTAAGCTGCTGCATTTGCTGATCATTAGCAGATAGTTCTTCATTATTTTTTACGCGTTTTGCTGCCATTCCTGCAGACAAAGTACCATCAACAAAATTAGCTTTATTTAATACCTGGCTAATAAAATCAAGTCGTTGTTTATCCAGAATATCGGGAATTGTAATGAGCATAAATGATTACCTGAATGAGACAGTGATGTATAATAATACCCTATAAATAAAGCTAAAACCTCATGGTTTGAAGGAATTAAAATGTTATTGAATGTTGCTGTAGATGGTCAAAGTGTTGATATCAATGTACCGGACTCTATGTTGTCTGAAGCACGTGAGTTTTTTGAAAAAATGGATGCAGATTTAGACAAAGGATATCAAATGGGACGCTTTTGGGTTGAAAATCCAAACGGCGAGCAGCGTTGCCAGATTGCTGCAGACAGATTAGTGGCTGCGATTGAAAATGAAAATAAAAATATGGCAACCATGATGTCAGCTTATATTTTAAGTAAAGCACCTCATATTGAGAGTGTTATAGTTGATTCAGGTGATGAGATACAGGAAATTGACTTTGTTTAAATAACCGGGAGAAGTTTTTGTATTTTATAATGTTGTATCTCGTTAAATAATACATGAGATTTTTCGATTAACTTGTAACCTTGTTCTTCATAAAAACCAATAACCGCTTTTCGTGCATGCAAAATAATCATTTGTACATTATTTTCTTTTGCAGACTTTTCTAGCGAAAGTAAAATAGCACGTTCAATATCTTGATGACTAAATTTATTTATCACCGCCATATATCGGATTTGCGCTGTTGTTTCGTTAATAAAATGTAGTCGGCCAACAGCAATAATCTTCCCCTCAATTACCGCAATTCGATGAATAGAATTATCTTCCAGTTCATCTTTTTCAGAGCCTTTATCTTGTTTCCATGGCGCGCGCAGGACTTGCCAACGTTAAGCATTACACTCACTCTTTTGTATTGGACTGCGAATAAATCATTTTGCGTTTAAATCCACACTTATTGTTGTATTTTTGGTTTTTTATAGAATATAGATGTTCGAGTTGTGAGAGTAATCACAGCTCGAATTGGGTTATTACTTTGTAATATTCTATTCTATATATATGCGATGTTGTATAGGTTTTAATTAGATGAATAATGAAGCTATTATCGATAAATCAATAAATACTCCTTTTGGTTTACAAAAAATTATCCGTTTTATAAGTAAAAATTTGAGTAAGTTATTTTACTTGAGTATTTTTGCATTAATTTTTATCGGTTGGAAAAACAAGGAATTTAGTAATCTTACACCAGAATCCGGAACGGGATACTGGTTAGGTATAATTGGTGGCAGTTTAATGCTGCTATTATTACTTTATCCGTTACGTAAAAAAGTGCGTTTTTTAAACATGTTTGGAAAAATCAAATACTGGTTTAAATTACATATGCTTTTTGGTGTGCTGGGACCTGTGGCTATTTTATTTCATGCGAATTTCTCATTAGGCTCAACTAATAGTAATGTTGCATTTTTTTCCATGGTCATAGTTGCTTCAAGCGGTCTTGTTGGCCGTTATCTTTATGCAAAAATTCACCATGGTTTATACGGACGTAAAGCCAGTTTAAAAGAATTGCGCGAATCACTTAAAGAATCAAAAAATAAATTAGGTAGCCACTTCATACTTACAAAAGAAGTAGTCAAAAGAATAAAATCATCGGAACGATTATTATTACGAAGTAGAAATATTATTCTGGCAACATTGTTATGGCCATTTATTTTTTTTCGTACTGCATGGATAAAGAGTTCTGTTCGAAGATCATTGTATAAATCATTTCGAATTGCCGCATCAGAAAAAGGCTGGGATAAAAAAATGGTTCGTTCGCTTAGCCGCGATGCAAACAATGAGGTTCAGCCGTATATTGATGGTTTATATAATATGTACGGATTCAGTATTTTTGAAGGTCTGTTCTCTTTGTGGCATTTTTTACATTTACCGCTTTTCATTATGCTGGTTTTTACCGGGATATTGCATGTCATTGTTGTGCATAGTTATTAATTAGTCGGGTTAATAAATAGTAATGTTACATCGTCGTATATCTGCATTTATTGTTATTTGTTTTATGCCTGGGTTTCATTTTTCACTCTCTGCTAATCCGTTAGAATCATTGGTTATGCCAGGCGAGGTAATAGAAGGCCATAAGAAATATGAATCAGATTGTAGTAACTGTCATGAGCTTTTTAGTGAAAGAGGTCAGGATAAGCTTTGCTTAAATTGCCATAAAAAAGTGAATAAGGATGTTAAGAAGAAACGTGGTTTTCACGGAAAAAATAAATCAATTCGAATAGCTTTGTGTAAGTCATGTCACACTGAACATAAGGGGCGCAAAGCAGATATTATAAAATTTGAAAGCTCAACCTTTAACCATACAAAAACTGATTTCATCTTAAGAGGAAGACATAAAGTAATCGAATGTGATTCCTGTCATAAGAAAAATAAAAAATACCGCGAAGCTAAATCAAAGTGTCGGAGTTGTCATTCTAAAGAAAGCCCACATAAAAAAGCTAAAGCAAAAAAGGGGATCTTTAAAAAATGCCAGTCTTGTCATCGTGCAACAGGCTGGAATAAGCTGGTATTTAATCACAACAAGAAAACAAAATTTAAATTGAATGGTGCACACAAAACCGCTCCTTGCCAGTCATGTCATACTAATCAACGTTATAGCAAGACACCTAAAAAATGTATTTCATGTCATAAAATTGATGATGTTCATCAGGGTAAAAATGGCAATAAATGTAATAAGTGTCATTCGACAAAAAAATGGGGAAAGATCTCATTTAATCATACTAAAGATACTTCTTTTAGGTTGAAAGGGAAGCATAAAAAAACACCATGTAAATCTTGTCATGCAAAACGAACTAAAATAAATAAGAAATCTAAAAAGAAGAAAAAAGCACGTAAATGTTATGCTTGTCATAATTATGACGATAGTCATAACGGTGTATTTGGTGAGAAATGTAATAAGTGTCACCTCGAAAAAAGCTGGGATAAACCTAAGTTTAAGCATAATCGAGATACCAAATTTAAATTAAAGGGCAGGCATAAAAAAATAAAATGTAATGGTTGTCATAAAAAGAAAATTGATTTTAATAAGAACAAAAAAAAGAAAAAACGAAAAACGTCCTGCATCAGCTGCCATAAAGAAGATGATGTTCATAAAGGAAACCTGGGCAAAAAGTGTGACTCGTGTCATACAAGTTCAGACTGGAAAAAACAGATTAAATTTGAGCATGATTTGACTGCATTTCCGTTAATGGGGATGCATAGCGCAGTTTCCTGTGAAGAATGCCATACAAATGCTGAACATGAAGAAATTAAAAAATCGTGCGTAACCTGTCACAAGAATGATGATTTTCACAAGGGAAAACTGGGAAATAACTGTGATAGGTGCCACACTGCTAATGACTGGGGCATATGGTTCTTTAATCACAAGAAACAATCTAAATTTAAACTGACGGGTGGACACAAGAAAGTTCATTGTCATTCCTGTCACAGTCAAGCCATAAAAAAAGTGAGACGTACACCGAGAGATTGTGAAAATTGTCATGCTAATGATGACCCGCATAATGGGCAATTTGGTACTCGCTGTAATCAATGCCACAATACTAAAGATTTTAGCCAAATTGAGATGAACTAACACTATATTTATTTAGATGCTGGATTAAATGATATGAAAATGGACTGCAGACAATTTCTAAAAATAATACCAGGTTTAGTTACCTTGTTATTTTTATTCGCGCAGCCATTAACACTCAGTGCGGCAGAAAGTAACTTTAATCATGATAAAACAGGCTTTGAATTAATCGGCCCGCATGAACGTTTAAGTTGCGATTCATGCCACATCCGGGGCATTTTTAAAGGTATACCAAAACAATGTGAGGCTTGTCATGATCGTGGCAGTCAAATAGCAACCAGTATTAAACCGGCTAATCATATTCAAACAACAGGTAGTTGTGAGGGCTGTCATGCAGGCCATTCCTGGGCTGTTACCGGCTTTGATCACGATAGCATTACCGGTTCTTGTATAAGTTGCCATAACGGCACAACGACAACGGGTAAAACCTCAAACCATGTTCAAAGTACCAACACCTGTGATGATTGCCATAGTCAGGTTTCATGGGTACCGGCACGATTTGATCATTCTGCTGTTACTGGAAGCTGTGAATCATGTCATAACGGGGTAACGGCTAGAGGTAAATCTCCAAATCATATTAGTTCATCTAATACCTGTGATAATTGCCATGTCACTGTGACGTGGACAACTAATCGAGTGGATCATAATGATGTTGTTGGTGGTAGCTGTTTCACTTGCCATAATGGAGTGACGGCAACAGGGAAACCTTCTAATCATATAACGAGTGGAACGATTTGTGACGACTGCCATAGTACAAGTGCCTGGATACCAGCGAATTTTGATCACGATGCAATTACGGGATCATGTGCTACATGTCATAATAGAGTAAATGCAGTCGGAACACCGACGGGGCATTTTATAACATCATTACCATGTGAAACCTGTCATACAACAAATTCGTTTATCCCTGATATCTATAATCATGATACTGTTATTGCTGATTTCCCTAATCATCCCAGTGATCCGACTTGCATTAAATGTCATGCTGGAAATAATAGTACGGTTACCTGGAACACATCTTATGAGCCAAATTGTGCTGCATGCCATGAGAGTAAATATGAAGCTCAGAAACATAAAAAGGTGGATGGTGTTTCAAATTATACCATTAGTGAATTACAGGATTGTACCAATAGTAAATGTCATGAATTGAACCCGGATCTTACAGTTAAACAAATACATGATCCAAGGCATTTTTATAGCGGGTGGTAAAACCTTTTTAATTATTTTATGTTTTTGATGTTGCCCAGCCTAAAAATAAAAACTTGTTGTCTTCTGCTTATACTCTTTTGCCCCGGGATTTTATTCGCTGAAACCACGTTATATAAATTTGCGATTAATCTCGAGTCATCGCAAAAAAAAAATACAGTTTCAATTCGATTAAAAGATTTTAATACAACAGATAAATATAAAATTTATCAGACTGAAGTTAGTCTTGGACGGAACAAATCATTTTATCGATTGCGTGTTGGTTTTTTTAAATCTAAAAAAGAAGCCAGCCGTATTGCCAGAAAATTCAAATCAAAATACTCAAAATTATGGGTCGACAGATTACATAAACAGGATCGAGAGGTTCTTGTGTCCTGGCTTGCCGACAATAAAGCAGAGCAATCAGACGATATAAAAGAAAAGTTACCAACGATCAAGATCTCCAGGTCAGGTAGTAAAGAAAAAGCTGCTAAAAAACTCATGGCTCGGGCCAACAAAGCCATGAAAGATCAAAAATATCGTTTAGCTGCAGGTTTGTATACTCGGATTATCAGGTTGAAAAATACCACGGTACATCAGCAGGCGATGGAGTTTTTAGGTTTGGCGCGTGAAAAAAATGGCCAGTTAATTCATGCTCGAGCAGAATACCGTTTGTACTTAAAAAAATATCCCAAAGGAGAAGATTCATTACGAGTAAGACAAAGATTATTGTCTCTTAAAACGTTGCTATATAAGCCCAGGAAACGATTAAAGAAAGGAAGTGCAAAAAGATCTGACTGGCAATTTTTTGGTAGTTTATTACAGTTTTATCGTAATGATGTTTTCAGTTCGAATCAATCTACTACAAGTAATGAAACCTTATCGACTAATTTAAATTTATTATTACGTAAACGAACTGAATCTTTAAATATAAAATCTCAGTTTAATGCTAATCATTTGGCATACATAAACAATTCTTCACGAACCGGTAAGGCAAGTATCAATTTACTTTTTGTAGATATTGCAGATGTAAATAATAACAAGTCAATACGACTTGGACGACAGTCGCAAAGTAAAGGTGGTGTTTTAGGTAAAATGGATGGTGCCTGGGTAGGCTATCGTTTAAATAATACCTGGAAATTAAATATGGTTGCGGGATTTCCTGTGCAAACAAGTATATCAAACACTGCACAAAAGAACCGTCCATTTTGGGGGGTGAGTGCGGATATAGGCACTATTGCAAAGCGTTGGAATTTTAATGCTTATACTATAAATCAAAAGATTGATTCTATAGTTGATAGAAATGCGATCGGTGGTGAAGTAAGGTATAGACAAGACAAGCAAAATCACTTTTTGCTAATGGATTATGATACTCATTATTCAGAGCTTAATACTTTGTTTTTTGTAGGTAACTGGCGGTTTGATAATAATGCAGCTGTCATCTTAACATTGAATCATCGCAATAGCCCAATACTGACAACTATCAATGCAACTCAGGGACAAACTACCCAGAGTATAGAAACTTTATTGTTGACCTATAGTGAAGCTGAGTTAAATCAGTTTGCAAAAGATAGAACCGCAAAATACAATTCCATGGCACTTTCAACAACAATACCTCTATCAAAAAAATGGAGTTTTAATGCTGACGGGACAGTGTCTAATTTGTCTTCAACTCCTGAATCAGCAGACGTTTCGGCAATAGAAGGTACAGGTAATGAGTTTTTCTATAGTGCACAATTTATTGGCTACAATGTTTTTAATGCAGATGAAACATCTCGCTACCAGCTTCGTTTTGATGATACCAAGACATTTAAACGCACAAGATTAACTCTAAGCACCCGGTTTAGATTGAAAAATAACAAATGGCGATTTCGCCCGCAAGTCACACTGGAAAAAAGAGATAATAGTAATGGTGGGGCTACCAATAAAATAAAAGCAGGTCTTAAGCTGGATTATAAAATTAAACGAAAGTTTAAACTGGAATTAGATGTCAGTTATGAATCCGGAAAAACAACTTTCCCGGTGAATATTACTGAAAATAATTATTACATTTCAGCCGGGTTTATATGGGATTTTTAGAAAAGGCCTAAAAAATTACCTGATTTATCTGAGTTTGAAATTGCTTTAGTGATTTTTTTATAACCATTTGATTTAGCAAGGTCCAGGGCTGTTTTCCGGTTTTTATTTCGAATAGAGGGATCAGCATTCAGTTTTAGCAGTAGTTCTACAACCTTATATTTTCCTGTTTGCGCGGCAAAAATTAAAGCTGTATTACCATGGCGATTTTTTGCATTTATATTTGCTTTATTTTTAAGTAGAAACTTACTTGTCTTATAAAAGCCTTTGCTGGCAGAAATTATTAGCGGTGTATTACCGCTTTTATCAGTAATATTTAAATCCATTCCTTTATTTGATATTGCTTTAATTGTTAGTATTTCTCCATTTGCAGCAGCATTGAGCAAAAGCTCTTTCATTTTACTTTTCTTAATATGTATAATGTTATTTTTAATGATGTACGAAATGATGGATTGATGGTTCTTGTCCTGTGCTATTTTTATTAGTGATCTTTTCTTTTTGTCTTTATATGATTTTTTTGCCTTATTTTTTAACAGTTTTATAAATGCATTTAAATTCCCTGCATCAGCTGTATGCATTAAAGCAGTCATCCCTGTTTTGTCCCTTAAGTTAATTTGTGCCTTTTTACTAATAAGATAATCCAGTATTTTGGTATTATTTTTTAATGTTGCAGCCATTAATGGAGTTAAACCTTTTTTGTTTTTCTTGTTGATTAAGGCTGAATGATTTAGAAGTAATTTTACAGTTTTTGTGTGTCCGCGCTCAGTTGCTCTGATTAATGCTGTATTTCCATTTTTATCAGTAATGTTCGGGTTTATTTTTTTCTTAAGTAGTGACTCAACAACATCATTTTGTCCGCGCCATGCTGCTGTGATAAGTAGAGGCCATTGACCTGATTTAATTTTTATATTTGAGGGGATTCGTCTTTTATTACGTTTAGATTGATGTGCGCCATGTTTTTTCAGTAACACCATCATTTTTGAATGTTGTTTAATTTCTGCAAAATTATATGCCGTATTACCTTTTTTATCTTTTAGATTTATTTTAGCTCCTTTTCTTAATAAGTATGTTGCTGATTTTAAATCATTAAGCAGAGCTGACTTCATTAATGGTGTAAGTCCATCTCTTGATGGGGTGTTGAGAGAGCCTTTATTTTTTTGTGTGAGGATATGTACCGTTTTATGCTTTTTAGCATTTGCGGCGATTAATATGGGGGTATTGCCAGCGCGATCTTTAATGTTAAGATTTGGATTGCATCTTAGTATTAATTTTGTAGTGTCATAACTACCATATTTTATTGAAGATATCAGTGCTGTGTCACTATCATCATTTGTTTTGTTTATATTTAAACATTTTTCAGTTAATTTTTTTACAGTACTTGCTTTTTTGTTTTTGATTGCTTTAAATAATGCAGATGGATTGTTTGACCTGTTATTGCTTTTAACTGTTAAAGCAGATCTTAATTTCTCTTTTGACTTCCTAT